>JADMIO010833605.1_pt1 | contig 10660 bp, 9 predicted proteins | sample 8958161 | NCBI WGS metagenome assembly JADMIO01 (sample SAMN16585339, study PRJNA669376) | soil metagenome | isolation source: Crop rotation soil | place: USA: Cullars Rotation, Alabama | collected 2011
CTTTCCCAACCGAAGTCTCAAGGACTACGTGACGCATCCCGCCCCGCCCGTCACCGACGTGACTGCCATCGCGGGCCCGCAGTTCAATTCGCTGCGCGTACTGGGAGACCGGATCAGCCATTTTCCGCTGCGCGATGGCAACCACATCCGCATGCTGCGCGGGGGAGACGAAGCCTATCCCGCGATGATGGCTGCCATCAACGAAGCGAAAAGCGCCATCGCGCTTCAGACCTACATTTTTGACGATGACACCGAGGGTCGCAAGATCGTCGACGCCCTGGCGCGCGCTCATGACCGAGGCGTACAGATACGCGTCCTGATCGATGCCATCGGCTCGAAATATTCTCGTCCGCCCATCATCCGGCTCCTGCGCAAGAAGGGCATTCCGTCCGCCCTGTTCATGACGAATCCACTGGGCATGCGCATGCCGTACGCCAACTTGCGCAGCCACCGGAAAATTCTCGTCATCGACGGCCGCATCGGTTTTACGGGAGGCATGAACATACGGGCCGGCTTCGTGTCGGCGGTGGCGGGCGCCAACACCGCGAGCGATACGCACTTCAAGGTGGAAGGGCCCGTCGTGCTGCAATTGATGTCGGTCTTCGCCCACGATTGGCGATTCACCACGAAGGAAAGCCTGCCCTACGAAGTGTGGTGCAGCGAGAGCTACGAAGCGCCCGAGCCGTGGTCCCCGGCTCGTTGCATCCGTTCGGGACCGGACCGCTACATCGTGGGCACCCACAACATGCTGTTGGGTGCCTTTGCGGTGGCCCAGCGGCACATACGGATCCAGTCGCCCTATTTCCTGCCGGACCAGATACTCTTGGGCGCCATCAACACCGCGGCACGGCGCGGCATCCAGGTCGACATCGTCATTCCTGGCCGCAATAACCTGAGGCTGGTCAACTACGCCATGACGGCGCAACTCGATCAGGTCATACGCAACGGCTGCCGAGTCTGGCGCACGCGCGGCAACTTCAACCACTCGAAGCTCATCACCATCGACGGCGCATGGTCCTACATCGGATCCTCGAACATGGATCCGCGTAGCCTTCGGCTGAATTTCGAGCTGGATATGGAGATCTATGGACGAGATCAGGCGCTCGACATCGAGCGCCTGATTGATGAAGAAATCCGCAATGCCGAAGCGGTCACGCTGGAAAGCCTGGCGGCCATCCCCTTCGGCAAGCGCTTGCGCAACCGGGTGATATGGCTGGCAAGCCCTTACTTATGAGATAAGGTCGCGGACTTATTGCGGCTCGACCTTGGCCTGCTTCGCGACTTCGCCCCAGCGCTTGATTTCGCTGTCGACGAAACGACCGAAGTCGGCGCCCGTCAAGTTCGGCGTGGCCGAACCGTTGCTGGCCCAGAGCTCCTTGACCTTGGGTGCGTTCAGCGCCTTGACGAGTTCTTCCGACATCCGCTTCACGATATCCGGCGGCGTGCCTGCAGGCGCCCACATGGCGTACCAGGTGGATACTTCATAGTCCGGCACACCCGCTTCCGCGACCGTCGGAACATCGGGCAGAGACGGAGCACGCTGCGCCGAAGCGACAGCCAACGGACGTATCGACCCCGCACGGATGTGCGATGCCGATGAGCCCAAGCCGTCAAACGCCACCTCGACCTGTCCGGTGATCAGGCCGGTCAGCATGGGACCCGCACCCTGGTAGGGAACGTGCGTCAGTTCTATGCCCGACTTCAGGGCGAACAGCTCGCCGGCAAGATGGTGCGTGCTGCCCACGCCCGCCGATCCAAAGTTGATGGTGCCTGGCTTGGCTTTCGCGGCGTCCAGGAATTCCTTGACGTTCTTGACCGGAAGCTTGCTGGCGTTCACGACGATGATCTGGGGTGGCTGCGCCAGCAGGGCGACGGGCACGAAGTCCTTCTGGATGTCGTAGCTGAGCTTCTTGTAGATGGACGGCGCCACGGCATGGTGTGCCCCACCCATGAAGAAGGTGTAGCCGTCGCCCGCGGCGCGCGCAGCCACGCCCGCGCCCAGGGTACCGCCTGCCCCGCCGCGGTTGTCGACGACGACGCTCTTGCCCAGTTGTTCACCAAGCTGCTGGGCCAGCGGGCGGGCAAAGGTATCGGTGCCCCCGCCTGCCGGGAAAGGCACGATGATAGTCAAGGGGCGTTCAGGCCAGGAGGCCTGGGCCGGGCCGGCAACGGCCAAAGCGGAAACAGCCGCGGCAGCGGCGAATGCTAGACGGTACTTCATAGGATCTCCTCCAGTTGTTATTTCTGTATGAATGAATGCGAACCTTCGCATAAAGCCACCCCTTTCCGAGGATCGGGGTGTATTTCCAACCACATTGGGAGTCGAGTTGCGGCCCCCTATGAAAACTGCTTTCGCAGTATATTCTTCTGCACCTTGCCCATGGTATTGCGCGGCAAGCGATCAACGACCTGGATTTGCTTGGGTACCTTGAAATTGGCCAGCGATGATTTCAGGCTGGCTAACAGCGCGGTTGTATCAAGAGATGCCCCCTTGCGCGGAACGACCACCGCCACCACCGCCTCGCCGAAATCGGGATGCGGCACGCCGATGACGGCCGACTCCTCCACACCCGGCAGGGTGTCGATCACCAGCTCTATTTCCTTGGGATAGACGTTGTACCCGCCGGAAATGATCAAATCCTTGCTTCGGCCTACGATGGACAAAAAGTCGTCCGGAACACCTTTGCCGCCCATATGTCCGACGTCTCCGGTACGAAACCAGCCGTCCGCGGTGAACTCTTCACGCGTTTTCTCCGGCATGCGCCAGTAGCCGTGAAAGACATTGGGTCCCCGCACCTGGACATTGCCGATTTCGCCAACGGGCAAGGACTTGTCGGAATCGTCGACGATGCGCACGGACACGCCGGGCAGCGGGCGTCCGACCGTGCCCCCGATGCGTTCGCCGGCTGCCGCCTCGTAGGGATTGGAGGTGAGCATGACCGTTTCACTCATGCCGTAGCGCTCGAGGATGGGCTGGCCGATGCGCGCCTTGAAGGCATTGAAGGTTTCGGTCAGCAAGGGAGCCGATCCGGAGACGAACAGCCTCATGTTGCGGCAAAGCTCACGCGTGAACCTGGGATCCGCCAGCAGGCGCACATAATAGGTGGGAACACCCATCATGACCGTACAGCGCGGCAGATGCGCTATGGCCTGCTCGACATTGAACCGAGGCAGCCAAATCATGGTCGCTCCCGCCAGCAAGGCGCCGTGCGCCGCCACGAACAGGCCGTGCACATGGAAAAGCGGCAGCATATGCAGCAGCACGTCGTCCGAACTCCATCCCCAATGATCGTGCAGCACGCGCACATTGGATGAAAGATTCTCGTGGGACAGCATGGCGCCCTTGCTGCGGCCGGTGGTGCCCGAGGTATAGAGTATGGCGGCGAGGTCGTCCGGGCGGCTTTGCACTGTCGTGTAGCCGGCTTCCTGGCTGGCGCTGGCCACGGGCAGGCTGCCCGTGCCATCCTCGTCGAGCGTGTAGACATGCGGAGTGCCGGCCTTGTCGGCCAGCGCGCCGACCCACTCCAGGTTCCGGCTGTCGCAGACGACCACCGAGGGCTCGGCATCGAACAGGAAATACTCGATCTCCGACGACTTGTAGGCCGTATTCAGGGGCACATACACCAGCCCCGAGCGCAGGCATGCGAGGTACAGCATGAGGGCTTCCGGCGACTTTTCCACCTGGACGGCCACGCGAGCGCCGGCTTCCAGATCGAGGGCAGTAAGCAGCGACGCCATGCGGCCGCTGATTTCTTCAATATCGTTCCAGCTGTATGTGCGCTCGGGCGCCTCGATGGCGACCCCCGATCTGTCCTCGGGGAAACCCGAGGCCAGCACGGCATACAAGTTGGCATTGCCTTCCAAATCAATCTCCTGTGAATATCGGTTCCCGGCCCGCGAGGAAGGCGCGTATACCTTCGCGATGGTCCCGGGTCTCTGCATAACTGAAATACGACTGCAGCTCGTGCTCGGACAAGGCAGCGTTGCTTTTGCTGAGCCTGGCTGCGGTTTGCTTGTTGATGCGGGCGGCAAGCGGCGCGCCACAGGTCAGCCGGCCGACCGTGCGCTGCAAGTCGGCCGCGAGTTCGTCGTCGGCGACCACGCGCGTGAGCAAGCCCTTGGCCATGGCTTCCGCGGCATTGAAGACCCGCCCTTCGAGCAGGATCTCCAGCGTGACGGCACGCCCCGCGAGCGCCAGAAGGCCCCGCATTTCCTCGGGAGCCATGGGAAAGCCCAACCGGTTGATGGGCACACCAAAACGTGCGGACGCGGACGCGATGCGCAGGTCGCACTGGCTGGCCAGCTCCAGACCTCCACCGACGCAGACTCCCTGAATGTGGGCGATGACCGGATGAATGCAGTCGGCGACCGCCGCCAGCGCGGGCGCCAGGATATTCATGTGGTAACGCATGACGCCCTGGACATCGCCCCGCTGGGCAGGAAACTCGCGAATGTCAGCACCCGCCGCGAAATTGCCGCCCTCGCCCTCGATCACCACACAACGCAGCGATGTGTCGGCCGACAAATCACCAAAGATGCGGGCAATTTCACGCCACATGTGCACCGTGATGGCGTTCAGCCGCCCGGGGTGGCTCAGGGTGACGACCGCTACCAGCCCCTGGCGCTTGACGCGTACCAGGCCCGTCGGCTGGTCGGACGGAGGCGCTATAGCCATCGCAAATTCAACCCCGTTTTCGGCTTCCCCGCTGCCAACTGCGCCAAATTGTCGTCGAGCTGATCCAGCTCGTACACGTAGTTCACCATGAGGCCGCAAGACTGTGCCATGCCCTTCGCAGAACAGTCCGCCGCCCAGTTCACCCGCTCTATGCGCGCGCCATTACCCAGGTGAAACCGCGCCACCGGATCGAGCGGCTGCCCGTTCTTCATGCTTTTCAGGTAATGCACGGCAATGCGCTGACCAGAGCGCTGTACGGCATCGGAGGGTTGACCCGCCGCAGCCGACTGCAAACGCTCTACCCATTTGCGGCCGGCGTCCGGATCGTCCATGGCCTGCTGTTTATCGGCCTTGTCCTGCAGCAGTGGCTGCAGCGCTTTGCCGTCCTGCTTGGACAGCCAGTCCACGAATCCCGGGATAGGCGACAGGGTCGCGAACGATTTGAGCTTCGGCTTCTCGCGGACCAGTTCATCGATGACCCGCTTGAGCAGGAAATTCCCGAAACTGATGCCTCGCAGCCCAGCTTGCGTATTGGAAATCGAATAGAAAATCGCCCAACGCGCCTTGCTCGAATCGCCGGCGGGCACTTGGGGGTCGAGCAGGACTTGTACGTTGCCCGCCATCTGCGGCGCGAAGGCAACCTCGACAAAGATGAGCGGTATGTCATCCATGCGAGGATGGAAGAACGCAAAGCAGCGACGATGATCGGCCACGCGATGGCGCAATTCCTCCCACGAGCGAATCTCATGGACAGCCTCGTACTGGATCAACTTTTCAAGGAGCGATGCCGGAGAATCCCAAGTGATGGGCCGCAATTCCAGCATGCCGACATCGAACCAGCTTGACAGCAATCCTTCCAGTTCGCGCTCCAACACGCTCAGCCCGGCGATCTGGTTGCGCCACTTGAGCATGTCGGCCCGCATGTCGACCAACAGATGCAGGCTGTCGGCCTGGGCATACAGGCGGCGAAACAAGCGCAGGCCCTGGTCGTCGCGCGGCTCGAGCGCGGCACTGGCTTGCGCCAGCACTCCAAGAAGGGTGCGTCGCTCCTTGCCTTCCGCGGCCGTGTAGCGGGCGCACCATTGCTTTGCCAGTCGATTGGCGGCCACGTCGGTCAGGCGTGCCGTGAACAGGGACAGCATTTCGGCTTGCGCCGGCGCAGGATCGCGCTCCAGCCATCGACCCAGTCGAGCCATCAGCCCTTGGGCCTCCTTGTCCTTCGGGGTCGTGGGCTCTTCCTTCTTTGCCTTGGTTACCTGTACGGATGTTCCTGGAGTGGGTGCTGTCATGGTGTGGGGCTCCCTGGGTCGGATTGTTCCGCGAGTCCATGCAAGGCATCGAGCTGGCGCATGACATGCTTGCGGGTAAGCGCTTCGGCGCCCTCCGGGTCGCGGGCCTTCAGCGCGGCGAATATCGCGAGATGCTCGGCGCAGGACTCCTCGATGCGCCCGGGAAGGGCCAGGCTCTTATGGCGTGACAGGTTCAACACCTTGCGCAGCCCGTCGATCAGGTCGGACAGCCAGCGGTTGTCGGCCAGCGACTGAACGGCCACATGAATGAGCGCATTCGTTGCATAGTACTGATCGATGTTGCCGCCGGTGGCATGAGCCTGCAACTGCTGATGCAAGGGTTCGAGCCGGAGCAAGTCCTCGTCCTTCAGCTTGCGGGCGGCCTCGAAGGCGCATCGACCCTCGAGCATGGCCATCAGTGGAAAGATATCGTCGAGATCGCGCGCCGACAATTCGTTGACGAAACAACCACGGCGGGGTTCCAGTCGCAGCAGGCCTTCGGCCACCAGCACTTTGCGCGCTTCGCGCAAGGGCGTACGGGAAATGCCGAGTTCCTTGCTGAGCTTGGTCTCGTCGATCCAGGCCCCGGCCAACAGCGCACGCGACTGGATCATGTCGCGCAGACGGCCCGCCACCTCGAGATACAGCACTTGCTGAACGATCCGGTTCGTCATGGACGCGTTGATGATCCCTTCATAATTCATAATTATGATAGATCCGACCGAATAAACAAGCCTTCCATTCCTATAGTTATCCCTAGTACACCGGCCGCGCAGGCGTATCATGACGGCTCATCTTGACAGAACTGCCGCGCATGCCGGCATCGATAGGAGCATCACAATGAAGGTGGGAACCCCTCGCGACCCGGCCGGCCATAACGAGTGGCGCGACGAGACAGCCGTACTGCATGGCGACCAGGTTTGCGCCACCGACGCCTCTGTCGTGCCGCCCATTCACTACACGGCGACGTTCAGCGCCGACAGCGCCGAAGAGTTCGCCGAAATGGCGAACACGCCGCGCCATCCTCAGTTCTATACGCGCTACGGCAACCCCGTCCACAAGCGCGTCGAAGCGATCCTCGCCGAACTGGAAGGGACAGAGACCGCGATGCTGATGGCTTCCGGGATGGGCGCCATCAGCACGACCGTGCTGGCGCTCGTTGCCCGGGGAGACCATGTCATCGCCCAGAAGCGCCACTACATGAGTACGTCGAAGCTGTTCGAAGAGGTCTTGCCGCGTTTCGGCGTTGAAACGACCGTGGTCGATCAAACGGACACGGCCGCCCTCAAGGCCGCGATACGCCCGAACACGCGCCTCATCATGGTGGAAACGCCGGTCAACCCCACCCTGTCGCTGACCGACCTCTCCGCCGTGGCCAAGATAGCCCGCGCCCACGGGATCGTGACCATCGCCGACAATACGTTCGCCTCATCGCTGAACCAGAAGCCCGCGCGCCATGGCATCGACATCATCGTGCACAGCGCCACCAAGTATTTTGGCGGCCATCACGACATCACTGCCGGCGCGGTGTGCTGCAGCAAGGAAATGGCCCAGAAAATCTGGGGGATGCACACGACATTGGGGTCGGTGCTTTCGCCGATGGACGCCTGGCTTCTGCTGCGCGGCCTTCGCACCCTGACATTGCGCATGGAACGCATCAATGCCAACGCCCTTGCGCTGGCGGAATGGCTGGAAGCGCAGCCGCAGGTCGAACGCGTCCACTACCCCGGCCTGAAGAGCCACCCTCAACATGACCTCGCCTGCCGGCAAATGTCCGGCTTCGGCGCAGTGATCGCCTTCTCGATCAAGGGCGATTTTGCGGCAACCAGCCGCTTCGTTTCGTCGCTGCGGCTGGCTACGCACGCGGTGAGCCTGGGCGGCGTCGAGACCCTGGTGGTTCATACGGCGGCCATGTGGGCGGGCACGATGACGGACAGCCAAATGGAAGCCGCCGGCATCGAATCCAACTTCGTCCGGATGTCCGTCGGCGTGGAGCATATCGAGGATCTGAAGGCCGACCTAGGCAACGCGCTGCGAACATGAAGTCGCCTGGACGCGCAGCGAACCCGTCGCGGTCGCTGTGCAGCCATGCCGGCTTCGCGCGCGGCCTGCTTCAGTCGTCCGCGCTTTTGTACGGCCCTAGAAATTCGCGGTCATAGATAGCAGGGCCGTCGCGCGCCCGGTGTATCGACCACTGGAATTTACATACACGTGGCGGTCGGCGTTGGTGTCGATGTAGGACAGCGTGGTGGTGATGTGCTTGCCCCATGTCTTGCTCAGGCCCAGCGACCAGTCGGTATATGACCCGTCGTCCAGGTTCCTGACTTTCTGGTAGCCCACATGAGCGTCCAGCTTCAGCCCCCATACACCGGTCTCGAAGCTGCCCCGCGCATCGTAGTATTGACTGTTCTTGCTGTCCGGGACGCCGAACAGGTTCGTGAAGGCATGCGAATACTTGAAGGATAGCGGGCCGTAGCCCAAGCCCACATACCCTTCCGTCGTGTCGGGACTGGTATAGCCGCCGGGATAATCGCCAGGATAGTAATACTGCAGGACGCCCACATCGAAGGTGACGTCGGGCGTAATGTTGCCGCGAAAGCCCGCATAGAAATCCATTTCCAGCGGCGCAGAGACGTCTGGGTCCGTATCGTCCAGCCAAGTGATGGTCGAGTTCCAGTTTCCGATGTAGAAGCCGCTGGCATGCGTGACGTCGAAGCCGCCTTGCAGGGCAGGCTTGTTGTCGGTCTGCATGATGCCGCGATACCGGTACTGGCTCGCGACGGTCACGTTGGCTGTCAAGTCGAAGCCGTTGCTCCAGGTGGGAGGCGCTGCCTCCTGGGCCTGGGCTGAAGTCGACAGCCCGGCAACGCATAGAGCCAGGGTCGCGATGGCGGCGACTGCAGGCCGACCATCGGACATCGGCGGGTTGGCCACGCGGGCGCGGGAATGAGGAAGGCGATGAGGCTTGGGCATAAGGGACTCCAATGAGACGACGAAAGGAAGCATGCCCTTGGCCCAACGCAATAGGCATGCCAGAAATTGGAAGCCGACATGCACGCGATCGGCGGCCAATCAGCCTGCGTTGGTGCCCTTGCCCCATGACGGACGGCCGCGTGGTGCATGACGCCCCATCGTGGCGCATAATGAACCGGACGCCGCCATGCATGGTGATGCCATGAACCCTGCCTCCTTTCGTGTCCAGGGCGACCTGTTCGGTGCGCCTGATCTGCCGCTTCCCGAAGGCATGCGCTACGAGCCCGACTTTCTCGACGCCGACGAGGAAGCTGGCCTGATCGCGCTGATCGGCGCCCTGCCCCTTAAAGAGATGCAATACAAGAGCTATACCGCGCGCCGAAGGATAGTCAGCTATGGCGGCCGGTACGATTTCGACAAGAACACGCTCCAGCCGGCGGGCGATGTGCCTGCAAGCCTGCAGCCTTTGCGCGAGAAGGTGGCGGCGTGGCTGGGTGTGGAGCCCGAACGGTTCACGCAAATCCTGGTCGCGGAATATCGTCCCGGGACGCCGCTGGGCTGGCACCGCGACGTACCGGACTTCGAAGACATCGTGGGTGTATCGCTGGGCAGCACCGCCATGTTGCGCTTCCGGCCCTACCCGCCCGTCCGGCCGAAGAAGGCGGACATCGTCAGGATCCCCATCGAACCACGCTCCATCTACCTGCTGCGCGGACCCGCAAGATGGGCATGGCAGCATAGCGTCGCACCCACGGCAGCGCTGCGCCATTCGATCACCTTCAGGACGCCGGCCCGTCGTTGAAGCCGGGCCGGCCGTGTCAATCCGGGCATCCGCGGGTATGCCGATTGCTTCCCCCGACACACGACGCGCCGGCCGTCGCGACGGCGACCGACACGACGAAACGGGATCGTTCCGAGGGGATAAGCGATGAGTCTTGCTACCCGAAAAATCCTGAGAGATGTCCAGATTCCATCCGGCTCATTCATGCTGGAGGGCGAAGTCGGCATACCTCCCAAGGCCAAAGCCGTTGTCGTCTTCGCGCACGGCTCGGGCAGCAGCCGCCTGAGCCCGCGCAATCAGTTCGTTGCAGAAACTCTGCGCAAGGCGGGACTGGCCACCTTGCTCTTCGACTTGCTGACATCCGAAGAGGATCCGAGCGAGACCGGCTCGACGGAACGCCGATTCGACATCGACCTGCTCAGCAGCCGGCTCATCGACGCAACGCGCTGGCTGGCGCTGACCGACTCGATGAAAGGCATGCGCATCGGCTACTTCGGTGCCAGCACCGGCGCAGCGGCCGCGCTGCGCGCCGCTGCCGAGTTGGGCACCAAGATATCGGCGGTTGTCTCGCGCGGAGGCAGGCCGGACCTGGCGGGACCCGCACTAGCACGTGTCTCGGCGCCCACGCTGCTTTTGGTCGGCGGCCTAGATGATGCCGTCATCGCCTATAACGAAGACGCCTTGCAGCAGCTCAAGTGCGACAAGCACATGCAGTTGATTCCCGGCGCGACCCATCTTTTCGAAGAGTTCGGGACACTGGAGGAAGTCGCCCACCTGGCTACCGAATGGTTCGTGAAGCACCTGCTTCGATCGCGGGACAGCCAGGCCTAGGCGCCGCCGACGCCCTTCACGACTTTTCCGGTGCCATTGCAACTTGGACAGGACGCGCCGTCCTTCTTGCCGGTCCCCTTGCAGGCGGGGCAATCGACCTCGCCGGGAAAG
>JADMIO011130933.1_pt1 | contig 10659 bp, 9 predicted proteins | sample 8958161 | NCBI WGS metagenome assembly JADMIO01 (sample SAMN16585339, study PRJNA669376) | soil metagenome | isolation source: Crop rotation soil | place: USA: Cullars Rotation, Alabama | collected 2011
CCGAAACGCTACCAATTCCGCCTTGCCTACCGGCCGCCGTACGACTGGGAAACCGTGCTCGCGTTCCTTCGTGCACGTGCGACACCCGGCGTCGAAGCGGTCGACGACTCGTCCTATCGCCGGACGATTGCCGTAGACGCAAAGACCGGCACGATTGCGGTGTCGTGCGATGTGTCGCGCCACAGTCTCGTGCTCGACGTGCGCTTCCCAGATCCTGGCCGCTTGCTGTTCGTTGTCGAGCGAATCCGGCGCATGTTCGATCTCGGCGCCGACCCGTTGGTGATCGCGGAACATCTCGGCGCTGATCCATTGCTGCGGACGCGCCTCGATGCACATCCCGGAATCCGTGTGCCGGGGACATGGGACGGCTTTGAAGTGGCCGTCCGCGCGGTGATCGGTCAACAGATATCAGTGGCAGCAGCGACGACGATGGCGGGCCGCTTAGCGGAGATGTTTGGCACACAGGTGACGGCTGAGGACTCGGCGCGGCTCGAGCGCCTTTTTCCGACGCCATCACAGCTCGCGACGGCGCCGGTAGAGCGCGTCGGCTTGATCGCAGCGCGCGCAGACACGATTCGCCGCCTCGCGCGCGAAACATTGGAAGGCCGGCTGGTGTTCGATCGCAGCGACGCGATCCCGGCGTTACGGTCGATTACGGGAATCGGCGAGTGGACGGCCGGCTACGTCGCGATGCGCGCGCTCGGCGAGCCCGATGCGTTCCTGGCCGGCGACCTGGTGTTGTGCCGCGCTGCCGGTGGTCTGGCGCGGCGTGAGCTCGATCAATTGGCGGAGTCGTGGCGGCCGTGGCGCGCCTACGCGGTGATGCTGTTGTGGCAAGGCGCGAGCGACGAAAACGTTCGGAAGTTGAAGGGAGTTCGGCGGTGACCGATCTGGCGGTGCTGCAGGCGTTGAACGACGACTACATCCGGTCGGTGCAGACCTCGGATGTGAAGCGATTCGCCCAGATTCTCGCGCTCGATTTTCTGTGTTCGCTGCCCGACGGCTCGCTGCTCGATCGCGCACAGTTCCTCGAGTTCAGCGCCAAACCGGTGTCGATCAACAACCTCGAAGCGCACGACGTGCACGTCCGCGTTATCGGCGACACCGCGATCATCCATGCTCGAACCAGCTTCACGCAGGCGGACGGACGCCCGGGCGCCGGCCGTTACACCGACGTGTGGGCAAAGCGAAACGGCGAGTGGCTGGCCGTCGCGGCGCATGTCACACGGCTGTGAGTCAGGCGCGGCCGGCGAACTCGCGCGTTTCGGTGTGGACTTTTACTTTCTCGCCTTCCTTGATGAACAGCGGCACGCGGATCTCGAGCCCGGTCTCGAGCGTCGCCGGTTTCGTCACGCCGCCGCTTGCCGTATCGCCGCGGACGCCCGGTTCGGTCTGCTTCACGGTCAGCTCGACGTGCGGCGGAAACTGCAGCCCGATCGGATTGCCGTTGTACTTCAGCACCTGCACCATCACGTTGTCGACCAGCAGCAGCCGATCGTCGCCGACGATCTCCGGGCGAAGCGTCAGTGTTTCGAACGAGTCCTGATCCATGAAGTTGTAGCCGCTGCTATCGCTGTATAGATAGGATGCGTCCACCTGCACCAGGTCTGGCTCCGCGAACTTTTCGCCAGCCTTGAACGTTCGATCGAATACCGCGCGGGTCAGCAGGTTGCGCATTTTCATCCGCACCAGCGTCTGGCCGCCGCGGGCGGTCGGGCGCGAAATCTCGACGTCCAGACAGTGATACGGCGCGTTCTCGTACTCGAAAAACATCTTGCGCTTGATATCGATCGCTTCGATCAGGCTCGCCATGGCGATATTCTACTTGGCCATGTACCAACGAGTCGTCTGGCCGGTGATCGCCTGCCTGCTCGCGCCGCTTTTCGCAGCCTGCGGCGGCGGGCGGCAGCCGGCGGCGTTAGCGCCGCTGGTCGATGAATATTTGAACCAGTTTGCCGAACGGCACCCGTCGATTGCCGCAGGCAATGGCCTGCATGCCCACGACGATTTGCTCGAGGACTTTTCCGCTGCCGCGATGACGCGCGAGTCTGGGTGGTTACGCGGCTTCAGAGAACGGCTCGAAAGAATCGACGCGACGAGTTTAACCGCAGACGAACGCGTCGACCGCCAAATCCTGCTCGGAATCGTCGACGGCTGGCTGCTCGATCTTGATGGCGTCCGCACCTGGACTCGCAACCCGATGATCTACGCATCGGCCATCTCGTCCGGCGTCCACGACCTGATGACGATGGAGTCCGCGCCGCCCGAGCAGCGGATGGCCAAGACAACGGCGAAGTTGAGCCTAGTCTCGCGTCTGCTTGCGGCCGCGCGCGAGAACGTGAGGAACCCGCCCCGGGTATTCGTCGAACGGGCAATCGTGATGTTTCGCGGCGCTTCGGGCCTGCTCGCCAACGAGCTGCCGCTCGCGTTTGCTGCGGTTTCGAACGGGCGGCTGCAGGCCGAGTTGAACACGGCTGCCGCCGAGGCGCGACGCGGGATCGACGGTTACGTCGCGGAGCTCGAATCGAACGTTCTGCCGGCGGCGACGGGCGACTTTGCGGTCGGTATTCAAAACGTCGAGGCTCGTTATCGGGCCGAGGAATTGATCGATCTGCCGGCCGCATCGCTGCTGGCGATCGGCGAGCGTGAGCTGAAGAAGCTGCAGGCGGACTTCGAGGGGACCGCCGCACGAGTGAATGGTTCGAAGCCGCCGCGATCGGCGGTCGAGGTCTGGCGCGAAGTGCTCGACGATCATCCCAGGCGCGGCGAGCTGGCGGCGGCCGCACAACGGACCGTCGACGAGCTGTTCGAATTCATCAGGGCAAGGCGGCTGGTCAACCTTCCCGACGGCGAGCGCGTGATCGTCGCCGTGGCGCCGCCGTTCGATCTTGGCCTGGCGTCGATGCATTCGTCGCCGCCGATGGAACCGCATCCGGTGAAGAGTTATTACTACGTTACCGATGCGCAGGCAGAGTGGCCGCTCGATCGCCAGAACGCATGGCTGCAGAAATTCAACTATCCGACGCTCGCCGACATCTCGGCCCACGAAGTGGCGCCGGGCCATTACGTGCACAGTCTGTTCATGCGGCGCACGCCAGGAAAGATTCGACGAATCTGGATCGGACTCAATCCGTTTCCGCAGCCCTCGTCTGGCCAGGACGGCTGGGCCCACTACGCGGAACAACTGATGACCGACGAAGGATTCAAGCAGGAGGATCCGCGCTATCGCCTCGCGCAAATCAGTGAAGCGCTGACGCGTGTGTGCCGGATGATTGTCGGGTTGCGACTGCACGGCAAGGAGTGGACCGTGGAACAGGCAGCCGACTTCTTCGAGCGAGAGGCACACCTGCCGCCGCCGGCTGCTCGTCAAGAAGCGACGCGTGGGACCTACGATCCCACCTACGGCGGCTATTTCCTCGGCAAGCTGGCCGCGCTCAAGCTGCGCCGCGATTATCAGGCGAAGCAGGGCAGCGCGTTCGATCTGCGGGAGTTTCATGAGCGGGTGATGACAAACGGCATCGCGCCGTGGTGGGCGCATCGCCAACTGCTGCTGCCCGGCGACACGTCGCCGGTAATCGATTAGCGGCGCGCCCCCAGCCGGTCGCCCGCGAGGTTGACCGACAACGTCGTCACGAAGATGAAGATCCCGGGCGCCAGCGCCAGCCACGGTTCGGTAAGCAGCGCCGACTGTGCCTGGTAGAGCATATTGCCCCAGCTGGCTTGCGGCGGCCTGACGCCAACACCAAAGAAGCTGAGCGCGGATTCCAGCAGGATGCCGCGCGCCACGGCAAGCGTCATCGAGACCGTAATCGCCTGCGCCGCATTCGGCAGAAAGTGCTCCAGAATCAGCCGCAGGTGGCCTGCGCCGGCCGCCCGCGCGCTTTCAACGAATCCTCTCGCGCGCAGCGCGCGGAACTCGGTGCGAACCACCCGTGCGGTCTCCATCCATCCGGCGAGTCCAATCAACACGATCAGAATCGCCACCGGAGGTTGCCACACGGCACCGGCGATCATCAGCAGCGGCAGCCGTGGTATCGCCAGCGCTGCATCGGTAAGCCGCATCAGCACGGCGTCGAGCGCGCCGCCTGCATAGCCGGCCACTCCCCCGATCGCAATTCCTGACACCGCGGCGACGAGTGCTGACAGCATGCCGACCGCCAGCGAAATTCGCGCCCCGTCCAGAATCCGTGCTGCCACGTCACGTCCCAATTCATCAGTGCCGAACAGGTGCGCCGACGAGGGCGGCTCTCGTCGATGGGCGAGATCGACGGCATCGGGAGCGTGCGGCGCAATCACCGGCGCCGCGATCGCCGCGACGATCAGCACCGTCAACACCAGCAACGGCGTTCGAATCATTCGCTCGACACTCGCGGATCGATCGCCGCCTGCAGCAAATCGGCGACAACGTTCAGTGCGACGACGGCACTCGAAGACAGCATCAGCAGCGTCATCAGCACGGCATAGTCGCGTCGAGCGAGCGCCTCGGTGAACAAGCTGCCGAGTCCCGGCCACGCGAACACACTTTCGGTGACGACCGCGCCTGATACCAAGAGCGCCGCGTCGATTGTGACGATCGCCACGAACGGACCGAGCGCGTTGCGAAGCGCGTGCGACATCACGACCGTCGCCTCGGGCACACCACGCGCCCGCGCCGTCACGACCGCCGGCTGCGCCAGCGCGTCGATCATCGAGCCGCGGAGGTATCTCGACCAACCGGCCGCCTGCACGCACGCCAGCACCACCGCGGGCAATACCAGATGACGTAGGTGATCGATCGCACCGCCAACGCCCGGCGTCGTGCGGCCAGACGACGGCAGCCAGCCGAGACCGACGGCGAAAACGATCTGCAGCACCAATCCAAACCAGAACGCCGGCAGCGAGATTCCAGCGGTGGCGGCCGCGGTGATCGCGTGGTCCACTGCGCGGTTGCGGCGAACGGCAGCGACGACGCCGGCAGGAATCGCGAGCACGAGCGCGCCGACGACCCCAGCCGCCGCCAGTTCGAGCGTGGCAGGCAGCCGTTCCGCGATCCGCGCTGCCACCGGACGGCCATCGCTGAAGCTGTATCCCCAGTCGCCCTGAATGAATGCGGCGAGCCACGACCAGTACTGCGCCCAGAGCGGCCGGTCGAGTCCGAGTGCGCGGCGCAACCGCTCGATGTCTTCCGGTCGGACACCCGGGTTCGACAAGTAAACGGCGAGCGGACCGCCGGGCGCGGCATGAATCAGAACAAAAGCGAGCAGCGAAATGACGAACAGCAGCGGAATTGCCTGCGCAATCCGCCGCGCCAGCAGCTTCGTCATCGACCCGCCCGGTGCGCTACCGGATCTCCCATTCGTACACGTTCCAGAAGATGCCGGTGTTGGTCGGATTGCCCTTGAAGTGCTGCAGCGACGCCGGCACCACGTCGAGCCGCGTGACGTTGTAGAGCGGAATTTCCGGTGCTGCATCGGCCAGCAGCTGCTGCGCGCGATGCAGCAGGCGTGTCCGCTCCGGGCGATCGACGGTTCGATCCGAGGCGTAAAGCAGTTTCGTCAGCTCATCGTCACGAAAGAAGTTGATGTTGCGGCCGGCGGGCGGCGTTCGATCAGCGGCGAAAAACGTCGTCAGCTCAGGATCGGACGGCATTTGCCACCAGTGCAGCATCGCGTCGAAACGACCTTCGAACCAAATCGCGCTGATCGCCGTGCCATCGTGCAGCTGCACGATGGCGTCGACGCCGACGTCACGCCACTGCCGTTCCATCGCCTGGGCGATCGTTTCGCGGATCGCGAATCCGGCCTGCGTGATCAGCGTAAACGACAGACGCTTGCCGTCCTTTTCGCGGATGCCGCCGGCGCCCACCTTCCACCCCGCCTCGTCGAGCAGCGCACGCGCTTTGACCGGATCGAACGGATAACGGGTCACCTGATCCGTGTAGGCCCACGACAGCGGTTGAATGGCGCCGTGCGCCACTGGCGCCAGACCGTCGAGGATCGTTTTCACGAACAGTTCGCGGTCGAGCGCATGGGTCAGCGCACGGCGAACCCGCACGTCCGCAAACGCCGGCATCTGCCGTTCGTTGAGCGTCACGTGTTCGTAGGCGTTGCCCATCGTGCGATGGATCACCAGCGAGGGCACGTCGCGCATTTCCCGATACTTATCCCACGGCATCAGCGCCACGACGTGCACTTCGCCGGCCTTCAGCTGATTGATCCGTGTGTTGGTGTTGGCGACGAAGCGGAACAGCAGCTGGCGAATCTTTGGGTAATCGTCGCCACGCCAGTAGTGCGGAACGCGCTCGAGCAGAATGAATTCGCCGGCCTGCCACGCCGCCACTTTGTACGGGCCGGTGCCGAGTGGGTTGCGGTTGTAGTCCTGGGCGCGATCGATGTCGCGCCCCTCGAGCACATGTTTCGGCAGAGCACCGCGAATGAACTGAATGTCATACGGCGCATAGATCTCTTTGTAGTGGACGACGGCGGTCAGCGGATCCGGCGTATCGACCGAGCTGATGCGATCGAAACCGTCCGTACTTTCCGGGTTGTAGTTCGGCCCGTTGATCGCGTCGACTGTGAACTTGACGTCGGCCGACGTGAACGGCACGCCGTCGTGCCACTTGACGTTCGGCCGAAGCTTCCAGGTGACGTCCATGCCCCCGTCGCCGCGCAGCACGACGCCGCCGTTTTCGAGCGTCGGCACCGACGCCGCCAACAACGGCACCACATTCATTTTTTCGTCGGTCGTCGTCAAGCCTTCGACGATGCAGGTCTGAATGTCTTCGAGGATGTGCGTGCTGAAGCGATTCAACGTATCAGGTTCACGGTCGTAGCCGACGATCAGCAGTTGGTTGGAGGGTTTATTGCCGCCCGAGTGATTCGCTCCGCAACCAGCGGCCGCCAACACTACGGCGCACATGCCGACGCACAAATCGCGCTTCACGACAGGACCTGAGCGATCAGGGGCAGCGGAATCGATCCGAATGACAGAACGCGGTCGTGGAATCGTCGCAGCGAAAATGCGGCGCCTTCGATGCGTTGGCGATCGCGCCGCAGCCGATGCAGCGTCTCGGTGCCGAGCCAGTACATCAACGCGGTTCCCGGAAACATCGAATTCTTGCAGGCCTCGGCCCGAGCGGCGTCGGGCGACATGCCGATCCGATCGCGGTAAAGTGCCACGACCGCTTCGAACGTCAGCGATCCTGCATGCAGACCAATGTCCGCGACGGCGCGGGCCAGCAGCCGCGCGCGCGTGTGCTGTTGCGCCAGCGATTCGTCTGCGGTCAGGAAGCCGATTTCGTCCATCAAGTCGGTCGCGTAACAGGCCCAGCCCTCCGCCATCGTGCCGCCGAGAAACATCCCGATGCGGTTTGCGCAGTCAACCGCCGCCACTTTACCGATCGCCGACGTGCCGGCGTAGGCATGCGCGTTCTGGACGTGATGCCCGATCGCTCCATGGTGAACGACGTGATTCAGTTTGATCACGCTGTTGTTGGCTGCGCGTAAGCGGCGCCGCTGCTCGGCTTCGTCCATCGACGAATCGATTGGTGTCACGACATAGTCGTGAATCGATAGTTGGTCGAAAGGCGCGGGCGAACGATAGAACAGGTAATACAGGTGTGGCGCGGCGTCACGCGTTTGCGGCGGAATTGGCACGTAGCGGATTGGCGCCTCGAGCCAGGTGACGAGGTCGGCAGTGATTGCCTGCTGGTGGCACTCCGTCCACGTCTGTTGATACGCGTCCAGATAACTGGCGGCGGTGGGGTGCAAGGCGGTCAGCCGTTGCTGCACTTCCGGCCAACCGCCTGGCGCGGCCGCAGCCGCGCGCTCGTGAAGAACCGCGAGCGCCTGATCGAGTCCAGCGGACGCTTCGGCAAGGAGATCGCGGCGCGACGTCGCGCACCAGTGGCCTCGTGCGATCAGCTGATCCAGGAAATCTGGCCCGCTCGCGTAGCGCGACGCCGGTGCGTTCGGGCACTGGTCGGAGACCCAGCGCCGGAAGTCGTCGAACGCTGCCGCTGCAGCATCAGCCGCTCGCGAGAGCCGTTTTGCACTGATGTCGTCGATGTTGTCGATCGCCACCCAACGTGTGATGCCGTTGCGAACCAGCGCGTCGGCTCCATCACATTCGCGGAGGCACTTCGCCTTCCATTCCTCAGGTGTTCCTTTCGTCAGCGACTTGCGAACTCCGGCGAGAAATCGCGGAATGTTCGACAGCCGATCGATCGCTGCCGCCGCGCGAACGGATGGCCGCGCGAACGGCCGCGTCATCAACGAAATTGCACTGAACACGGCTTCGCCCAGCGCCAGCGATGGGTTCGACTGGACGAAATGTCCCGATTCATGCTCGGCCAGCTGGACGTCGAGGAATGAAACAGCCAGCTGCCGATCTCTTTCATGCACGCCGGCGAGCGAGTCGGCTTCTCTACCCGACGCGGGGCCGGCCGATGGTGCAGTGTCGTTCAACCGCGCGCGAACCTCGGTCATTTCGGCAACGGCCGCCTCAACGCCCTGCGGCGACCAGTCTGGCAATCGATGGTCGTGATCGTGGACGCCGGTGAAGGTGGCATTGACCGGCCGAAGGCGGTAGTAGCTGTCGAAGAATGGCTGCAGCGTGTCCGGCATCAGCGCGGCAACGGCAGCTCGGTCCAGCGGCGTTCGCGGAACGATTGTTCGACGGCGTTGATCACTTCCTGCACCCATGCGCCGTCGCCGAAGTCACCCTCGTTGGCCGGACCGGGATCGAGAACTTCGTCGATGAAACTGCGGATCAGGTTCGCATAAAACAACGTCCGCCACGACTCGCGCGCGCTGCCGCCGGAGGGATAGAAACGCGGCGGAATTTCGAGCTCGCGAAACTCGACCTGATCGGGCGTGGCCGCTTTCAGCGTCTCGCAGACGCCGGCCTCTTCGACCAGGCGGCAAATCAGCGCACCCTTGCTGCCGTAAACGCGTGCCTCAATCCCAGGATAATTTCCAACCGTCACGAAACTGGTCTGTATCGAGCAAAGCGCACCGTTGGCAAACTCTCCGAGAAAAATATCGCCGTCGTCGATATTCATTCGCATCATGCGACCGGTCGCGCGCACCATGCGTTCGGGAATGAAGTTGCGCATCGTGCCGACGACCTTCGCCAGGTCGCTGCCGACGCACAAGTGCGCGAGGTCGATGATCGGCGCGCCATACCCCTCGAGCGACGACACCTGAAGGATTGATTGGTCCGCGTCTGGATCGACCTGCCGCAACGGGTTCATCGGGTCGAGCCACTGCGAATTCTGCTCGTAGCCGTTGAAGATGAAAGGGGTGCCGACGAAACCTTGCGAAATCAACTCGCGCATATAGCGCATCGCCGGGCTGTAGCGGAAGGTGAGACCGACTTTGGTTTTCAGCCGCCTGGAGCGCGCCAGGTCGCGTGCCCGCAGCGTGTCGCGGAAGTCGTAGGCGACCGGCTTTTCGCACAGCACGTGTTTGCCCGCTTCGAGCGCGGCCCAGGCGAGCTCGAAGTGGGTGTGGCTCGGCGTGCAGACGTCAATCACGTCGACGTCGTCGCGCGCGATCAACGTGCGGGCGTCGGCGGTTGTGAAGGGAACATTGAACTCGCGCGCAGCATCCTCGGCGCGATCGATCTCAGTATCCGCGATGCCGACGATGCGGCAGCGCCGGTCGCGTTGATAGCCGGGAAGATGGGCGTTGCGGGCCCACACGCCTGCACCAAGAACACCAACCCGGACAACGCCGCTCGCGGTCATCGCGCGCTACTGTACCCGAAAGCCCGCAGTAGAATGTCGGTTCGTTTTGGAGGCGTTTGTGAAGAAGCTGCTGTTGTGCCTCGTGGCGATCGTCGCAGCATCGGCGCGGCTGGTTGTACAAAGTGCGCCGGTCGATCCGTGGTTCTCGACGTTCTCGATCATCGCTTTCGATCCAGCGACCAAAGATTTCGGCGTCGCCGTCCAGTCGCGCGCATTTGGCGCCGGCGCGGCCGTCCCATACGCGAAGGCCGGCGTCGGCGCGGTTGCGACGCAGGCGTCCGCGAACCGGCAGTACGGGCCGAAGGCGATCGCGCTGCTCGAGCAAGGCTTGAGCCCAGCCGAAGTCGTCAAGAAAATCACCGACGAGGATCAGGGACGCGATACGCGTCAGGTGGGTGTGATCGATGCGAAAGGCCGCTCGGCTGTTTATACCGGCAAGCGAGTGATCGAGCGAAACTTCGACAAGAATGACCCGGTTCATTTCGGCGGATACGCCGGCCACATCACCGGCACGAACTTCTCGGTGCAGGGCAACACGCTGAAGAGCGAGGACGTGTTGAAGGCGATGGCGGCGGCGTACCAAAGCGGTAAAGGGACGATGGCGGATCGCTTGATGGACGCGCTCGACGCGGGTCAGTCCAAAGGCGGCGATACGCGCGGCATGCAATCCGGCGGGATTCTCGTCGTGCGACCGCTCGCCCCGAACTCCGAATCGACGGTCGAGCGCATCGTGGACATCCGCGTCGATGATGCACCGAATCCGTTCACGGAGCTGCGGCGTCTGCTCGGTCTGGCGCAGGCGAGAAATCGATAGAGCGGTACGGCATCCACGCCGCGCTTTTTCTTATAAGTAAAAAGGCGCGTCGATGGATCCGCACGCCGCGGCCGACGTGAGCCGGCGCTGACGAAGGGCTGAGGGCTTAGGGCTGAGG
>JADMIO011560835.1_pt1 | contig 10659 bp, 8 predicted proteins | sample 8958161 | NCBI WGS metagenome assembly JADMIO01 (sample SAMN16585339, study PRJNA669376) | soil metagenome | isolation source: Crop rotation soil | place: USA: Cullars Rotation, Alabama | collected 2011
CCACCGCCACGACCTCGTGGAGTACTTGCAGGCGCTCGTCCGCATCCCGGCCGACAACCCCCCGGGCGACTGCGCTGAGATAGCGGCGCGCGTCGAGGAAGAGTTCCATCGCTTCGGCCTCGGGGTCGAGCGTCATGACGTCACGCGCGAAGCAGGACCGCCGGCGCCGACTGTCCTCGGCTGGCTCGGCACGCCGACCAAGACGCCTGCAGTCATGCTGAACGCCCACGCCGACGTGATCCCACCGGGGGACGGGTGGACGGTCGAACCCTACGCGGGAGCGGTTGTCGACGGACGAATTGTGGGGCGCGGAGCCGCGGTGTCGAAGAGCGACGTCGCCGCCTACACGTACGCCTTGGGCGCTCTGCGCGCGACCTCAGCGATCCCGGAGGACGTCACGCTGGTCGCTGCGATCACGTCCGACGAGGAGACAGGCGGTGCGCTCGGCCCCGGTTGGCTCGTCTCGGAGTGCGGGCTGCGGCCTCGGCGGGCGATCTGCGCCGGCTTTACCCACAGCGTCGTGATCGCGCACAACGGCTGCGTTCAGGGACGGATCGTCATCGAAGGCAAGGCCGCACACGCCGCGATGCCTTGGAACGGAAGGGACGCCATCCAGCTTGCCCAGGCCGTGCTCGCTCGGTTATACGAGGTGGATCGGGAGCTCGAGAGCCGGACGAGCGAGATCCCCGGCATCAGGCGCCCGACGCTCGTCGCCACGAGGATCAGCGGAGGCGGCCCACAGGGCGTCATCGCGGCCTCCGTCGAGATCGGTATCGACCGGCGCGTTCTGCCGACCGATAGCGTTCAAGAGGCGCTCGACGACATGCAGCGCCTCGTGCGCGCGGTGGCCTCCGCGGACGGCGGCGCCTTCATCGTCAAGTTCGAGCCCAGCCTCGTTGTAGCACCGCTCGAGCCTACATCCGCACAGGACGAGCTTGTCCGAGCGCTTTGCGCGGAAGCGCCGCCAATCGTCGGTCACGAGCTCGACGTCATCGGGGTGCCGATCTTCACGGACGCTCGCTGGCTCTCGGGTGTAGGCGTTCCAGTCGTGCTTTACGGCGCAGGACCACGCGACCCAGCGGAGGCAAAGGGACACGCTGCGGACGAAAACGTGCGCATCGAGGATCTCGTTGCCGCCACCGAAGTCATCGCGCGTACTGTGCGACGCCTTGGCGCCAAAAAGGAGTAGAGGTAATGGCCGTACCGGTCGCAACGCGGACAGAACCACTCATTCTCGGGCGTCGGGACCTCGAGGAGGTCCTCACCATGAAGGAGTGCATCGAGATCGTCCAACGCGCCGAACAGGAGTTCTCGGCCGGAAACACGGTCATGCCCGTACGGCTGACGACACCCGTTCCCGAGCGCGGTAACCATCTGGCAATGCCCGCTGTCCTGCCGGGCCTGGACGCGTTCCGGATCAAGTGCATCACCATCTTTCCAACCAACCCGACCCGGGGCGCGCCCACGCTCTGGGGGATCGCGATCCTCAATGACCCGAGCACGGGCAACGTGCTTGCGATCGTGGACGCTGCCTACCTCACAGCTGCGCGCACGCCTGCCGCCACTGCGGTCGCCACCCGCGCGCTCGCAAATACGGAAGCGTCGGAACTTGCCATCATCGGGGCGGGCGTGCAGGCAGGCACGCACCTCTGGGCGATGACGGAGGTGCGCCCCATCCGGAAGGTCCGCATCGCGGCCGCGACGCGCGAGGAGGCGGACGACTACGTCGCCCGGCAATCGCCGAACTATCCCGCGCTGCAGATCGACGCCGTGGACACGCCGGAGGAGGCGATTCGCGGAGCGGACATTGTCTGCACCGTCAGCGCTGCAACGGAGCCTGTCACGAAGCTCGAGTGGCTCAAACGCGGCTGCCACGTCAACGGCATCGGTTCTCACAGTCCCAACGTTCGCGAGGTGGATGGCGAGACGATGGCCGCGGCCCGCGTCGTCGTCGATTCGCGCGAAGCGACACTACGCGAGTGCGGCGACTGCATGATCCCCATCGCCGAGGGGCTGTTCGGGCCCGAGCACGTCTCTGACGAGATCGGTGAGGTACTGGCCGGCGCGAAGCCGGGGCGCACCGATCCCGATCAGCTCACGGTGTACCAGTCGGTCGGCCTGGCAATCCAGGACATCGCCGCGGCCAAACTCGCCTACGACCGTGCGGTGGCCAAAGGGATCGGCACGCAGGTTGGCCTTTGACGAATCCGCGAGCGAGCTGGTGCAGCAGGTTTTCGTTGCTCGTGAAGATCCCGCGTCGGAGCAGCTAGCGTGATCCCTTCACCCGAGGAGACACGCGGCCTCTCTCCCGAAGGGAATGCATTTCTTCCTGCCGTTGGCGCACCCGCGGTGACCTTCGGTCGACGGCGAACGAGAACCATCGCCACGAAGCTCGGGGGCGCTGGCCAGCAACTGGTCGGGGCAGTTGCGGTCATCGTGGCCGTCGTCGCGGTGACATTCCTGGTGACGCGCGTCTTTGCTCCGGATCCCGTGAGCCTCTACCTCGGCGGCGCAGCGAACGGCTTCGTCAGCCCAGAGCAAGCGGCCGAGCAGCGAGCGAAGGTGGAGAAGAAGCTCGGACTGGACAAGTCGATACCCGCTCAGTTCTACCAGTTCGGCGTTCAGCTTCTTCACGGCGACCTCGGAACATCGTTCCAGACCGGCCAGCCCGTCACGCGGGATCTTTGGGTCCGTTTGCCGGCCACCGCCGAACTTGCCGTCGTGTCGCTGATCTTCGGGGTGATCCTCGGGGTTGTCGCCGGCGTCGTCTCGGCGCTGAAGAGGGAAGGAGTTGTCGATCACGTCATCCGATTCTTCACCATCAGCGCGATTGCGCTGCCCCAGTTCTGGATCGGTCTCATGCTTTTGTGGCTCTGCTACGAGAGGCTTGGATTCGCGCCCGGGCCGGTCGGCCGGCTTCCGATCGGAGTAGATCCTCCCCCCTCGATCACACGGTTCTACGTCATCGACGGCCTGCTTGCCGGCGACTGGTCGGTCGTGTGGCATGCGTTGTGGCAGATGGTGCTCCCGGCCTTCACGCTCGGAATCGGCTTGGCGGCTCCGATCTGCAGGATCGTCCGCTCGTCGATGGTGGAAGCGCTCACATCGGATTACGTCCGGACAGCCAAGGCGATGGGCTTCGGGCGCACGCGGATTTCGATGGTGTACGCCCTCAAGAACGGGTTGCTGCCGGTGGTCACGATCCTGGCCGGCATCCTGGCGTTCACGTTCGTGGGCTCGATTTTGATCGAAGGCATCTTCGGGTGGCCCGGCGTCGGCAACTACGCCCTCCAGTCGATCCAGACTTCCGACTTCCCCGCCGTTCAAGGCTTCGTGCTGTACGCGACGCTTCTTTATGTCGTCATCTACAGCCTGCTCGAATATGTGTATACGCTCGTCGATCCGAGGATCGGATCGTGAGCAGCGCGACGCCCACAGCACCGCGCGACCTCCCGCTCTGGCGAGAGGGTCGCGCGATCATGCTTCCCCGCTCCCTGACGTTCTACCTCGCGCTCGGGGTGATCGGCATGCTCGGGATCGCGGCGATTCTCTCGGCGTTCTGGACGCCGTTTCCGCCCACGGCTCTCGAGACTGGGCCCAGCTTCTCGCCTCCGACCTGGGCGCACCCCTTCGGGACGGACTCGGTCGGGGCTGACATCTTCTCCCGGACGCTTGCGGCGACGCACACGGACGTGGGCATCACGATCGCGGTGGTGGGCCTCTCACTCGTCGTCGGGACGATCTGGGGCTCGCTCATCGGCTTCTACGGCGGCTGGGCGGACGCCGTGTCGTTGCGGCTTCTCCAGGTGCTTCAATCGTTCCCAGCGCTTCTCCTCGCGATGCTGGTTATTTTCGCCCTGGGTAACGGGATTCGAAACGTGATTCTCGTCGTCGCAATGATCCCGCTGCCCGATTACGTCCGGCTTTCGCGCGCCGAGATACGATCGAAGAAGACATGGCAGTTCGCGGAGGCGGCGAGGATGACGGGTCGTCGCCCGATCGGCGTGCTTTTCCGACATCTCGTGCCGAACAGCATGCGCCCGCTCTTCGCGAACGCCTCGATCAACGCGTCCTGGGTGGCAGCCACCGTCGGCGCCCTCGGCTTTGTCGGCCTGGGGATCGAACCCGGCTCCGTCGAATGGGGATCGATGGTCGCCGGCGGCCAGGCTGCCGTCGGCAGCGGCGGGTGGTGGATCTCCTTCTTCCCAGGACTCGGAATCTTCTTCCTGTCTGCGGCCTTCCATCTCTTGGGCGACGCGCTCACCGATGCTGACATCTCCCGTCGGACTTGACATGCCCCGCGATTCGCTCGCCGCAGAGCAGGCGACGAGCACTGGAGTGCTCCTCGAGATCACCGACTACAGCGGCGGCTTCACATCTCAGACCGGTGCCTTCACGCAGGTGCTGAAGAGCGTAGCGTTTGGCGTCGGGCGTTCCACGATCACCGCCGTCGTCGGCGAGACCGGAAGCGGGAAGACCGTCACTGCGCTTTCGATTCTCGGGCTTCTGCCCCGAACGTTCCGTCGCCTAAGCGGCTCGATCTTCTTCGAGGGCAGAGACCTCTTGCAACTGGACGACGAAGCGCTACGATCGATTCGCGGATCGCAGATCTGCATGGTCTTCCAGGACGCTCGGACGGCGTTGAACCCCGTATTCACGATCGGAAAGCAGATCAGCGACGTCAATCGACTGCACCATCGGGTGAGCAAGAAGGAGGCGCTGGCCTCGACCCAGGACGTACTTGCTCGGGTTCGGATTCCCGATCCGCATCGCTGCATGCGGCAGTACCCTCACGAGCTGTCCGGCGGTATGGCGCAGCGCGCGCAGCTGGCGATGGCGCTCGCCTGCCGTCCGTCGCTACTGATTCTCGATGAGCCGACGACAGGACTGGACGTAACGATTCAGGCCGACATCCTCGAGTTGATCGTCGACCTGAGCCGAAACGAGAGCATGACCACCCTGTTCATCACTCACGACCTCGGCATCGTCGCCGAGACGTGCGACGCCGTCATCGTCATGCAGAACGGCGAGGTGAAGGAGACGGGTACCTGTGAACAGATCATCACTGCGCCCAGAAGCGACTACACACAGAGGCTGATCGCCGCAAGTCGCTTCCAGGGGATCTCCGAGTGACCGAGACACGCCGGCCGATCCTGCAGGTGTCCGGTCTGCACAAGACCTTTCGGATTCGTCATTCTGGAATCGCGAAGAACCTGACGGCGGTAGACCGCATCGACCTCGAGCTCTACCCCGGAGAGACGGTCGCGCTCGTCGGCGAAAGCGGCTCGGGAAAGTCGACCGTGGCTCGCTGCATCGCGAGACTCATCGACGCGGCCAGTGGCGAGGTCATCCTGGGTGACGTGCCTCTGACGCACATGCGCGGCCGGAAACTGTCAAAGGTCTACGAGGACCTGCAGATGGTGTTTCAGGACACGAGTGGAGCTCTGAATCCCCGGATGACCGTGCGGGCAACCCTCGAGGAGCCGCTGCGCCTGCGTTTCCGCCTGAACCGGGACGAGCGCAAGGAACGTGTGCGGCGGTTGCTCGAGTCGGTCGATCTCGGGCCCGAGCTCCTTCAGCGTTACCCTCGCCAGCTGAGCGGGGGCCAGCGTCAGCGTGTTTGCATCGCGCGTGCGTTCGCCGTCGATCCCAAGGTCGTCCTGCTCGACGAGCCGACGGCCTCACTCGACGTCTCCGTGCGTGGCCAGGTACTTCAACTGCTCCGCCGGATTCAAAAGGAGCGCAACGTTGCCTACTTGTTGATCACCCACGACCTCGCGCTCGTCCGCCGGGTGTCGGAGCGGGTGCTCGTGATGTATCTCGGCAGCGTCGTCGAGCAAGGCGCGACCGCGGACGTCTTCGAACATCCGACGCACCCGTACACTCGAGCGCTCCTTTCGTCGGCGCCGGTCGTCGAATACGGCCGCGTCAAGAGCCGCCTCAGGCTGACCGGTGAGATCGCCAGCGGCGTCGATCTCCCCCCCGGATGTCGCCTGGCTCCGCGATGCCCACTCGCCCAGGCTTCGTGTTTCGAGTCGGTTCCACCGCTCTCTCCGATCACGCCGACGCACTCGGTGGCATGCCCTGTCGTGCTCGCGGGACCCGGAGCCGGAAACGACGCAGCTGTACCCGTTCGTGAGCACTCCGCCGCGGACTCAAGCCCCGAAGGAGACAGGAGGTAGAACATGCGACACGCGCACCGACGCACCAAGCTGGCCTCAGCGGTCGTCATCGCGGCCGTTGCTGCAGCGATCGTCTCGCTTGGCCTCACGGCCGGGGCCTCTGGCGGCAATGCGACGTCAGCGCGGGGTGCTGCAGCGTCTGCGGCGCTCACAGACATCGTCACCGCCTGGCCTGCGGACGTGACGTCGCTCGATCCGCAGAACGAGTCCACGGATCAAGATCATGAGCTGACTAGGAACATCTATCAGGGCCTCATTACGGTCGCGTACCACAAGAAGGCTGATGGCGCGCTCGAGTGGGACGAGAACAAGTTCGTCGGCCTGCTGGCAGATCGGTGGACGATCAAGGGGAACTCGATCACGTTCCACATTCGGCAGGGCATGAAGTTCTACCCCACTGGCAATCCAGTCACGGCAGACGACGTCAGGTGGAGCCTCTCGCGCCTCTGGGACACCCCGGGCATCGGCGATATCAAGGCCAACGGCCTGCAGAAGCCGAGCCAACTCAAGGCAGTGAACAGCAGCACGTTCAAGGTCAGCTACGTCAATCCTCAGGGTAAGCCGATGCCTGTGAACTCGGCAATGCTCGCCATCTTCAGGGAGCATTTCTTCAGTGTCGTGGATTCCGTCGAGGCCAAGAAGCACGCAACAGCGAAGGACAAATTTGCGGCAGCGTGGCTGCGACAGAATGCCGCCGGTACAGGTCCCTACTACATCGCCAGCCGCACTCCGGGCACGGGCATGGTTCTCAAGGCGGTACCGAGCTCATTCACAGTGCTCCCGCAGCCCTACTACAAGACCGTCACGATCCGCGTTTCGAGCGCGAGCACTGCCTCGCTCTTGCAGCGTGGTGACATCAACGTTGGAGAATTCGGGTTCACCAATCAGCAGGCCAATGAGATGTCGAAGTCGAAGAACCTGACGGTGATGCATGCGAACACGCCCGAGTTCATGATGTTCGCCATCGCCGCCGATCCCAACTCGCCGTTCAAGGACGTCACGGTGCGGAAGGCCGTCGCCTACGCGCTTCCGTACGACAGTATCCTCAAGAACGTGTTCTTCGACCGGGCGCGACGTGACCTCAGCATCGTCTCGGCCGGAGCGATTGAATTCACGCCCGCATGGGCGACCTACAACACGGACATGGCAAAGGCCAAAGCGGTGATGGCAGAAGCCGGAAACCCGAAGATCACGGTTCCGTTCCTCTACCAGCAGGGCGACGAGGACCAGCAGCGCTCGGCGCTCCTGATCCAGGCGAGCCTGAGCCAGATCGGCATTACGACCAAGCTGACGCCCGTGTCCCGAGCGGCGCTGTTCGATGCGCTCAACGCGCGTTCGACGCCGGCCAAGGGTGCTCAGATCGGTCCGCCCGGTGTCGTTCTGTTCAACTGGAGCGCGTGGATCGCCGATCCGAAGGTCGTCATCGGGTACTGGTGCACCACCGGCGGCATCAACAACTACTCGCTCTGGAGCAACCCGCAGGTGGACGCGATCAACAAGAAGTACGAGCTTGCGCCGACTTCCCCGGCCCGCACTGCCGCATACAAGAAGGCACAGCGGATCATCGCCGCGGGGGCGGCCAATCTCCCGCTGATCAACACGGGCCGAAACGTCGTCCTCGCCAAGGGCATCACGGGCGCCTCGTTCCAGCCGCAGCCCGGATTGCGGTTCTGGACGCTTCACCCAGTGGGTAAGACCAACGCTCTGGCGGACTTCGCCACGCTCAAGAAGTAGACGAGTCGCAGCGCTCGGGATGAGGCGGCGGACGAATGGCCATCGGCCGCCGCCTCTTCCAAGGCGGCGATCGAAATCCATCCGACGACAACAGAAGGAGGATTGAGGGTGGATTGCCTCCGGATCTCGGCGACGGCGCACGGGATCAACTACCTACCCGAGTACCACGCCGCGGCCCGCGGGTGGTTCGGAGAAGCCGGGCTGACGGTGACGGCGGAGCCGCGCGACCCGTGGACCGGCGTGCTCGACGATCTCGCCGACGGCTCGGCCGACCTGGCTCTCGGGGGCCTGTGGGGTCCGGCGATGTATGCCGGCATGGGAAGAGACCTCGTCGCGGTCGGCCAGCTCAACGCCCGCTTTCCGATGGCCGTCGTCACCCGCGAGCCGGTGGAGGACTTCGAGTGGGGCTGGCTGCGGGGGCGTACGGTACTTGTCCCTGGCGCAGGAGGAACCGCGCCGTACGAGTTCACCGCCGGCCTGATGCGCGAGGCCGGAGTGGATCCGGCGGGGACGCGGTTCGTGCGGGATCTCTCGACCGCGATGCTCGCCGAGCTCTTCACGCATGGTCTCGGCGATGCCCTCGTCGCCGATCTGATGACCGCGACCGAGCTGCGGCGGCAGGGCGCCGGCTTCATGTCCTGCAGGCATGCCGACGTTGGCGGCCCGATGCCGAACAGCGTGTACTACACGCGACGGGACCGCATCGAGGATCTCCACGACCGGCTCGTGCGGTTCCTTGCGGGGATCCGCTGTGCGATGGCCGAGCTCACGTCCGGCACGGTCGACACGTCGGATCTGCTCGCCGCCGAGTGGCCTGACGTCGATCACGAGGTACTCCGCGACGCCGCGGGGGAGCTGATCGTCAACGGGACGTGGGAGAGCATCAGGATCGATCCGGATGCGTCCGAACGGTGGATCTCGATCCTTCGCGACGCCGGTCTCGTGATCCGCGACGTCCCATACGACCTGCTGGTCGACACGCGCGCGATCGACGCGGCCGAGCTCGCCGAGGTCGGGTAGGCACACGATTCGCATCCTCGTCGTCAACGTCAATACGACCCCGGCGATGACCGCCGTCATCGGCGCGCAGGCTTGCACGGCGGCATCGCCCGGCACGGAGATCGAAGCGGTGACTCCGCGCTTCGGCCCCGCGTCGGTCGAGAGCATCCTCGAGAGCCATCTCGCCGCCGTCGGTGTCATCGACTGCGTCCTGCGCCAGGTCGACGACTGCGACGCCGTGATTCTCGCCGGCTTCGGTGAGCTCGGGCGCGAGGCGCTCCAGGAGCTGCTGTCGATCCCGGTCGTCGATATCACCGAAGCGGCTGCTCATGTCGCCTGCCTTCTGGGAAGGACATACGCGGTCGTGACCACCGTGGATCGCGCCGTGCCTGCTATCGAGGACCGCCTTCTTCTCGCGGGACTTCGATCGCGCTGCGTGTCCGTGCGCGCCGTGAAGATGCCTGTCCTCGAGCTCGAGACGAACGCTGACGCGACCATCGAGGCCGTGGCTCGCGCCGCTCAGCGCGCGATTCGAAACGACGGTGCCGAGGTGATCTGCCTGGGATGCGCCGGCATGGCCGGCATCGCCGAACCCGTGTCGAAGCAGATCGGCGCGCCGGTCGTCGACGGCGTCACTGCCGCAGTGCGTCTCGCCGAATCGCTGCACTTCCTCGGGCTGCGGACGAGCAAGGTCGGGTTCTACGCGACAAGTCCCGAGAAGTCGATCAGCGGCTGGCCGCTCGACATCTGAGCGGGGCGTCGCAGCGGTCACCGGGGCGAATAGTCATCTCGAACAGGAACCGTCCCACACATGCTCGTACTTGACGACGCGACGGTACGTTCCGTGATCGACATGGACGCGGTCATCGCTCTGATGGAAGACACATTTCGGAATTTCGATCGGGTACGCGAACTACCGAAGCAGGAGTTGGTTCTCCGCTCCGACGGCGCATTTCAACAAGCGAGCGCGTTTCTCATGGCGTCGAGCACGCCGGCCGCGGCCTGCGTGAAGATCTTGATCGATGTCACCGAATCGCTGGCCGAGCCTACTCGAGCCGCGAGTCAACGGTCTTTCATCAGCCTCATCGACCCCGACTCGGCAGAGCTCCAGGCGATTTGCGAGGGTCGAACGATCACTGCCTATCGGACTGCTGCTGTTTCTGCGCTCGCGACGAAAGTTCTCGCGCGGGCTGAGAGCAAGGTGCTGGGACTCATCGGGGCCGGCAACCTCGCGCGCCTTCACGCGGTCGCCATCGCATCGCTCTTCGACCTCGATGAGATCGTCGTCTGGAGCAGAACGGCATCCACCCGGGAGAGATTCGCCAGTGAGATGGAGGTCGCGGTCCCCGTGAGAGTCGTACCGACTCCGGCTGAATGCGCGAACTGCTCGGACATACTCTGTACGCTGACGCCGGCGCGCGAGCCACTGGTCTCCCACGAATGGATTCGCGCCGGCACGCATATCAACGCCGTCGGCTCTCCACCGCGCCCTGAGTACCGCGAGTTGACGTCGGAGCTCGTCGCGCAGGCACGCCTTGTGGCTGACAGCAGAACGACTGCACTCAGCGAGGCGGGAGATGTCGTCATCGCGATCGCGGAGGGGCGGATCGCGCAAGACCATATCGTGGCTGAGCTCGGCGAGGTGGTCAGCGGAAAGGTGCAGGGGCGCCGAAGCGAGAGCGAGATTACGCTGTTCAAGTCCGTTGGCCTCGCGCTCGAGGACGCAGTCACGGCTCGCTGGATC
>JADMIO012611074.1_pt1 | contig 10659 bp, 11 predicted proteins | sample 8958161 | NCBI WGS metagenome assembly JADMIO01 (sample SAMN16585339, study PRJNA669376) | soil metagenome | isolation source: Crop rotation soil | place: USA: Cullars Rotation, Alabama | collected 2011
CAACACCCGGCGAGGTCCTGCAACTCCCCGCCGGGTGCTAAAATCGACTCTGGATCTGCGTATCGGGGTTCGAATCCCTGCGTCCCAGCCAATTCAATTGGCTCTACGCCAATTGTGGGGGCAACCCCGATCCCAAGAATAGGGATGTACGCCAAAAACGGGGGCAACCCCGATCCCAAGACCAGTTAAGCACAAAGTACCTGCACTCGTTGCCGGTAGTTCTCAAAGTTGCGAAAGCCGTACGCCTGTCTGGTGATGGTCTCCATCTTGTTGTGAAAACCTTCGGTGATGCCGTTGGAGCGAGTGAAGCGCCACATGCGCGCGATCTCTTCAGACCAGGAGTGTAGCGTGTCTCCCAGGGTGACGAGTTGCGCCAGTCCGGACTGGCGCAACTCGACGACAGCGCGCAGGAAGCGGGGGACCAGCTTCTGGCACTGCTTGCGGGTTTTGTGTTTCTTGAGCAGCAAATAGCAGAGGCGCTGTTTGAAGCGGTAGATCTCATTGAGGGCCGGCCGCTCCGCCAGATAAGCCAACAGGCGCAGTCTCTGCTCGGGTTTGAGGTTGTGGCGATGGCGCCGCATCAGCGAGATCAGCCCGCGGTTTTTGGAGCCGACCGGATCGATCTCTCGCCAGCAGGCGAGGAAGTGGTGGTTGATCAGGCGGATCACGTGAAAACGGTCGGCGACGATCAGGGCCTTGGGAAAATGCAGTTTGACGATCGAGCGGTAGACCACGGCCAGATCCATGCAGACGACCCGGACCTGCTCTTTGCCTTCAAGGCGTAGAAAATACGACTCCAAGGCTGCCTCCGAGCGACCGAGCGTGACGTCGTAGATGCGGTGGTTCTTCAGATCGCAGAAGGTGGTGGCGTAGCCCTTCTTGCGCGTGAAGAAGTGCTCATCGATGCCTAGAATCGTGGGACAAACCGGCGGATGATCCTGACGCGCTCGTCGTTGCAGACGCCGGAGAAAGTAGCGTTGTACAGTGGCGGCGCCAATGCCCTTCCGCCTTCCCAGGCAGCTCCGGTTGATGCCATCCAGATGCTGCTGATAAACCATCTCCTGGAAGCTCTCACTGGCTCTCTGGCAACGCTGCACGCCGGGCAACGGCTGTCGAAAGGAGCGGCCGCAGTCCAGGCAGCGGCTCTTGCGCACTTGCAGATCCATGATGCCGCGGCGGAAACCCCAGTCGTCGTGGCGGACGAGCCGGCGGCAAGAGCCTTTGTTTCGCAGACGCGAGCCTCCGCACTTCGGGCACGATATCGGCCCGGTATACCGGGCCGATATCGTAATCGTGCCGCCGCTTCTGTCGATGCTGTTAATCTCGTATTGGGGCAGGCCTAAAACGATCTCAGAGTCGGTCAAAACGTATTCTCCCAAGAATGTTTTACCACCTTGGGATTAGGGCCTGCCCCCGTTTTTGATCAAGAGCCAAGAATAGTTAAGCACACACCACCAGCACGCGTTGGCGGTAGTTTTCAAAGCTGCGGTAGCCGTACGCCTGCCTATTGATCGTTTCCATCTTGTTGTGAAATCCCTCTGTGATTCCGTTGCTCCTGGTGAAGCGCCACATGCGTCCGATCTCTTCTCTCCAGGAGTGGAGGGTTTCGCCGAGGGTGACGAGTTGAGCAAGGCCGGACTGGCGGAGATCAGCAATGGCGCGCAGGAGGCGAGGCACAAGCTTCGCGCATTGCTTGCGGGTTTTGTGTTTCTTCAGCAGCAAGTAGCAGAGCCGCTGCTTGAACCTGTAGATCTCGTTCAGCGCAGGGTGCTCGGCGAGGTAGGCAAGCAAGCGGGCGTTCTGCTCGGGTTTGAGATTATGGCGGTGGCGGCGCATCAGGGAGAGGAGGCCGCGATTCTTGGAACCGACAGGATCGATCTCGCGCCAGCAAGCCAGGAAGTGGTGGTTGATGAGACGGATCACATGGAAGCGGTCGGCCACGATGAGGGCCTTGGGGAAGTGGAGCTTGACGATGGAGCGATAGACGGCGGCCAAGTCCATGCAGACGACACGGACCTGGTCTTTGCCTTCCAGGGTAATGAAATAGGCCTCCAACGCGGCTTCCGAACGCCCCAAAGCGAGGTCGTAAATGCGATGATTTTTCAGATCGCAGAACGTAGTCGCGTACCCTTTCTTCCTGGTGAAGAAGTGTTCGTCGATGCCCAGGACCTTGGGACAAACCGGCGGATGATCCTGTCGCGCATGCTTTTGCAGTCGGCGCAGGAAGTAGCGTTCCACGGTGGCCGCGCCGATGCCTTCTCGCCGGCCAAGGCAACTCCGGTTGATGCCGTCCAGGTGCCGCTGATAGATCATCTCCTGGAAGCTCTCGCTAGCCCGTTGAAAGGGCTGAATACCCGGCAAGTGCTGGCGAAAAGACCGGCCGCAGTCGAGACAGGAGCTCTTGCGAACCTGGAGTTCCAGCACGGACTGCCGAAAGCCCCAGTCGTCGTGACGGACGGTTCGACGGCACCAGCCCTTGTTTCGTAGACGCGATCCCCCGCATTTCGGACACGATATCGGCGCCAAATGCCGGGCCGATATCGAAATCGTGCCGCCGTTGCGAGCGATCGCGGTAATCTCAAATTGGGGCAGGCCCAAAACGATCTCGGAGTCGGTCAAACGTATTCTCCCAAGAATGTTTTATCACCTTGGGATCGAAGGTCTGCCCCCGCAATTGATCAAGAGCCATTCAATTCAACAACTTGAAGGGGTTCTCTTTATCGGGCGAAGTCCCTGTCGGTCGGGACATCGAATCCGCCACTATTCTTCGATCTCTTCTCGCATGATATAGAGGACTTCGCCTTGCGGAATTACAACTGGAAATCTCCCCTCGAACGTTAATTCGGTTGCCTTACCTTGGATCGCAACGCTAACCCAATGGAAGCCCTCGACTACGCAAATCAGTGATCCGTGGTAGGCACCCTGCCCGTCGTAGACGTGAAGACGACCACCGTTTTTTCCATATAACCGGTCACCATGGCGGACCAGACGTGAAATGGCACGTTCTTTTTCGCGCTGCGCAAATCGCGGAAGCCCGACCGCCGATGCTTTGCGGAGATCTTCGAGACGCTGCACGACGCCGTCGAGCAGCCCGTTTGCCACGTCCTCGCTGAAGGCTAGTGCGGCTTCGGGATTCCTCGCCACATAAATCGGTTCGTCGCCGATGCGGATGAAGCACAGACGCCCGCCGTTCTTTACGTAGGTGTGTTGCCATCTTACCTTCTGACGCGTTTTCGGGGACGAGCCAAGTTTCATGTCGACTCCGGCTATAACCGTGCCATCGTCGCACGCTTCGAAATAAGCGATGATCTTGTCTGCCAGTTCGGCTGCAGCGGCGATCAGTTTCTGTGTCGTCGTTGAAGTCTCACTTCCGACTCGCTCCAAGCGCTTGAGCGATTCGGGTACGTCTGACATAGGATTAGCCCGCGCCACGGGCTCGCGGGAAGCGCTCTTGAATTTGGACATGTTGTCTCCGCGTTTAAGGTCCGCCGACCGTGTGTCAAAGCCGACGGATTTTATCAGCGATTTCAAGCAGCAGCGGGGCGGAGCGCGCCCATGATCTTGGCCAGGCACTTCATCGGGTTCGCCTCCAGGTCGTGCTCCCAAACCCGCACAACGCTCCAGCCATCTTCGCGAAGCTTTTTGGTATTAGCGCGATCACGCTTCACGTTGCCGGCAATCTTTGGCTTCCAGTACTCCACATTCGATTTCGCCCCGAGGGCGCATTTGCGGCACCCGTGCCAGTAGCAGCCATCGACGAAGATGGCTATATGCTGACGGGGAAAGATGAAGTCAGGCCGGCCGCAAAGCTTGCTTTTGCGCCGCCAGCCTTTGATTCCGGCACCCCGCATCAATTCCATCAGGCGCAGCTCGGTCGAACTGTTCCCGCGCGATCGTATGCGCGACATGCTGTAGGACCGCTGCTCAGGGGAGAGATTGTCGGCCATCGTTTGCCTATGCCGCGGCGAGCTGTTCGATTTTATCTGATACGAGTTCCCGCAGGTCCGGCTGCTCGAGAGCGTCAATGATCGTCACGCCGCCGATCTGTACCATGTACTTGGCGAGATCGCGTATTTTTTCGCGAATATAAAACGCCTTGCCCGCCTTTTCTCTCTCGAGCAGCACGGAAAGCATAGTCTTAGTGACATTCGTGTTAAGAGAGAACGCGCGCTCGAGGATACTCTGCGTCACGTCAAGGTTTTTGAGCAGCGCCGTCGTTAATTCGAAGGGGTCCTCCCGGCTTTCGTCGAACGAGCAATAGCCGTACCACCAGAGGCGGGCCATGCCGTTACGGATCAGCGCGCGCGATTTGTTCGGCATGAAAAAGTATCGCTCCTGGATGTTGTCGCGCAGGTTCTGTTTGCCGAGATACTGCTCGACCGGCCAGCGCTGGCGCATGTATTCCCAGTGCGTCGAATGGCCCAAATAGACCCACAGCCGGGGGTCGGCCGCCTGAAGCGGCGTTAGATGCCGGAGCGCGGTGTAGACGATACGCGTGTTCTCCAGGTCGAATGGCTCCGTTTTGCTGGCCGGCATGAGCAACTGGAAATCGTCGGCCTGGATCAGGTTCGATTCCTGGAGCCACGCAGAACCCGAGAAATAGGAAGTGAGCCAGGGCGAAGCCTCCATATAGCGATGCTGGTTGGCGAGGATGCTCGATTGCAGGCGTTCCAGGCTGTTCGAGCGCAAAAAAGTGAGTTTTTTCATGAACTATTCCTCGTCCTGCATATTTTTCAGGCGGTGCAGCGAATCGCCTAAAGGCTGGCCTAGCATTTCATGTGCGATCCGTAAGCTGGACTCGTTGTAAGTTTCGGCGTTTTCAGGGTCAATCCCGATCTCGCGTAGGCGGCGCGAGACGACCAGGAACCAGCGGCGATCCTTATATTCGCCGATGCCGCCGTCCGCCGCCTCGCGCCGGATCTCGTCGATGACGGCTACGAGGGCGGGAACGATCACGGCGACGGAAAGCATAGGATGGAGAGACGCATCGTTACGCAGCATGCTGTATGCGTCGTAATTTGGGCGCGCCAGTTTGACGACCACCTTATTGCCGTTGGTGTCGATGTCCATGCCTGTGGCTTCGGCTTCATCGTTGGGCTGGATGGAGAAGATCGACGGCACCTTGCGGAGCGGATCGCTTTTTCTCTCGGCTGTGAATTCGCGATCGTGTCCGACAGCCAACGTATCGGCCTTTCGGACACGGAATGTCAGCTTCGCATAATCGGGGTGGAAGCATTCGTTGCGGTATTTGTCGATCGGCTTCGAGGCGAGGATGAACGACGTCACCTCGACGCTGCCGTCCAGCATTCCGGCCGGAATTTCGAAGGCAAGCTTGTCGTCGTCCGATTTAAAGATATTTCGATAGCGCGTCTGGGTGCATTCAACGTGGACGGCGTACCGTGCTTTCTTCTGTTCGATCAGCTGCAGCAGGTCGGCATTGTTGGTTTTGAAGATGGCCGCAAAGGAATATGCGTTTTTGTTCGCCTTGACGGTGACTACCGGCATAAACGTCGAGTTTAAAATGTCGTCGGTGAAATGAGCGAGGACCGGATGCGGATATGATCGCGGCTTAATTTGCATAAGCGTTCACCCCCAATGCGCAGCGCAGCGAGTCCTTCAAGACGACGTCGAGAGTGGTGCGCTCGCCTTTCTTCAAAGTTAACGGCCCGATGAGGCCTTTGGAGTTCCCGTTCAACTCGACGTCCTGGCCGCCGTTAACCGCATAGCTGGCGAGTTCGGCCGGCTCGGCGCCGACCTCGCCGATGACGAAGACCCGCAGATGCGCAGCGTCGTCGTTCTTCGGCTCGAACAGAAGGCGATATTTGCCTTTCTCCGGGTCGGAACAATAGATTCGCAGATTTGTAAGATCCACGCGCTTGTTGTGATCAGGCCCATTGGCGGCCGTGCCGCCTCCACAGGTGCCGGTGCCGCCCTGGCCGGTTCCGTCACCGCCCTCGGCACCGCCTGTCCCTCCGTTCTTACTGCCGCCACCGCCGCTGGCACCTACGGTTGTTCCTTCGGCATCGCCCTGTTCGTCGTCGGATGGCTCCTTCGCGTCGTAGGTCGGGACCGTCTGTTTCGGGGTCGCGCGGACGCGCATATCGACCACGGGCGCGGGCTCGTCATTGAGATCCTCGACCTTAAGCGGCTGGCCTTTTTCTGAATCGTCCACGTCGTCGGGCAAGTACTGGCTAATGCCTTCGGCGTCCATTTCCTGCAGGTCCTCGATTCCGGAGAGTTGCCGGATCTTCTCCCGCATCCAGCCATACAAGTCGTTCAGCAGCTTATTTGCAGCAGCCGGATCGTCGGCGCGTTCGGGCTCCCAAGCGCTATGCGTAGGTGGCTCCAGGGTCCGCAGCAAGGCGTCAAACTTCGGGCCATCGGCCGTGAAGACGGCAGCGAAGCGGGAGGGCGTCTGAAACCGCTTGTCGAAGATCTTCATGCCACTCCGCCGAAACATGGCGACTTTCCTCTTGAAATTCTTGTTTTCCAGGAGTGTCAGCTTAATCGGTCCGTAGCCGCAGAAATCGGCCTCGGTATGGACCACGACCCCTTCGCTGGTTAACGCCTGGTAGTATTCGTCCGCGAAGAAGGCGCTGTCTTCCTCGGTGTAGTGCTTGGCGATTAGTTTCGCCAACGACGTGTCGTTGACTGTGGTCTTTCCGACCCTCACGATCAGCTTCCCGTTGTAGATGGCCAGGAAAAAGCTCTCGATTACGGACTTGATGATCCGTGCTTCCCAGTCCGGGAAATCATGGAAGCCCATGATGTAGATGTCGGCACCGACCTTTTTGCGATCGAAGAACGGCGGTACCGAGTCGAAGCCCAGGACGGGTCTGTTGCCAGTTTTGATCCCGAAATAGCCCGTTCCCGTCGTTGTCACGTTGCGGTCACGACGATGTGTGACCAGCCTGGCGACGCCCTGCACGGCTGTGATGTTGGCGTTGTCGAGCGTGCCGTAAAAGACGGTGCGAAGATCGGAGCAGGCGTCGCTCGCGTGCTTGCCAATGCCGAAGGAGCCGAGCTTGCCGGCATGCTTGTCTGATGCGCCTACCGATTTGGTCAGTTTGAAAAAGTCGGAGTTGAGGTCACCCTTCGCGCCGACGGTCAGCCCCGTCGTGTTGAAATCGGAGATCTTAAGGATGGGCAATTCGCCCTGCTCCAACACGGCGAGGGCGTTCTTAATGAACCTTTCCGTCGAGCGCGATCCCTTCCAGAACTCCCCGCAGGCACCGAGGGTTTTTTTGAACTCCGCATAGCCGGGAAATTCAGAAGGCGGAATGACAAGCCGCTCGAAATGGACCTGAACGGGCTTGACGGAGCCGGCCGGCGCCGCATCCGACGAGTTCTGCAGAACCTCGCGGGCCAGGCTGGTCAATGGATGGCCCTTGAACGTCTCAATGCCGGCATTATTCAGACCGTCGACCTCTCCGTCGTCGTTACTTGGAAAGTTCCACCCGATGCTGCGCTTGAGCTTGCTGAACATCAACCCTTCTCCTTGAGCAGGCGGTAGCATTCTGCGGCCAACTTCTGTACTAGCGGAACGGTGACGGCATTGCCAATCTGCCTGTATTGCTGGACCCGAGATAGTGCCTCGGGGAAAACAAATTCATCGTCAGGAAAACCCTGCAGCCGCAGACACTCAATCGGCGTGAGCTTGCGGATTCCCCATCTGTCCTGTATGACCGGTTGGTTATGGCCGCCGTCGCCCATGTTGGCGAGCAGCGCTGGAACCGAGTTGCTCTTGTTTTCGCGTACATAGCTGCGGCGGAGCATATAGACAGATCCAGGGTCGCCGGCAGCGATCTCTTCCTCAAACTTCTTCAGGTATCTAGAGTGGCTATCGTAAAACCAATCGTCTGGTTTCTTGTCGAGGTCTAGAAATTCCTTGTAGTCCCGTGTATTCTCTTCGGGTTCGGGAAAGTTGAAAGTGTTGGTGTCGAAGTGATCCCACGACATCGCAACAATGTACAGCCGCTCGCGATTCTGCGGTATGTCCGTGTGAACTCTTGTGTTCAGGACAGCGGTGTTCTGGTGCGGCATGAACCAGTAGCCAGCAGACTGGATCTCTTGTGTGATGCGGTTGAACGTGCGCCCACGATCGTGAGTCAATAGATGCGGGACATTTTCGAAAAGTAATATCTTCGGCCGCTCGTCCCCAAATTCCTTTAGGAGACGGATGATGTCGAAGAATGCCTTACCACGGTCCTCATCGCCCTCGTCGTTGAACCCCATCTTGGAGCCCGCTACGGAGAAAGGCTGACAGGGAAAGCCCGCAGTCAAAACATCGACTGGCATGAGGTCGTCGGCAACTACGGATAAGTCCTGAATGGGTTTGTGGTGAAGTGTCGTCGCCGGAAAGTTCTCGGCATAGGTCTGGACGGCGAACTTGTCCTTCTCGTTCGCCCACACTACAACGAATCTCTCCCTCGAAAAGGCGAGGCAGAATCCGCCAATGCCGGCGAAAAGGCTGCCCACCGTGAATAGCGCAGATTCCGATGGTAGTCTAGTTGGAATGGCTCAGCCCCCCTGCTCTTCTGAATGAGAAGGCCTGCGCCTGTACCCCGGTCTCCTGCCGGAACCGCGCCTTCACCTGTCGCAGCTCGGATTCCAGTGCGTCGACAATTTGCTTAACGTGTTCTTCTGTATAGGAATAGTTGTGGCGATTCGACAGATTACCAACCAGCCGCAACTTCTTGATTGTCTCTGTGACTCGACGCTCCGCCAGCCGTTCGAAGCGGTTAGCCTTCTCGCTCGTGCGCTCGTCTGTCATGAATCAATACAAAATATACTCTATATTTTTAATATCTAGAACACAAGACCTAAAAATACTTACAGATTGCGTTCCGGTACTAGTAATCTCATAATGATAACGAGGAAGCGCTAGGAAGCGTCATTAATGCGATGAAGGATCGCCCTGAAGAGCCGCCTATGCGAGTCACGCCCGCCGGCCTCTGCATTGTCGTGACGGCATACGAGCCATCTCGTGAGCATTGGGATACCGACTTCCGAACGAGAAGATGAAATGGGGTGCGTAATCTGCAGGAATGGAACGACCCGCAGCGGGACCGTCACTGTGACGCTGCAGCGGGGCGATACCACGGTAATCCTGAAACAGGTACCCGCCGACGTGTGTGAAAACTGCGGAGAATATTATCTTTCGAGCGAGGTGACTGCCCAGGTACTGGAAAAGGCTGAAGCGGCGGTCGAAAGCGGGGCCGAGGTCGAAATTCTGCGATTTGCGTCCACAACGCCCAGCGAACCATCCCTGCTGTTATGAAGCGCGGGAAAGGTAAAACAAAGCCGGTAAACGGGCTCCGGCCCGAATATCGGTTCGACTACAGCCAATCCACTCCGAACCGGTTTGCGGAACAATTTCGCCCGGGTGCTGGCGCGATTGCGGTACGTCGAAAATCCCGCTCCGCCTAAGACCTACTTTCCTGCCCCTTTCGCCTTCGCCTTCTGCGAGGTGATCTCCCGAATGAAGTCCACCTCGTCCTGCTTGTAGGGTGTCCCGTTCGTGGTGAAGACTTCGTGGAACCAGATGGCCGGCTGCCGGTCGACGTAGGGCTTTTGCCATGAGTCCCAGGGGAGATTGGTCTGCGTCCGGCCTTGCACCAGGCCCCAGTTGATGGCGGCCACGTTGTACTTCTTCGCGACCGGCAGGATGCCCTGGAAGGTGCTGCCGTTGCCGCGAGCCATGTACTCGGTGCACAGGATGGGGCGGTGGTACTGCTGGAGCCATTGGATCCGCTTCTCGAACTCGGGGGGCTTGTCGTAATTGTGGAAGCTGATGATGTCGGACTGCTCCAGTTGGACCTTTTCGATGGGCGACAGCTTGTCCGGTGACGACCAGTCTCCCTTCCAGACGCCGCTAGTGATGGGCTGCGTCGGACGGCCGGCGCGCACGTACTTGAAGACCTCCGGCAGCAACTCTTGGACGATCGCTACCTTGGTCGGGGGCTCCGTCTTGCCGTAACTCGACTGGTTGGTGTTGTCGGGCTCGTTCCAGACGTCCCACGCCAGAATGCGGTTGTCATCGGCGAAGGCCAGCACCACGTTGGTGGCGTACTCCAGAAACCTCAGGTGCTGTTTGGGATCGACCAGCGCGTTGGCGCCGGGACTCTGCACCCAGCGCGAATTGTGGATGCCGGGCCGCGGCCTGCGCTGGATGCCAAGGTCGGGAAACGGGTCCCAGCAGGAATCGAAGATCACGAGAATAGGGCGGATTTTGTGGCGCTTCGCGATACTCAGGAACTGGTCGATGCGCTTGCGGAAGCCGTTCGGGTCCTGTTTCCAGACCAGGTCGTCCAGGAAGACGCGCATGGTGTTCATGCCGATGCTTTCCGCCCAGCCCAGCTCCATGTTGATGCGGTCGGGATCGAAGGTATCGGCCTGCCACATCTCGATCTGGTTGCTCGCGGTCGCGGGGATGTAGTTTGCGCCGACCAGCCAGGGCTGGCGCGAGTACCAATCATTGGCCTTTTCTTCGCTCCATTTCTGGGCCTGGGCCAGCGCGCCGGCGGTACAGGCCAGCAGCAGAATCGTGACTAGGGCAAATCGGCGTCTCATTTTGTCCCGGAAAGCGAGTTTGGTCCGAACATATCGTGTTGCAGGGCCGTCCGTCAACCCGAGGGGGGCCCCTTATCTAAGTTATAT
>JADMIO011538860.1_pt1 | contig 10658 bp, 10 predicted proteins | sample 8958161 | NCBI WGS metagenome assembly JADMIO01 (sample SAMN16585339, study PRJNA669376) | soil metagenome | isolation source: Crop rotation soil | place: USA: Cullars Rotation, Alabama | collected 2011
CGATCTAAAATTATTTCCGCAAAGACAGCCCGCACGATCGCGAGAAGGTAATCGCGATGACGACTCGCGCCATCGAAATTCTGGAAAAAAAACCGCGCCCCGAATCGGAACCTGCCGAGGACTGGGAAAAGCGCAAAGGTCAGATTCTCGGGATGGCGTACTACATGGGTGGCGTATCCAGTAGCGTCATGGGTTTGTATGCTCGCGCCGATACGATGTTACGCAGCGCGCTTCCACTGCTGAAAGATCCGGCGATGGAAGCGGCCGCGCTGTATCACGTCGGCATCGCCAATTATCGCTTGGCCGACAAAGGGGGTGGACCTGTCCGATCCATGGATGCCCTCAAATTCATGCGCCGTTGCGCTGCGATTCGCAGCCCGTTTCAGGAGCAAGCGCTGCGCAATGTCGAGAGCATTAAGGTTGAGTTCAACCTGAAATAGCGGTTAGTCGGGCCACACGTCCAGCACTTCGACGATATCCAACGTCACTGGATCGTACACCACCGCGTATCCGTCCAGATAGCCGATTTCCAGGCCTGCGGGCACTGCCGGCATATCGCGCAAAACTACTTCAGGAACGTGATGGATGCGAACCTTCCAATCGCCCGGAAGTTTCCCGCCGACGACGAATCGCGCGCGGTGAGACGCTTCGATCCGATCGTTGCCGCGAAAATTCGCGTGATAATGCTCGCGCAATTTTTTGGCATCGCCTTCGCGGAAATGATATTCGCGATTACGATGCTCTTCGCGGCGATCTTGCGGGGCCGCGGACACGGTCGGACCGATCGCAAGCGCCGCAGTAATTGCACCAATGATGAGCCTGTGTTTGATCATGAATCCTCCCTCTGTTGGAAGACTCAGTCAAAGCAGCCAGCGTTTCAGCCGCGGTTAATGGCCGCCGGACGCGGTTTCGGGCTCCGCCTTGAGCGGAAAATGCGCACCCTGCGGAATCGGCACCAGCATCTGCTCTTTGCGATAAATCAGAGTCGAGGTGTTGTAGCTGGCGATCTCGAATCCGTGACCGTGCGTGATCGCATCGGTCGGACACGCCTCGACACAATAGCCGCAGAAGATGCAGCGGTTGTAATCGATGTTGTACACCTTTGCGTAACGCTCACCGCCGCTGATGCGAAGCTGATCAGTATTCTCGGCCGCTTCGATATAGATGCACTGTGCCGGACATGCGGCCGCGCACAGAAAACACGCGACGCATTTTTCCAAGCCGTTCTCGTCGCGCTGTAGTTCGTGCACGCCGCGAAAACGCTCCTGGAATTTTGCCGGAGCCTCGGGATAGTCTTCCGTGATCGTCGGATTGAGCATCTCTTTGAACGTGATGCCCATACCTTTGGCGATGGCTGCCGCACCGCCGACCATTTCAGAAAGTTTCGCCATGTGTCACCTTCGATTATCGCTTATGAGCGCACAGGCTTGCCGTTGTGCGCGACTTCATGTGGCCCCGACCGGGTCAATTCTTGGACCCTCAACCCGCCTTCCACTCCGGCACATGATCCTCCTGACGGAACATCATGCTCCCGGACCGCGTTGCGATTTCCTCCAGATCCCGCTTATGAAATCCGTTCGTCGCCAAACTGATCTTGCCATCCGGCTCCACCACGAAGATCGAAGGCACGTGCGTAATCCCGAACGCATTGCTAGCCGCGTAGCCGTCCTCTTCGCGATCGAACAGAGTCGGCATCGTCAAGCCGAATCGATTCATGAAATGCGCCGTGGCCTTGTTGTCGTCCTGCGAGATCGCGACCAGGCGCAACGCCCCGCCGCGCAACCGTTCGAGAAACGGCATCGTGAGCTGGCACACCGGACAGCTCACCTTGTAGAATGCGAGCACCACCGGCCCATCGGCCAACAGCGCCGCTAGCGAATGCGAAGTCCCCTCAACGGAGGCGAGCTCAAACTCCGGCGCGATGCTTCCTGCGTTGAGCATTAATCGTCGAGCTGCTGTTCCTTCACGAACGCGAGAATATCGAAGCGCTTGATCTCGCGATTGGGGAAGAAGCTGTTCACCGCGTCCTGCTCATCGGAGAACACTTCGAAAATGCTGTGCAGCTTGGTCAGAACCAATAGCTCGATGTTGCGCTTGTTCAGATTCTCGAGCTTCATGATGCCGCCCGCCTTCTTGATCGACGTATAACAGATCACCATGCTGCCGAGCCCGGTAGAATCGATGTAATCGACGTTGGCCAGATTCAAAATGATATTCAGCTTGCCGGCGGCGATCTGCTGGTTCACCTTGTCGCGCAGCACCGAAGCGTCGCCAACGGTGAGGCGGCCTTTCAGGTGAAGGATGACAATCCCCTCGCGCTCCGTGCTGGAGATTTCGAAGCTCATAAGTGTCTATTCACTATAAACGCAGTGCGCCAATCTTCACACGCGAACCTCATCCGCCTCCGTCTCCACCGGCGCATCCGCCGTTGGCAGGCGAACGGTGAACGAACTCCCCGAGCCTTCCGTACTCGCGACGTCGATCCTCCCGCCGTGCGCCTCCACAATCCACGCCACGAAACTCAACCCCAACCCGAGCCCCTGAATCTTATTCGTTCGCGGATTGCGCACTCGATAGAAGCGATCGAAAATATGCGGCAAATCTTTCGACGCGATGCCGAATCCCGAATCCTGCACCACCAACTGCACCCAGCCCTCCTGCGCGTCTGGTCCAACCCGCACATGTACGGTCCCGCCCGCGGGCGTATACTTCACCGCGTTCGACAACAGGTTTGACATCAGCCGCTCGATCTGCGTGTGATCCGCCGAAATCATGGTGCCGCGTTCCAGATCGGACGATAGCTTCACGTTTTCACCTTCCGCCGGAATCTGAAATTGATCCACCACATCCGCCGCCACCGCCGCCAAATCGAACTGGGTCTTCTGCAGCACCAACTGTCCCGATTCCGCCTGCGACAACAATAGCAGCGATCGCACGATGCTCGACAACTTCTCCACGTCTTCCAGCGCGTTGATCGCAGCCTCGCGATACTGCTCCGGCGATTCCGCCGTAAACACCGCGACCTCCAGCTGTCCGCGAATCGCCGTCAGCGGCGTGCGCAGCTCATGCGAAACGTCGGTGGAGAATCGCCGCACCTGCTCGAACGATTGATGCAGGCGCGCCGTCATCTTGTTGAAGCTGTCGACCAAATGATCCAGCTCATCGCCCGCGCCGCGCCGTGGAATCCGCAGCGACAAATTCGATCCCGTGATGTTTTGCGCCGCCTGCGCCACCAGATTCACGGGGCGGATCGCGCGCCCCGCGATCCACCATCCCAACAACGCGCACACCGCGATCATCACCGGCAGCGCCAGCAAATAATTTCGAGTGAAATCGTGCACTGTGTCACGCGAGTTTTTGAGCGATTTCCCAATCGCCAGAAAATACGGTTTTCGATTCTCGCCTGGCAGCACGCCCTGCTGCACCAAGTACGGCACGCCGTCGGCATCTGCGCGCTCTTTGATCACAGGCTTCGCGGATTTGAGGACCGCCTTGATGTCCGCCAGCGAATCCTGCCCGATGGAATCGTACGTGTCGGACGTCTCCACCGAATTGCCTTCGCTATCCGCGATGAAACAGATGTGCTTCAAGCGCGCGACGTTGAAGACTTCTTCCGGATCGTCGCGATCGTAATCCCATTGCGGCTGGTAGTTGACGATGGTGACGTAGCCCTTCGCCGCGAGCCATAACTCGTCCAGCGCGGAACGATCGGCCTCCGCTAACTGAATTTTCAGATTCTGCCGGAATGCGACGCCGATCACCATCAGCAACAGCGCAAAGAAAGCAACGTAGCTGATCGTGAGACGAAAACGCAGTCCGCGCATGAATCGCAGATTGCGAAAACTGAACAGCCGCTTGATCCACCTCACGCGAGCACCCTTAGCCCGTTTTCTCGGCCTTCTCCGGCATGTCGAGCATGTACCCGATCCCGCGCACGGTTTGAATCATCTTCACCGGCCATTTGTCGTCGATTTTCGACCGCAGATGGCGAATGTAGACGTCCACGATGTTCGTCAGCCCGTCGTAATCCATGTCCCATACATGTTCGACGATCATAGTGCGGCTGAGGGGCCGCCCGCGATTGCGCATTAAATACTCAAGAATGCTGAATTCTTTCGGCGCAAGCTCCACATTCTCCGCAGCGCGCGTCACCTTACGCCGAATGCAATCGAGCGTGAGGTCGCCCACCTGCAATCGTTCCGGCGTCGGCTGTCCGCGCCTAAGCAGCACGCGCACGCGCGCCAGCAGCTCCACAAACGCGAACGGCTTCACCAGATAATCGTCGGCGCCGCCTTCCAGGCCCTTCACGCGATCCTCCACCTGATCGCGCGCGCTCAGGATCAACACCGGCGGGCTCGTTTTGCGATTCCGAATCTTCTGCAGCGCGGTCAAGCCGTCCATATCCGGCAAGCCGAGATCGAGAATGATCAAGTCATACTCGGTGGCATGCACCATATCGATCGCGCTCTGGCCGTCACCGGCGAGGTCGACCGCGTAGCCTGCGCTTTCCAAGCCTCGCGACAAAAAGTCCGCAATCCGTTTTTCGTCTTCGACGACGAGGATCCGCATATGTATATGTTTCGAGTGTAACTTGTGGGGCGGCGTGCCTGCGCCGCGCAGAGCCGCCTGGCTCCGCACCTTCCATTACCGTGCGTGCTTCACGCGATAGTCTTCCACGGCCGACATGCGAATCACTTTGCACATCTCGAACAGCCGCGAACGCGCGCGCATCCCGATCATCTCCGCCAGCGACTTCTTATAAATCGGCTTCCCACCCGCCGTCGTGAAATCTACCTGACTGCCGCCCACGTCCTCATCCGGCAGATTCGTCGTCGCGATCAGCGGCTTTCGATGATTGCAGCGATACGTGATGATCGCCGTGACCGTATCTTCCACCCACTCCGTCACGCGATGCGCGCCCAAATCGTCGAGCACCAGCACCGGAGCCTCCAGCGCCGCGCGATAAGCCTCGCGATCCGCCGCGCCCGCGGTCGAATCGTAACCCGCGCGAATCCGGTCGAGCAGATTCTGATAATCGAAGAACACGCACTCGTGCCCCTTCTCGAGCAACTGCTTCATCACCCCGACCGCCAGATGAGTCTTTCCTGCGCCCGGTTCGCCGATGAACAACAACCCGGGCGGCTTCACCTCCGGAAAGTCGCGCGCGAACGCCTTCGCTTGCAGTAGCGCGCCGCCGAGCGTCGTGCGCGCGATCGGATTATCCTGCGGCACTTCGAACGTCTGCAGCGTCGCGTGCAGGTAATTTGTGGGAATGTTCGCCGCCGACTTGATCTTGTCCGTCCGCTGCGCTTGCCCGCAATTGCAGTTCGCGGCCGCGGTCAAGCCGCCGCGCTCCACGATCTTGAATCCGGTTCCGTTGCAGATGGGGCAGTTGGGATCGGCCATGCTAAGACCTACTCAATCACGAGAAGAACCTCGCCCGCAGCTACAGTCGAGTCGGCTTTTGTTTTAACTTGAGCCACGCGCCCCGCTTTAGGCGACTTTATTTCATTCTGCATCTTCATCGCTTCCACGACAATCAGGCCTTGCCCGGCTTCCACGCTGTCGCCTTCATTCACCAAAACGCGCACCACTTTGCCCGGCATCATCGCCTTGATCTGCTGGCGACCTTCGCCCGCGCCGCTCGCCTTGCGACCGCGCATTTCGCGAGGATCGAAAACCTCAACCGCGAACGTGCGCCCGTTGATCACGATTTCATTCGCCGACGCGACGATCGCGCTGTAACTCCGCCCGCCGATCAGCACCGACCACGATCCCGGGCTAACTTCGATCGCGGAATATTCGAGTGGGGCAGGCGGTTCCGCCTGCACGCCTTCCCCGCGAGTGTACTGAAACGTCGCACCCGAACGCTCCAGCCTCGTGGACTTTCCGTCGAGGACGATTTCCAACTTCATCGCATCATCTCCGCGCGGCCTGCGTCGCGCCAAACGCTCCGAGCAGTCCTCGCCTCTGCCGGTGAGACCTTTGTCGAACTCTGCAGCGAAGCCACCAGCGCCGCGACCGCTTCCATTTCGATTTCCGTCTCATGCGCCGGCCTCTCGTAACGATCGAGGAAAGCCGTCGACAGCGCTCCACTGCGGAAATCCGGATGCGCGAGGATTCCGTCGAACCACGCTACATTCGTGCGAATCCCGGTAACCACGTATTCGCGCAAAGCCCGCCGCATCCGCTCCGTCGCGAGCTCTCGCGTCGGTGCCCACACCGCCACCTTCGCGAGCATCGGATCGTAATCGAGCGGCACCGTCCACCCCGGATACACGCCGGAATCGAGTCGAATCCCCGGTCCCGACGGCTGCCCCAAATGCGTGATCTTGCCGGGCGACGGCAGAAAGTTGTTGTCGGGATCCTCCGCATACACGCGGCACTCGATCGCCGAGCCTCGCCATTGAATATCGCTCTGCTGCAATGTCAACCGCTCGCCTGCCGCGATCTTGAATTGCCACTGCACCAGGTCGAGCCCCGTCGCGAGCTCCGTCACCGGATGCTCCACCTGCAACCGCGTGTTCATTTCCAGGAAATAGAAGTTGCGGTCGCGGTCGACCAGGAACTCCATCGTCCCCGCGTTCCAATATCCGGCCGCGCGCGCGATTTTCAGCGCCGCTTCGCCCATGCGATCGCGCAGCTCAGGATATTCCAGCATCACCGGCGACGGACATTCCTCGATCACCTTTTGATGACGCCGCTGGATGCTGCATTCGCGTTCGCCAAGATGAATCATGTGGCCATACTGATCGCCCAGCACCTGAATCTCGATGTGGCGAGGCTCCAGCACCAGCTTCTCCACGTACACCTCGTCATTGCGAAACGCGCGCAGAGCCTCCGACGATGCGTCGCGCAATGCGGATTCCAGATCTTCCGCGCGATCCACTCGGCGCATGCCTTTGCCGCCGCCGCCCGCGGCGGCTTTCAGCAACACCGGATATCCGAGCTCCGCCGCGATCTCGCGAGCGCGCGCCGGATCGCGCAACGCTTCCTGCGTCCCAGGAACCACGGGAGCGCCCGCCGCAATCGCGACTTCACGAGCCGACGTCTTCGATCCCATCATGCGAATTGCCGAAGCAGGCGGACCGATGAACACGATTCCCGCCGCGGCGCACGCATGGGCGAAATCGGCGTTCTCGCTGAGGAATCCGTACCCGGGATGAATCGCATCCGCGCCGTGTTGCTGCGCCGCGGCGATGATTTTGTCGATGCGCAGATAGCTTTCGGGCGACGGCGCGGGGCCGAGATGCGCGGCTTCATCGGCCATCTGCACGGCTAGAGATGCGCGATCGGCATCGGAGTAAACAGCTACGCTGGAGATTCCCGCTTCGCGGAGCGCGCGGATAATCCGCACAGCAATCTCTCCGCGGTTGGCTACGAGGACCTTACGGAGCATGAAGTCCCTGATTTTAGCGCAGGCAAGCGCACAGCGCAGCGTTGTGCGCGACTTATTAACGAGCTACTGCTTCGTGACCGCGATCGTGTTGTCGTCGGGCCGGCGATCCACCAACTTATTCCAAGGATCGATGCCCGCCTTCGCCGGAATCTTCTCCACCGCGATCGTGAACTCCGTCTCCGCCTTTTCGATCTTGTGCTTTTTCATGTACAGCGGCTTGCCGTCGGCGTCCAGCACGCCGATGTCGACGAAATCCGCCAGCGGCATTTCCTTCTCCTCGCCGAGCTCGCTCGCCTGCAGCTTCTTCGCCGCGACCTTCAGTGCCACGTCGAACTTCCCATCGCTCCGAGCTTTGTACGTCGCCGTCAACGCGCGATTCTCATACAGCGTGATCGTCTCGAACATGTCGGGGATGATGTAGGCAAGCTCAGGCGGCACGATCTTGCGGAAGCGATCGATTAACTCGGTAGAAATCGTATACGGCGGATTCTGGAACGCGACGTCATGCACGTAATCGTGCAGCACCGCGTTGACCTTGTCTTCGCCAAGATAATCCTGCAGCGCGTAGAAAATTACGCTCGCCTTTGCGTAATGAATGTAGGGCTGATTCTCCACGCGATTCAAAGGCAGTTCTTTCTTGCGCTCCGCCGCGCGGCCAACCAGGTAACGATCCATCTCGTACCGGAGGAATCGCCGCATCTGCGATTCGCCCACCTGCCGCTTCATCACCATCAGCGCCGTATATTGCGCCAGCGATTCCGAAAGCATCGTCGAGCCCTGCACGTTGCCGCCGATCACCTGATGCGCCCACCACTGATGCGCGACCTCGTGGGCGGTGACGTAGTAGGGATAGTCAATGTCTTCATCGCTCGTCGGATCCACCTTCGCGATGAACCCGATCGATTCCGAGTAAGGAATCGACGCCGGGAACGATTGCGCGAAGCTCGCGTAACGCGGAAACTCGACGATGCGTAGCGTCTTGTTCTGATACGGGCTGAAATTCGTAGTGCAATATTCCAGCGCGTCCTTCATCCCCTTCATCATCTTGTCGAGGTTGTATTCGTGCCCGGGATGATAGTAGATAGCGAGATCGACATCGTTCCACTTATCGCGCTTCACCGAATACCGCGCCGACAGCACGGAGAAGAAATTCAACACCGGCTTTAGCGTTCTGTACTGGAAGTAGTGCCGTCCTTTCTCTGACCATTCGCGCACCAATTCGCCGGGCGCGATCGCGATCTGATCGGGATCCGTGCTGATCGTCGTCTCAAACGTGACCCAGTCCGAATCACCCGAGATGTACGTATCCTGCCGAGCCTCCGCGTCATTTAGATCCGGCATGCGCGGCTTCGGCGGCAATCCATACTTGCGTCGCGTCGCATCATCGCCGATTTCGAGCCCCGAGTTGTAGCCGAACGACGGCATCGACTGGCTTTTCATGAACGTGCCGTTGTAGACGACAAACGTGGGAGCCTCGCCATTGGTGAAGCCGTGCGGCTCGTACGCAGATTCGAAGTCGAGTGATCCCGTCGCGCCCGGTTGCAGCGGGTGCTCGAATTTGTAGATCGCGAAATTCATCCCCTTCTGTTCTTCGATCATCTTCGCGGGCGGACTGAATTTCAGATGCTGCCGCGTCAGATCGTTGTCGATGGTCATGAAAACGGTGTCGATCGCTTTGTCCGTCTTGTTCGCGATGTCGTAATGTCCGTTGACGGTCACCGCCCGCTGCATCGGATGAATGTCGGTGTTGAAGCGAACGCCGGTAATGCGCGGGATGGGATTGTCGTCGTACTTCTTGTAATCGCGCTCGTAGCGAACGCGCAGCACCTCGGCCTGCTTGCGCGTGCGATATGTGTTCAGTACGTTGGTGTTGTAGTAAATAAAGCCCCCCAGCGCGATGAACGCCGCCAACGCAAGCAAACTGATCACTTGTTGCGAATGACCGGAGCGCTTGCCCGCAAAAAAAGATCGCCATCGCCAATCCGTCGCCAGCCCGCGCACGAAAAACAAATATCCGAGCATCACCAGCAACACGGCGAACGCCGCCCAGTATCCTTTGAACCAGAAGATCGGCGCGAGAAAATGCCCGAAACCATTCATGTCCGAGTACGACCCGCCGGGATCGGAATTGTATTGATAAAGGTGATGCTCCAGCCCGAGCTGTCCCAGAAAAATCGTCGACAGATAATACAGCACCATCACGAAGTGCCCGAGATATTTGTTGTTCACTAGCGACTGCACCGTGATCGCCAGCGCGCAGGTCAACCAGTAATCCATCAACTGAAGCCCGAACAATTCCTTCACGTAGAGCAGCGGCTCCACGTGCGTGTAGCCCTTCGCGAGCTGAATCGCCATGCCGGTGAACATCACCACGAAATTCAACAGCACCATCACCAGCATCAGCGCTCCGAGTTTCGATAGATACAGCGCCCACGTCGGCAGCGGAATCGCGTCCATCAATTCATTCACCCGCGCGTCGCGCTCGCGCCACACGAGTTCGCCCGAGTAAAACGTGATGATGATCAGGATGAACAGCGCGAACGATCCCCCGACCAGTTCGAGCATCTGATACGTGACCGGATACGTTGGTGTGCCGTAGATGTCGCCGGTCGTGCGCGCCGCCACGATCATGAACAGCACGCCCGCGAGCACGATCACCGCGAAGTAAATATTCTTAATCGTCTCGACGAAACCGAGCCGCGTGAGGCGCCAAAACGCCGCGAACGAAAGCCCTGTCGAGAACTCCGGTGCGATGCGAGACGCGATAACCGTGGCTTCTGCAAGCTCTTCCTCCACCACAGGCTTCGATCGCCGCCCCTCGAGCGCATAGACGAACTTGAATTGCGCATACGTGAAAGCGAGCAGCGCGCACGCGAGTCCGATCCACAGCAGCCGGTTCCACAAGAGCAGCCCCTGCAGCGGGATGAGCTGCACGTTTCTCTCAGCGATGGTCCAGTATTGCGTCACGCGATCCATCGCCAGCGATCCGAACGGATCCAGCAGCGCAGCGGTTGCTCGATTCTCTAAACGCGCGCTGGCACTGGTCGCGATCAGGTAGCCGATCAGCAAAACGACACTCGTCATGTAGACAGGCGCGATACGCCGCGTCAAAGCCGCCAGCGAAAAGAACAGCGCGCCCATCACGAAAATATTCGGCAGCACGGAAACGAAATACGGCTGCACGTACGCCATCAATTGATTCGGCCCGATCCGCACCTTATCGAGGAACGGCATTTTGGTTGCGACCGCGAATCCAATC
>JADMIO011628046.1_pt1 | contig 10658 bp, 8 predicted proteins | sample 8958161 | NCBI WGS metagenome assembly JADMIO01 (sample SAMN16585339, study PRJNA669376) | soil metagenome | isolation source: Crop rotation soil | place: USA: Cullars Rotation, Alabama | collected 2011
GATCCGTTCGATCCGGCCCAGAAGGCGTCAGCCGTGACGAGCCTAACGACACTGAGTGACCGGTGGGCGAAGGTCCTTGCCGCCCTGGGTGTCGAGAACGCCACCGTCGTGGCGCACTCCCTCGCGAGCTCGCTCGTGTTGCGTATGGCGGCGCGGCACTCGGAGCTCGTTGGCGCGATCGTGTCGCTCGAGGGCGGCATGGTCGACCAGTTCGCTACTCCTGGCATTCGTCGGGCGGCGGCCATGGCTCCGCTCCTCCGCGTCCTCGGGGCAACCGGCATCATCCGCCGACGTATTGGCTCCTCCCTGAAGGAACGTTCGGCGAATGGCCGCTGGGTTACTCGCGAGGTTGTCGAGATCTACTCGCGTCCACTCGTTAGGGATACGCAGCATGCCCTGGCGCTCCTGCGATCGCTTGCCGATGCGCATGAGCCGACGCCGATCGCCGATGAGGCAAGAACAATCCGATCCCCTGTGCTGCTGCTCGTTGGCGACGCGAGGCCACCATCTGGTCCAGGTGACGCCGAGATCGCACGCATGCGTGCCGCGCTCCAGTCTTTCCGCCTGGAGACGATCGTGAATTCAGGTCATTTCCTGCACGAGGAGCAGCCCCGCGCGGTCGTCGACCATATCGTATTGATCGATCAGCAATCCCGCGCTTCTCGCTTAGCAGGTGCCACGAATACGCCGGATTGAGGTCCGCGACTCCGCACCGTGCGCGGGGCGAGTAGCGCTAAGTAGACGTCGTCAGTCGCGCCACTCGGTGATTGCCGCCGCTGCCTGACGAGTCTTCGGCGCCGGCAACTCCTCCGGCACTCCGACGGCAACCGTGGCGATGACTCGTTCGCCGTCTCGCACGCCGATCGCAGCGCGCGCGGCCGGATCATCCATCACCGCGCCCGTTCGGATGTGCGTACCAAGCCCGCGCTCCATCGCCACGAGCGTAATGAGCGCGACCGACTGCATCACGGCCGCGTAGTCCTCCTCGCGCGTCTCCGGACTGTCTGCGACCACGGTCGCGACCGCAATCAGGGCAGGGAATGCCTCATACTCGGCCGCCGTCTTCTCGCGCACGGCGTTCGCGGCGTCCACGTCAGGCAGCTTCTTCGCCTTCCGGTCGCCGAGCGCGAGTCCGTATTGCCGACGAGCAATGGGGCCGAGGACGTAGAAGCGCCACGGCTGCGTGAGCTTGTGATTCGGTGCGAGGACCGCGGCGTCGAGAAGCGCCGCGATCTCTTCGCGCGTCACCGCACGCGGTGCGAATTTCTTGATCGAGCGGCGTTGGGCAATCGCGTCAGAGACTTTCATAGGCCCCAAAGCTAGCTTGCCACGCATGAACATCGAACTGCTCGACGCCGGCTCGGCCATGCGGAAGGCCGACGACCTCATTGCGCTGCTGCAGGATGCCGTCGACTCGGGCGCATCGGTGGGATTTCTTCCGCCGCTCGGTCGCGAGGATGCGAGCGACTACTGGCGAGCAATCTTCAACGAGATGGCCACCGGCAAGCACCTCGTGCTCGGCGCGATCGACGGTGATCGACTCGTTGGCTCTGCTCAACTCGAGCTCGCATCGAAGCCGAACGCACTGCATCGCGCGGAGGTGCAGCGTGTGCTCGTGCATCGGAGCGTGCGTCGCCAGGGAATCGCCGAGCGACTGATGCAGAAAGTCGAGCAGCTCGCGCGTGAGCGAGCGCGGTCGCTCCTGGTGCTCGACACGAGGCAGGGTGACCCGGCGGAGCTCCTTTACCAGAAGCTCGGCTACACGGTCGCAGGCGTGATTCCGGGGTACGCGCGGAGCGCAAATGGTGAGCTTGATGCGTCGGTGTTCTACTATAAGCGTCTTGTTGGCCCCTAACGCGACGATATCGTTCGACGCGGGAGTCGGGCAGCGACGCCTAACGTGATTTGCTGACCGGGATCAGCCCGTGCTCGACCAACACCGGCGGTCTTCGCCACGATCCCACTTGCTCCCAGGCGCGCGCCACACCTAACAAGTTGCCGTCCGTCCATGGTCGAGCGGAGAACTCGAGCCCGAACGGCAGCCCGTTATCGTAGAAGCCGGCCGGCACGACGATCGCCGGGACGCCGATCATGTTCACCCAGCTGGTGGCCGAGTGGGGTCCGGTGCTCAGCGCGCCGTCTTGAGGCATAGTCTCGTCAGGCGGCGGCATCTGGATCGCTGGGTAGACGAAGCCGTCCAGTTTGAGCCGATCGAGCGTCGCCACATACTCGGCGAGCAGGGCACGTCGCGGCGCATGATACATGCGCTCGGCTTCCGGATCCGTCGCGAGCTTGCGTTGTGTGATGCGAACGCCACCGACGTTGTTGAAGTAGTCCTCCGTGCCTATCGAGGATGTGAATAGCGGCGATCCAACGACCCTTAGATACTCGTCAGCCGAGTGGTACTGCGACGGGCCGAAGTTCGCGAGGAACTGATCGGTGCCGTCCTTCATGTACGCGTACGTGGCGATGTGGCTGGCGAGCTGCGCGAAGCTCGTGGGGAGGACGCTGTCACCTAACACGACCTCGGCGCCGGCAGCGCGCAATGCGTCGACGGCTTTCATGAACGCCGCGCGCGTTTCGGGGCGAAGCGGCATGTTCGCAGCCGTGCGAATGCGCTCGAAGGTCGCACCGGCGACGCCGTAAGGAATGCCGTGGAACGGGACGCCGTCGCCGGCGAGGATGAACGCCGGGACGCCGAAGCGTTTGCCTTTGAGTGAGGGCGCGAATCCTTGGACACCGCGGCCTTGTTGGTCTCGCGGCGGAGGCGGGTTCGGGTTGCCTAACGTTGCGGCATCGAGTGAGTCGCGTCCAGCCATGACGTTGAGGGCGATCTCGGCGTCGTCGACAGTGCGGGCAATGGGGCCGGTGTTGTCGAGCAGCCAGTCGAGTGGAGCGATGCCAGCGGTGCTGACGAGTCCGCGGGTGGGGAAGACGCCGACGAGTGCGCTCGTGGCGGCGGGCATGCGGATCGAGTTGCCGGTGTCGGTGCCGTTGCCTAACACGGCGAAGTTGGCCGCGACGGCGGTGACGACGCCGCCGGACGAGCCGCCAGGTGAGAACCTGACGTCGTAAGCGTTGCCGGTGCGTCCGAACGACGTGCTACGGTTGGTGTCGCTGTTCGCCAGGTCGGGCATGTTCGCGAGTCCGACGATGATGGCGCCCGCGGCTTGGAGCTTGGTGACGATCGTGGCGTCGCGTGGTGCGATGAGCTCGTGGCCGGGTTTGGTGAAGCCTTCCCAGCCGGCGGTAGTGACGTGCCCTTTGACGCTGGTGTTGGCTTTGATGACGATGGGGACGCCCCAGAGTGGACCGTGTCTGACGCCGGCTGGTGTGGAGTCGAGCCGGGCGGCGGCGGCGAGGGCGTCGTCGCGGAGAACGGTTTCGAGGGCGCCGTAGATGGGGTTGTACTTGACTATTCGAGCGAGGTGCCACCTAACGACGTCGGTGACGGTGTACTTCTTCTCCGCGTAGAGCTGCTGGAGCTTGGGGATGGTAACGTCGAGGAGGTCGCGGTCGATTTGCGTCCCGGACGTCGACGTGTCCTTCTGCACAGTACATGAGGAGAGCGCGCCAATCGACGCGACCGTGGCTGCTACGATGAGAGAGCGCATGAACGAAGGTACAGTGGCCGGCCGTACCGTCGACAGGTGGAGCAGGCGGTGGCGGACGCGCCTGCTATCGGGCGCGCCCAACCTGTCAGGACGCTTGGCTATTGCACGCGATCTCGCGAAACCGTCAAGGCACGGTCCACGGCGCCAACCGGGTCGGCCACTAGACTCAGCTTCATTCGTACCTGCGGCGGAATCCCCTTACCCAGCATCCCTCCAACAGGTAATCCAGGCCCGCGCGTAATCGTCCCATACCCGAGATACCACCGCTTCTCGTTAGGCGACAGCGACACGATGCTCGTGCTCTGATAATCGAGCGCCCCCGCCGTTGGCTCGCCGAACACCGTCGCCCTCGGACTCCTGAGCGCGTACAGCACGAACACCTCCGACGCACTCACCGTCCCTCGGTCAATCAGTACGCCGACTCGCCGAGGTCCCGTCGACACGACCCAATCCCTCGGATCCACCTTCTTTGTCGTATCCGCTGGGTCGTTCAACGGCACGAGCTCCCCCGGATGCGCGCGCAAGCGCTCCACGAGCCCACGGACGAAGGCCGTCGTGTCCGACCCAAATGCCCTCCGCGCATACCCGATCTGATCGTCCGACGAAAGCATCAGCGGCTTGTCGGTCGGGAACGGATTGGGCAATTGCTCCTGGAGCGACACGAATGGCTCGAGACTCTCCGTCATCCCGGACCCACCACCCTCGTTGCCACGCAGATCGATGATCAGCTTGTCCGCGTGGCTCATCTCCTCACGATATCGCGCGACCAGACTGTCCAGGGCAGGCTTGAACCCGCTGTGCGACGGGATCGCGAACACGAGCGTGCCATTCCGGCGATAGACGACCGGCCGATGGGGGTCCACCGGATCGAGCGTGCCGCTGTCCGCCGGCGGGACAGGGAACTCCTTTCCCCAGATTCCCGGCGACATCCGCAGCAACACGTGGCGATAGATTTCCGCCCGCCGATGCGCGAGGGCGTAGTTAGGCTCGGCCACCTGGGCATCGTACCCACCGTTAGGCCGGCGGGTGAAGCGTGCCCGGATGGCACCAGGCTGCCAGATGCTCGTGTCGCTCGAGAGCATCACGGCGACGAACCGTCCCGCGCCTAACGTCGAATCCGGCAGCACCGCGACGCGCAGGCCGCGATCGTACCAGATCCCCTCGATCGGATCGAGCCGCGCACCGCGCTTTCGATAGTACTCGCGGGCGCTCGCCTCCGCCACATTCAGACGCTTCACCATCGCGGCACGCCGCGTGGTCTCGGCAGTATCGAGCCGAGTGCTCTGGTACACGAACAGGTGGGGATCGTCGAACCACTCGACGAAGTCGTTGAGCACGAAGTAGCAGTCGTCGCCGGTGGTGCGCTCGGCACGCAGCTGCGCCGCGCGCTTCATCGCTGCGAACTTCGTTAGGCGATCACCGCGGAGCTCGAGCGTATAGCCCGCGTAGTCGAGGTGCATCTTGCGCTCGAGCAGCGCGAGGTTGGTGGCGCACGATAACGTCGAGTCCGCGGTCGCGGCCTGCATTCCAAGCCCCGCGGTGAGCGCAACGATCGATAAGTAGTCCATGTGGTCCCAGGTGATGTACGGTGGCGTGCTGTATGTAGCATACAGGAGACACCGGGGCATGTTCAACCGTTGGCAGGCACCCGTTCGTCCCACAGCGCGGGGAGGCCTCACGCTCGCGATGTTGCAACCAGGGTGCACCGTGGAGTGTTACGCAGCGACCCCAGCTCGTGGGATCGAGGCGGCACGCCTAACGACTTGCGGGTCGAGCGTTGTGAGGGGCGTCACCGGTGACGCCACGCCTTCAGGCGAGGTTCAACACCTTGGCTCTCACCTAACCCTCGAGGCGATATGTCCCGCACAACGACTCCCTGGATCGCACCGCTGCTCGCTCTCAGCATCGCCGGCGCCGTCGCGTGCTCCGACTCGAAACCCACCGAACCGGCCGCCGAGGCGAGCCCGCTGGAGGGCCGGATACAGGTGCAATCCCCCGACACGGCCCGCGGCAACGGCGTTATGCCGGTCGGTAACGGACTGTTCCGCGGAACGGTCATGGGCTACAGCGAAGCGGATTTTCCGGACACGCTCAAGAGCGCCAAGCGCCTCCCGAACGTCGTGGTCACCGCATACCCGGCTGAGCTCACGAACGCCGACCCCAAGCTCGGCCCTGCTGCCGCCAGCGTCACGACCAATGCCGACGGCCAGTTCACGTTTCCGATACTGCCGGGCGGCCTGTACGTCGTAACCTTCGCTCCACCCGCGGGCTCTCCGTACGCCAGCGCGTGGACCATCGCCACCGCGCATTCCGCGAGCGGCGATCAGCCGTGGACGATCATGCTCCGTGACAACACGAAGAACACCCGAGGCGCGACCGGAAGTTGAGGGAGACGATATAATTGCATTGACAACTATATCGGCTCATGGTACCTTCGGGCCATGAAAGACCAGTTCGCGCATGGCGACATCATCGTCGACAATGCTATTGGCTTCTGGATCCACCGCGTCTATCAGGCGTCGCGGAACGAGATGTTCCGTGCGTTCCGCGCCCAGGGCGAGGATATCACGCCTGAGCAATGGGCGGTGCTGATTCGCCTGTGGGAACGCGATGGGCAGACACAGGGGGAGCTGTCACAGGCCACGTTCCGCGACGCGCCGACGATGAGCCGAATCGTCGACAGCATGGAGCGGCAGGGCATTCTCGAACGCCGCGCCGACACGGACGACGGACGCGCGCGCCGCATTCACCTCACGCGTAACGGCCGAGCACTCAAGAAGAAGCTCGTGCCACTCGTGGAGGACATCGTCGGCCGGATGGTCGACGGTATCGACGAGCGCGCACTCCTCACGACTCGCTCGTCGCTGCGTCGCATGTACGAGAATCTCGCCGACTGAGACCAGCCAGCAGCACTGCTCGACTGTTTCATTTTCGTTCAGATAGTTGCATTGACAACAATATCGGAGACCAAATCCATGTCCACACCGTTTGCCTTCGCTCCACTGACCGCTGCCACGGCGCCACAGGCTGCTGTGGCCTTCCTCACGGGGTCAGAGCAAAAGTTCGGTTTCGTCCCATCGCCCGTCGCGCGTGTGGCACACGCGCCGGTCGCGCTCCGACAGCTGCTCGGCGCGCTCACGTCGTTCGATCAAACATCGCTCAGCACGATCGAACGCGAGGTCGTAGCGATGACGGTGGCCTGGGAGAACGAATGCCACTACTGCATGGCGCTGCATTCGGCCATGATGGCCGGTGCGCCCGAACACGCCGAGACGATTGCCGCTCTACGAGCGGGAACGCCGCTTTCGGACATGCGCCTCGAAACACTTCGTGCCTTCGTGACGGAAGTGGTGCGCGAGCGTGGCCGGCCGTCGCGCGAAACATGGCAGGCACTCGCGGGCGTGGGATTCACCGAGGCGCAAGCGCTCGAGATCGTGCTCGGTGTCGGCGTCTATCTGATGAGCACCCTGTTCAACATTGTCACGCGTGCCGACCTCGACCCACCGTTTGTTCCATTCGAGTGGTCACGTCCGCCTGCCGTTCCGAGCGAGGTCTACGCGTAACTCGGCCGCAGGCCCTCATTCCGAGCGCGCGAAGCGAGTCGAGGAATCTCGACGACAACCAGCTCCGCTCGGGACGACAATGCTACGGCCGGAAACCAGCAACCCGCCATAGCGCCGCACTCTCGAACATCCGGCCGTCCTTCATCACGAAACGGACGCTCCGGATGTTCGAGATGTCGTCCAGCGGATTCGCGTCGAGCACGAGCAGATCCGCGCGCTTGCCCTTCTCGATCGTACCCACGTCCTTGTCCACGCGCATTGCTCGCGCCGAGACACTCGTCGCCGACTGGAGCGCTTCCATCGGCGTGAAACCGGCTTTCACGTAGAGCTCGAGCTCGCGATAGACACTGAACGCCGGAATGCCCTCATCCGTGCCGGGGATGATCGGCACGCCCGCGTCATGCGCCGCCTTGATGTTCGCGAGCTGGCGTGCCAGCCGCGCGTGCGACGTTGCCGTATCCGCCGGCGACTGGCCTAACGATGCAATCCGGTTCTGCAGCATCGGAATCGGGAGGTGCTGCAGCACTGGCTGGATGTTTTCCATCGGCTCCTGCGCCGACTTGCCGCCGATCTCGCCCCAGCTTGCCGTCGGATCGAAGACCGTTTTCTTCGCGACGAAATGCGCGAGCTGGACCTTGCCAGAGTCGCTCGTTAGGTCACCGCGCACGGGAAAGTGCGCGATCTGATCCATCCCCGAGTCGATGGCCGAGTGGAGGTCCATCGACGTGGGGACGTGGCCGGTGCAGCGCATGTTCTGCTTGTGCGCCTCGTCGCAGATCGCCGCGGTCACGTCCGGCGCAAGGGCGAGATAGATCTTGATCATCTCGAACCCGAGGCCGTGATAGCGCCTGACGACCGCTCGTCCTTCCTCCGGTGTCGACGCACTGAATTCACCGAAGCCCTGCGGACCTGGACCATCGATCAGCCCCGCAAAGAACAGGTTCGGACCCGGGACCTTACCCGAGCGAATCGCGTTCCGCATCGCGACAAGCAACGGCCACTCGGAGCCCATATCGCGAACGGACGTCACGCCCGCCGCGAAGTACGTCGGAATCCATTCGACCTGATGCAGATGGGCGTGGTTGTCCCAGAGGCCGGGAATGATCGTTTTTCCTGACAGATCGATCCGCTCCATTCTCTCCGAGAGCGCGATGTTCCTGCTCGGTCCGGCCGCCACGATGCGCCCATTGCTGATGATCACGGTGGCCCTGGGCACCGGTGGCGCTCCGGTGCCATCAATGAGCGTGGCTCCAACCAACGCCACCAATTCTTCCGCTACAGGTTTCGCCTTCGACTCGATCGCGTACAGCTCCGCCATCTGCGCTCGGGTCGCGACATCCATGAGCTGATCCTTGAGCGGCAGCAACGCGGCGCGGACGGTCTTGAACGACAACCCACCACCGCCACCAGTCGCGAACATTGCAAGGCGTCCCTGCGCGTCGAGCCACAGGAAGTTGACGCCCCAGATGACGCCATCGATCGTATATCGCGTTAGGGTGGTGCGACTGCTGCCAGTACCGACGGTGTCGACGCCAACCTTCCTGATCGTCACCGGATTCGGGTCGCCGGGAACGATGGCGATCCTCACCGGACGCCCGTGCGACTCCCAATACCTTATCAGCGCGATGTGCTGCGCCGTCGGCGCATACCCTGACACGGCATACGCCACCTTTGGGACAGCGACTTCACGCGGCTTTCCATTCGCAACGAACTTGGCGCGACCGTTGTTGAGCGCCGCTGACGCAGTGACAACGCGGCTCGTGTCCGTCAGCCGAACGATCTCATACGTCTCGAGCGAGTAATCAGTGCCCGTCGTGAGCGTGAGCTGGCTGTGATTCCGTCGCCCGCGATCCACATAGTCGTAATCCGACGTGAGCGTCACACCAGCACTGCTCGGCGACAGCTCATAGCGCTCCCATCCGGCCGGCCGGCCGATATAGAAGATCCTCAATGAATCGATGATCGCACCGGGAGCCAACGGGGTGGGCTCGAGCGGCTGGCGCTGCGTTGGCTGCAGGTGCGTCCTCTGCGCGGCGGACGATCCCGCGAGCATCAGGCTTGCGAGGAGGACGGTGCTGCGGGGGCAAATCGTCATGAGATCTCCGGCACTGGGCGAAGATCAATCTGATGTGCCGTGACCTCCCACGACAGGGGCGGTCACCCGCGATCGCGCGTTAGGCTCGCGCCGAGCTACTGCGAACGCAGCGACGTAATGGGATCGATCTGCATTGCTCGACGCGCCGGGACGAGGCTCGCCACCGCCGCGACGACTGTGAGCAACGCGACCACGAGGCCCAGTACGACAGGATCACGAGGCCCGACACCGTAAAGCACCGATGACACCACGCCCATGGTGGATACCGACAGAACGAGCCCGATCGCCACGCCGATCCACGCGAGCCGCATGCCCTGTCGCACCACCAGCGAGAGGATCGCCGGCCGTCGGGCACCGAGTGCCATGCGTACGCCAATCTCACGCGAGCGCTGGGCGACGGAGTATGACACCACACCGTACACGCCGACGGTTGCGAGCACCATCGCCAGTAATCCGAACAACGACGCGAACGCGGAGCCGAGCCGGGTGAAGAGCAGCGCCTGTCCGTTCCGAAGGTGAGAGTCCATCGATCGGACATCGAATACGGGAAAGCTCGGATCGACACTCGCAATCACCTGACGCATCGGTTGCACGAGCGCCGATGGATCCGTCGCCGTATGGACGAGCAACGTCATCTCGGGTCGGAACGACTGGTCGACCGGAAGAAAGATGTACGGCTTCGGTATCTCGCCGAGCAGCAGATCCTGCATGTCCCTAACGACGCCCACGATCTCGATGATCGGCCCATTCGCGCCATCCAGGTGAAAGCGTTTGCCGAGTGCCGGCTGACCGGGCCAGTGGGCCTTGGCGAACGCATCGTTCACTACCGCCACGCGTGGTGCGGACGCATCGTCACGATCGGTGAACACGCGACCGGCCAGCAGCGGGATGCCCATCGCCTCGAAGTAGTCGCCGGCGACGATGTCGTAGAAATAGCTGAAGCCATTGACGGGCACCGTCACGCTCGACGCGATAGGGACGACTGTGGAGCCCGAGCGGTCGTAACCGAACGGCAAGAACCTCGTTAGGCCGGCCGCTCGTACACCCGGGACCTCCGCGGCGCGACGCAGCAGCTCGCGATAGGCCGCGCGTCCGCGAACGCTGTCATAGCTCTGACTTCGCAGCGCGGTGGAGAGCATCAGGATGTGGTCTGTCCGGAAGCCGAGGCTCATGCGAGTTGCATTGGCCGAGCTTCGGAAGAACAGGCCGGCGCAAACGAGCACCACCACCGAGACGGCAATCTGCCCCGTGACAAGCGCCGATCGCAGTCGCCGCTGGCTGCTCGGCGCGGAGTTGCCGGTGCCCGACTTGAGCACTGCGTTGAGATTGCGACTTCGCGCCGCCAACGCGGGAGCGATGCCGGCGGCCAGCGCGGCCAGCAGCGTC
>JADMIO010607363.1_pt1 | contig 10656 bp, 8 predicted proteins | sample 8958161 | NCBI WGS metagenome assembly JADMIO01 (sample SAMN16585339, study PRJNA669376) | soil metagenome | isolation source: Crop rotation soil | place: USA: Cullars Rotation, Alabama | collected 2011
GCAATACGCTCTCATAGTTCAAATTTAATCCGCACCTATGCACGGTTGCTGTAGGATCTTTAGATTACTACGCAGACCTACCTGCCTTCTCTCAAACAAACCTCCAAGAAGCAACTCTAAGTATTGCAAATTCTGGACACTAGGAGGCTAGCCATACGGGCATATCCATGGATGTGCACCTGTGTGTTGCAACGATCCAAACTTTCATCCTCTTCTTGACAAGGCTCCGTTGCAGTAGTCCAATTCTGGAGCATTCGGTAGCATTTCTGGGACTCGTTGTCAAACAGGGAAATCATTTCTTGAGTCACCTCTTTCAGGGCCGCATCCACTGTGAGCCTGTACCGTTGAGGTTTGCTGTTCAAAAAGTCGAAAAGATTTTTCAACTCCTTGATCGTACCACCAATAACACACGTCTTAATGGCGTACCTTAAAGAATTATCGACTTCAGCAATGGACATATCAAACACCCGGATCAGCACATCCACTTCATCGGAATTTGAAAATAAAATACTCTCCCAAAGATGACCCATAGCCTGTCTGCGTAGATAGTCCTTGTTACTTGGCTCCATCCTCAGGGACAATTCCAGAAAGTGATATTTGGCCTCTTCAAGGGTAACCTCGGCTACCTCTTCAATGAATCCTTGTGGCCAATCATTTCTGCGTTTGAAGCATGCATCTAATGCAGCCAGACGCCCCTCTTGGCTCTCGATCCTTGCTATTAAACTGAGCTCCTTCACCCCAGCATGCGTGACATGCGTATGGATCTTCTCAGCACTCCCTGGATAGGTCGAGGATTCAAATATTAGAATAGTCGCCAGGACTCTGCCAATGGTCTCAGGCATCTGATCCATCTTCTCAGTAATACCATCAAGGGTTGCCACAAGACATGGACCATCTTTACCCCTCAAAGCTTCGTTGATATAATAGGAAATATCATGTTTAAATCGGTCGAGATCCATGCACATGGCCTTGATGATTTTGGTGACATTATTGCATCTTTTTTCAGAGCAGGCCGTCGTCAAGGCCTCGTACATTTGACAAACATACTTTTCCTCGCGATTCTTACAGAGTCTGAGCATACCCTCCAATGTGCTAGAATCTTGTGACAATACAGCAGCATGCCATTTACCATAATTGTTCATATCGGCTTCTAAAATTAGCTGCGGCACCTTGGTGCGTGAGACTGTACACCCCAGTCTGCTTAGAACCACGGCAGCCACGTCGGCTATCCTGTGTAGAGTGGATGCAGCTTCACCATTTCTGGATGGACGTGCAGCATCAGAGGACGTCACAAGAAGATTGGTAGCTGCAAAAAGTACCAACACAACAGATACGCTACCTGCACACTTCATAGCAATCCTCATATTGGCACGTGACTGACCGGGATGTCCTCCTCTATCTAATCATCTTGGCTCGACCAATAAAAGTGTACCATGTAGCAAGGAATTTATTTGATGAATCGAAGCAGAGCCAGATTTGGGACAGTTCAGCCTGTTTGTTCCATGGTGTGGCACTAATGATTTAGGGTAGGGAAACCTAAAAGAACATATTGCCGCAATTGAAGCTTAAAATCTGCACTAATGCGCTATGGGATCTTTGGACTGCTAAGCAGACACCCGCTTTCTCAAGTGCACTTTCAAGAAGCAGCCTTAAAGATGAAAAAGTCTGGACAATAGTAGACCAATCATATGGATATATCCATACGTGTGCATTGTTGCATTGCAATGATCTGGATTCCCACCCTCTTGGTGGGATTTCACCATGGTGGCCCACTTCTGGAACCTTTGATAGCGCTTTAGAGCCTGTGAATCAAGTTGAGAAACATCTTGTTGCGTAAACCCTTCCAAGGCCGCATCTACCGCAAGCTTGTACTCTTGAGGCTTGTTGCCCAAGAACTTGATAATCGTCTCCAAGGCATCACTCACGCCAGCTTCGGTGCACTTGCTAACGGCGTCCTTCTCCATAGCGTCATGGACTTTAACAACGTAATCTAGGTGCTCGAAAGTCTTCTCCACCTTGTCGAGCATGTTGGAATAGATACAGTTCCCAACGACCTTCCCCAAGGCGTTCTGGAATTCGGGGATAGAGATATCAAACATTCGGACCAGCCCATCCGCTTCGTCAAAGTTGCCGGATCCGATCCTCGATGGAAGACTATTAACAGTCAGTCTGCGTAGATGGTTCTTGTTGCTTGGCTCCATGTGCAAAAGCAGCTCCAGAGTACGATATTCTTGAGCCTCATAGGTGACCTTGGCCATCTCTTCAACCAGATCCTGTGGCCAATCATCTCTGCCTTTGAGACATTCAATTGATGCAGCCAGACGCTCCCCCTTCTTTGTGATCATTGCGATTACACTAAGCTCTTTCAGTCCAATATGTGTGACATGTTCATGAATCTTCTTAGCACTCTCTCGATAATCCTCAGACCCAATTATCACAGTCTTTGCCAGAACTTTGCTAATATCTTTGGGCATCTGGTCCATCCTTCCAGCAATACCTTCCAATATTGCCGCAAGACCTTGAGCGTCTCCATGTTCCATGGCCAGGTCGACCATGTGGGAGATGTACAGTTGGAATCGGTCAAGATCCATGCACATAGCCGCAATAATTTTGGTGAGATTCTTGAATTCTTGGTTGATACGAGCTGTTATGCAGGCCAAGAACATTAGATACGCATACTTTTCCTCTTGACCCTTGCAAAGCTCAAGCATACGATCCAACATAGTAGAGTCTTTTGAGCATAGAGCAGCATTCCATTTGCGAGTATCATTCAGATCTGCCTCTGAAATCAGTGGCCATGCCAAGGGATACAATGGCACTTTTGCATCAATAGGCTCAGCAGCCGCAGTCGGGTCTGCGGTACCGACGCTATGCATATCTGAGACTGCACGCCTCAGTCTCTCCAAAAGCCTGGCAGCTTTGTTGCTCATCGCGTCTAGAGTGGATGCGGCTCCACCATGGATGGGTAGGCGTGCAGCATCAGAAAATGTCACGAGGACGACACCTGAGAAAAGGGCCAACACGACGGATACGTTTGCTGCACACTTCATAGTGAGATCTTTGACACGTGATGGACTGGGGGGTATCGTCTTCAATTATTGGTCTGATTCAGCCAATCAAACTACGGCATTCTGCAAACAATGCATTTGATGAGTCAAGACCTAGGCAGATTTGTGACAGCCCCCACATATTTGTTCTATGGTGTCATGGTACTGACCTGGATTCTTGTTTGCCTATGGTATCTGCCAATCAAAGCAACCGGAAATCAGCCACATTACCTAGAGGGAACTTGAAAGATGTCTGTGCTATCATAACTCTGGGTGCCGTAAGTAAGCTCATTACCTGTCAGGTCCTCGATTTGTGACATGATTGCACTGGAAGAACCTTCCAAACACACACACACACACACATACACATACACAGACACACCACACATCCAAGCTCCTAATTTACTCGTTGGACCGTCAAGCCATTTTGGATCCTGCTCATACTAAACCATTTATATTGAAGAGAGGGTGCATTTCATCAAAGGATTGGGTAAAAACTCTTCCAATAATGTAATGTATCGACGGATCGTGACATATGCTTGCTTGGCAATTGGGTGGAGAGCACTCAAATGCCTATCTTGCTCTCTGTAGCCTCTACTTTCTTGACGACGTTTCTCGTTGGTGATCCAATCCTGAAGCATTTGGTGATGTTCCTGTGACCACTTGCCACATTTGCAAGTATCCCCTACCGCGTACTTTTCCAAGCCCGCTTCCACCGCGAGCCTGTACTGTTGAGGCTTGTTGTCCAGGAACTGTAAAATGTACTCAAACATCCTGATGGAACCAAGACTGATGGTACACTCCTTAACAGTGTTCACCATGGCACAATCGGCCTCAACAGTATTGTCCAAGAACTCAATAAGCCTCTTCAATCCATGGATCGATTCAGAATAGATACAATCCCCAACAACCTTCTTCAAGGCGTCGTGTACTTCATCAGTGGAGATATCGAATATCCGGATGCACTCATCCGCATCATTGCCCCTTCTCAACCTGATAGTATCCCAAAGATGCTTCACAGTCTGTCTGCGCAAATGGCCCTTGTTCTTTGGCTTCATCCCCAGGAGCACTTCCAGAGTGTGATATTGCCTATGGAGATAGGCGTGCTCGGTCATCGCTTCAATGAGGCCATGCGGCCAATCCTTCCTGAGCTTGAGACACGCACCAAATGCAGCCCGACGCTCCTCTTTGTTCTTGATCATTGCGATCGCACCGAGTTCCTTCAACGCAGCATGCGTGACATGCTCGTGAATCTTCCCGGCACATCCCGGATATGTCTTGGGCCCATGCATCATACCAATGTCTAAAATAATTATACCAAGAGTTATGGGCATCCGGTCCATCTTCCCGGCAATACCATCCAATACGTCCGCAAGAAATGGAGGATATAGAGGTCCCAGTTTGATCAGTTCAAAAATCTCCCTTTCGAATCGGTCAAAATCCATACACTGGGCTCGAATGATGTTGTTGGTGAGATTCTTCCATGGTTTTTCCTGGTGGGCCGCCACCGAGGCCGTGTACATTTGATCAGTATACTTTTTCCCATGACCCTTGCAGTGTTCAAGCATTCTATTCAATCTAGTATGGTCTTTTGAACGCGCAGCAGCCCTCCATTTGGCACCATTTTCCATATATGCTTTGGAAATTGGTGGCCACCCCAAAGGATGCGGTAGCACTTCTGTGCCAAGAAGCTCAGCAGCAATAGCCGAGCCTGAAGCACGGACTCTACCCATGCATGAGGCCGTACACCCCAGTCTGTGTAGAATCCCGGCAGCTGCATCGGCCATCCCACGTAGAGTGGATGTGACTCTTCTACTACCATTGGTGGATCGACGAGCAGCATTAGCATAGGTCACAAGGAGAACAATCCCCGCAGAAAGGGCAAACCCGATGGATGTATTTGTTGCACACTTCATAGAGAAATTATCGACATGTGAGACTGGCCGGGGTATAACCTGTCATTAATAGTCATCCTGATTCGGCCGACAAGGGCACAATATTCCCGAAAGAATCTATTCGATGAATAGAGCAGGCCTCTGAAATAATAATTTTAACCTATCCAATTGGCAATAACAGAGCCGTAACAGAAAATAACAATGTGCTAAAAATGGGCCTTATAAGTGACAGAGAATCATGCAATACCGGTAATTTATGACCATTGTGCGCGTCTAAGCTAAAATTGATCTACAAAACACGTCCACAACACTCTACGCGTGTTCCACTATTCTACCGAATGCCTACCGCCATCAGTAATAACGGCCAGCTCACGGATCTTGATAAAGAGGAAATAGTCCGACCTTCTCAGCGTTCCGCCGACATGGAGAACGTATCGATATTCAAGGGTGATTACCAGCCGCAATCGTTCTGCGCAAATGTCCTCTGGATCCCTGCCACCATCTCAATTGTGAAGCAATTATTTAGTCGACTGCGGCATCTACCATCGTACTGCCGGCAATCCATCAGCCCCCGCAATTTGAAAAACTAGCTGCTGGCGCGGGTTTTCAAACGGCATTTTGCACTTGATACCGATATCAAGCGTCGTGCCGATGCCGTGGATCATCTGGCATCATCTGTGGATTATCTTTTGCTTGAATAAGGCAGTCTGGCGCATTTAGGTTATTGACGGTTTGATCTCTGTTACCGCTTATCGGCCAATCAGCCAAATTGTTAATAACATTGTCAATAACAATTGTTATTTCAGAGGCCTGTTATTTATGATTAGAAGGGTAGCGCGATCCAACAATTGACCGATTCATCATTGTAAATGATTTCCTAGTTGGTCAAAATGACATCTCTGAATATTAATGAGTCGTCAACCTTAATGAATCGATTGGAGGGCATTACACAAATACTGACATTATCCTCTGGCCCTTGGTAGTGGCATATTCTTGGCATTGCGCTCGAATAGTTTCAGTTATCTGGGGTTTCTGAGTGTGTGCAAGGGGCATGAAAAGTACGTAAACTTTGAGTTGGTGTATGTCATTGTGCTGAATATCATTTATAATCAGAGCCTGTGTCGCACCATTGATCTGGAGAACTCTGTGATGACCATTGTTCTGATTTGTACCATGCGCCTCACGGGCTACCGTCACTTTTACATTTTTTCCTTTGCTCTCGCAGGGGATACCGTACAAACATTTGCTTGGGATCCAGACAATCCTGCGGGTGCTGATGCGTTCTAGCATGTTTGTATGCACAACTGTCTGAATCCAGCAACGGCTGACCACACTCGAGGTCCCTTGAAGTGTAGCTGTGTGTTTCTGTATTACAGAGTGGCGTCAAAGCTCCTTAAGTTTGGATGATCAATAGGTCTCAATACACTGATTTGGATGCGTGATGAATTATGTTTTGTTTTGGGATGGATATGGTTCCAAAAGAGGAACATGCGCTACAATCCATATGAGTCAAGGTGTGCAATATCTCTCTTGAGATTAAAGGTCAGGGAAGAGACTATGTGTCTCGTGGGTAAAGATTCGGAAGAGGGAGACAACTTTAGGGGGCACAGTACTACTGAACTCGGCCAGTAGCTGCTTGAGAAATGCGTGCTCCTCGTGAATATTCTCTGTAATGGTCCTCAACCGCAATAGTTGTGATGAGGCTTGGGAAGAGGAGGAAGATTCCGTCTTGGCCTCGCCGCTGGATTCAGGCTCCACTCGAACAATGGTAGTGCGTTGCAAATAGAGCGCATAGATGAGAGCACTGCTGCGCTCAAGCATTGCGGAAAAAGTCGTATTCTGGTACTGCAGCCGGTGCAATTGAACCATGGGCTTTTCCAAGTCTACTCCAAAAGCCTGACAGAGTTGTGCAAGGCCGCTAATGGCATCAGTGGCCGGCAGTGATACACTCAAGTCATGTTCCTCTCGACCCAATTGCATCATGCTTCTCAGCTGCTCGGAGAGAAGGCCAATGTCGGGTCCCAGGAATTTTAGTTTCGTGGTTACAGTGTGCATTTCATGGAGAAGTTTTTCCAGATTTGTTGCAAGATTCGTGGAAAAGGCCATTGCCTGAAGACACGTATTGATTGCAGGATAGTGCGGGTCCTCTTTGGCTACGTGGACATTCTCTAGCAGGTCAATGTGTGTTTGTCTGATGTCCCGCAGATGCGTTTGTCTGTAAAGCCATTCGAAGAGCGGGGCCATGATGTGCATAGTGCTCCCGATTGCCCATCTCATTATGCCTACAGACTGCTTCTCCGTTTCAATGGTAAAGGCTGAGTTTTGCGAGGTCAGGAAGCCACGCACGGCGTTATCCAAGCGCAGCACGGGATGTGCGTGGATCAGCTGCACAAAATGCCCCAACACCACACGACGCGACTCCAGTGATTGTGACGTAGCCAACCCGAGGCGCTGCACGGCTATGGTATGCGCAAATGCTATGCGGAGAGTGTGGTTAGAATATGCTGTAAACATGGAGATTTGTACACATTGCGGATTGCACGTCGGAGAGATGTGGGACCATGCGCTCAGGAAAGCGCTTCAGCAGATATTCCATCAGCTCAAGGAATTGCGTGCAGCGACGCTGTACAATGACCGTGCGTCCGCTATCGTCAACAACTGTCTTCAAGGCATAGAGCCCGTAGTAGGTTCCAGCTCCTCCTTGAGCGTTGGCATCAATGACACTGACGCTGCAGTGTGACGCTGGATGCAGAGTTGAAAATCCTCTTTGAACTCTATCATCCTCGCTGGACGACGGGTAGCTTGATGCACTGCGTGTCATATGATGCCCGACATGGTAGCTGTCTATCTCGAGATCTGTACTATGGGAAGCTATCTGCTGAGAGGCTACAGCCGTGGGAGGCAACTGTGGTGCGGGTGTGGATGGTGAAGACTCGGTTACGGCTCCTGCAAGAGCAGAATTATCAGTGCCAACGGCCCCATTGGAGATGCCACTAGACGCGGGATTGGAACCTACATCAGAATTACTGCCACCAATGGAAAGCTCGCAGTCCAGGACGCCAGCCAGAGATGCAACGCGCTTCCGATGGCGTGACCCGTGCAGGGGAGCAACGAAAAGAGTAGCAAGGCTTATTGAAAAAAGCAGGGACAGATGCATTCGGTTGGATGCCAATCGATACGACACAATGTGGGAGGCTGTTCACGTGGCGCATGACAGGGGCTGGAGAGGAAATATGAGACTGTTGATTCGGTGCATGATATCTGGGTTATATGTGGCGCAGTGAAATATATTGTAAATGATTGCATGACAACATCCTGTGTAATTGTAAGACGTGTTTTGTATCAGCGACATTGTATGTATGTATATACCAGCCCTCTGAAATAACAATTTTGGTTGATCCAATTGGTAATAACAGAGCCGTAACAGAAAATAACAATGTGCTAAAAATCGCAACAAAATGGGCCTTAGAAGGGACAGAGGATCATGCAATACCGGTAATTTATGACCATTATGCGCGTCTAAGCTAAAATTGGTCTACAAAACACGTCCACAACACTCTACGCGTGTCTCGCTATTCTACCGAATGCCTATCACCATCAGTGACAACGGCCAGCTCATGGATCTTGTTAGAGGAAATGATCCGGCCCTCTCAGCGTTCCGCCGAAATGGAGAACGTATCAATGTTCAAAGGTGATAACCAGCTGCAATCGTTTTGCGCAAATGTCCTCTGAATCCCTGTGACCACCTCGATTGTGGAACGGTCATTTAGTCGACTGCGGCATCTACCATCGTACTGCCAGCAATCCATAAGCCCCCGCAATCTGGAAACCCGGCTGCTAGCGCGGGTTTTTGAGCGGGATTTCGCATTTGATACCGGATATCAAGCGCCATGCTGATGCTGTAGATCATCTGGCATCATCCGTGGATTATCTTTTACTTGAATAAGGCGGTCTAGCGCATTTAGGTTATTGACAGTTTGATCTCTGTTACCGTTTATCGGCCAATCAGCCAAATTGTTAATGACATTGTCAATAACAATTGTTATTTCAGAGGCCTGGAATAGAGGTATAGACAGGTTTGGAACAGCTTAAATGTTCCTTTGATGATGTTGTCATGACAATGATTTGGCTTTTGATGGCCATGCCTCAACTGTACTATTCTATAAGAGAGTATGGAAACATAAAGGACAAGACACTGTTGTTTGCAATCGGATCTCCCATCATCAATCCATGCTGATGCACCATCGCTGTGGGATCTTTTGGTCGTTGGACAGATCAGCCTTGAAAAGAGGACACATACGTCCAGTGATTGCGCATTTAAAAGGCTTCCAAATGCGTACCGCGTATGTACCGCGTATCAAAATTCTTAATGGATCCATGCATGTACCACACACATGGCTCTACCCGGAATTGACCTCATCAATCAGACGCTGAGCATCGACCTCGGCAATTTCGCCCTCCATCAGACGCACACGGCGGAGCCAGGCTTGGGCGCCGGGGAGATCGCCGCCTCGTTTGCATTGGATGGCGCGTTCCTTGCAGGGACGAATGGCTCCGCGAACCTGTCCCACATATGCGTCCATGGACAGGTGACCCTCGTCCACGGCCGAAGCCATGGCATCCAATTTGGCTTGCAACCCCTCTGCATCCAGACCACATACTAAGGTCGAAGGTGGATGGGATGTAAAAAGGGACAATTCCTCCTCCATGACAACATAGCTGCAGCAGAGGAGATCCATATCGGATTGGACCACAGGGGGTGCAATTGGTGCCACGCCAAAGGCAGCTCCAGAGGCACCACACGGGATCACTGTCCATTGCACTGTGTGCTGCATGCTAGCATAGCGTGCAATCAAATGATCCCTCGAAAGGGCCGTCCGCGCCGAAAGGGTCACCAAAAGGGAATATGAGATTGGTGCATTCCTCGAGGCCCCCACAGTGCTGTTATTGGCGGGTCTTGGACGTCCTGGAGGGGACAATATGCATCGATCGGACCAGCGACAGGAGCCCAAAAGCGGTGCTAATGGTATCACTACTGAGCCTACCAGTGTCTCCCCCTCCCGGGGTGTCTCCAATGGCAGTCCAATGGTAGCAGTTGGGCTCTCCTTGGGACTCTTTCCAAAAATGGACGATAACCATCCGAAACTTGCTCCCTTGGAGGAGGCAGTAGCACTCTCCGTCTTTTCAATGAGAATCGAGCGAAAGAGGTCAATGCGAATCTTGCGATGCTCGATAAATTTTGTGGTGCGAAGGGTATTTGGCACAAGACCTTGCCAATGCTCCTCAGACCATAGAGATTCTATGGAATGCAGGGTGTCCGTCTGATGACCTACCCTGTGTTCCCAATCACAATGGATGGCGAGACGGAAGCGATCTGAGACCATATCCATGGGAGATATCTCATCGCCTCCCTTGGACGCACACAATCCAGATATGTGTACCACCAGGGTATCTGGGGCAATGTCCCTGTCTGAAATATCATTCTCCAAGGCCTCCTGTGGCACCAAGATGGGAAGTTCCACATCCACGGTGATCGTCTTTGCCTCTTCCAGATTGGCCCCAGATCCAATGTCCGACACAAAGGCACGTTGGCGGGAAACAAAGAGTGCTGCTCGACGCATGTCGCCTAGGGCGTGGCATTGCTTGGCAGTCTGTTGACATTGCTGTGCCTGGGTCCGCAAAATCGTTAGCAGAGCGTTTCTCGAGGGATCATT
>JADMIO010806613.1_pt1 | contig 10655 bp, 6 predicted proteins | sample 8958161 | NCBI WGS metagenome assembly JADMIO01 (sample SAMN16585339, study PRJNA669376) | soil metagenome | isolation source: Crop rotation soil | place: USA: Cullars Rotation, Alabama | collected 2011
CTTTCCCGGGCGCGGGCGGGAGCGTGGGCGGTTCGGGTGCGGGGCCGGGGGGCTTCTCGGGCGCGGTCCAGTTGGTGTCGAAGATGCTGGTTTCCTCGGCCGGGGCGGACGGGACCAGCAGCGTGCCGAGGAGGGCCAGGACGGCCAGGCGTCCGATGAATCGGGGTTCGATCTGCACGGAAGTACCACCCTTCGGAAGTGATGACCGGGCGTCCGGGGGGCGCCGGCGATCCACAGGGCGGGATCATATCCGCAGGGGGAGAGAAGGGGCAAGCAAAAGAACAACACGCTCCGGCGGCGGGGTCAGGGCAGGCGTTCGGAGGCGGTGTTGCTGGTGGGAGGCCAGAAGCGGGGCCAGCGGGTGGGGTCGAGGTCGGGGGGTTCCTTGGAGCTGCGGCCGGCGGGGGTGATGTCGAAGGGTTTGAAGCCCAGCTTCAAGGCGGGTGAGTCGGGCTTCAGGCGGTAGTCGTCGTTGGCGGGGTCGATGAAGAGGGGATCGGCGACGAGGGCGTCTTTGTCGCGCGGCGGGACGACTACTTGCCGGCCGTCATTCCAGTAGAGGTTGTGGTGCAGGGCGTACAGCTCGCGGAAGGGCTTGAGTTTTTCGTCGGGGAAGGGGACGGCCTGGGGGGACGGGCCATTCCAGCCGTAGACGATGTTGTGGTCGTAGGTGAAGGCGTTCTGGTCCTGGATGGTTTTGCGGTCTTCCTTCTGGATGCGGTTGCCGGTGATCTGGGCGTTGGCGGAGGGGCCGTTGATGTTGTTGCGGTAGGTGTTCTGCTGGCCGTAGTGCTGGTGGAAGCCGTCCTGGGTGCGGTAGACGAGGTTGTTTTCGGCGAGGATGTCGCTGGTGCCTTCGTCGAAGTAGATGCCCCACCCGCCGTAGGAGTAGCGGGTGACGTCGTGGATGAGGTTCAAGTTCAGCACCGTTCCGGGGGAGAGGCCGAGGGTGTAGATGCCGCCCATGTCGCTGAGGACGCCCTGGCCGAGGTGGTGGATGTGGTTGAGCCGGATCAGGTTGTCGTGGGCGCCGCTGGGGCCGTACCCCCACCGCCAGCCGACGGAGATGCCGGTGTAGTAAAGGTCGTAGATGTCGTTGTGTTCGACGGTGCAGTGGTCGGCGTGGCCGACCCAGACGCCGACGGCGCCGGGGTGGAGGCGGCCGGCGTGGGCGATGAGGTTCTCGCGGAGCGTGTTGTTGGTGACGACGCGGTGCGGGTCTTTGGTGAAGGCGGCGGAGCCGAGTTTGATGCCGCCGGCGCCGAGGTCGGTCAGGCGGCAGTTCTGGACGACGTTATCCTGGCAACCGGCGGCCAGTTCGATGGCGTAGCCGCCGGTGAGGGTGACGGTGCAGTCGTCGATCGAGCAGTGGCGGGCGGCGGTGGCGAAGATAGCGCCGGGGGTCTGCGTCGCGGCCTGGGGCATGCTGATCCCGTCGGGCGGGGTGACCCAGTTGGTGTGGGCGAAGGTCAGGCCGCGGAAGGTGACGAACTGGACAGGGGCGTCGGGGTTGCCGTCGAGGACTACGAGCTTGTCGAGCCTGGGGGCGACGACCGGGGCGGGGGAAAGTTGTTCGTGGGGGAGGGGCAGGTAGGTGAGTTGGCCGGTCGGGCGGTCGAGGTACCACTGGCCGGGGGTTTTGAGTTCTTCCTGCACGTTTTCGACGAGGTAGCGGAGTTTGGCCTTGAGTTGGCCGTAGGACGCATCCGTGCGGGTGCGGCCGGTGAAGGTGACGAGGCGGTCCTTGGCATCGACCGACTCGATGCGGAGGTTGGAGGTGAACCAGGGGTGGAAGGTGATGACCTCGACGTCGGCGAGGTTGTGCCAGTCGGGGTGGATGTCCCCGGCCGCAAACCGGAAGCGGTCGTCGCCCTTGCCCTTCTTCTCGCCGGCGGTGGGCGCGGCCGCGGCGGTGATGGAAGCGTACGTGTCGGTCGGCCAGCGGGGGCGCTGACGGCGGTGGCCGTCGACGAAGAGCTGGGTGAAGTTCCAGCGGCCGGCTTTCACGTCGGGGATCGTCAGCCGCATGACGCCGGGGGAGGTGCGGGCCCAGCCGTCTTTGAGGAGCGTGCCGCCGCTGACCAGGGGGCACTGGCGGGGGGCGGCGGTGTAGAGGGTGGGGGACCGGGCGGTGCCGGAGTCGTCGGCGGTGAGGGTGAAGGGGGAGTTCAGCTCGTAGGTGCCATCGAAGAGCATGACGACGACCGGGGTGCTGCGGGCGGGGTCGGCCTTGCGGATCTGGCGGACTTTGTCGCGGGCGGCGTCGAGGGTGGCCAGGGGGCCGTCGGTCAGGCCGGCGTGCACGGATTGGGACCGGCCGGACCAGGCGTCGTTGCCGCCCGGGGCGACGTACAGGTCGGCGGCGGGTTCGGCGCAGGCTGCACAGGCCGTCAGGAGCAGGGCCAATGTGAAGGAGGGTTGTTTCATGAGGACGACCGATCTTTATCGAGCGTGCGGCGGGGACTTTTCACCGGAGCGTGTCGTCGAGTTCGCGTTTGATCCGCTCGACGACGTGGGCCCAGACGCCGGGGCGGCGCTGGCGGACGAGGGACATGGTGGGGTACCAGGGGGTGGTGGTGCGGCGGGTCATCCACCGCCAGTCGGGGGCGTGGCTGAGCAGGACCCAGGTGGGCTTGCCCATGGCGCCGGCGAGGTGGGCCACGGCGGTGTCGACGGTGATGACCAGGTCGAGGTTTTCCAGGAGGGCGGCGGTGTCGGCGAAATCCTTGAGCTCGTGGCCGACGTCCTTGAGGCGGAGGATGGGCGGGGCGTGGCGCGCCTCCAGGGCGGCGGGGCCGGTCTGGAGGCTGTAGAAGTTGGCGCGCATGATCCGGCCGAGTGGGGCGAGGGTTGCCAGGGGGATGGAGCGGAGGTTGTCGTCGTCGTTGGTGGATCGGCCGGCCCAGACCAGGCCGACCTTGCACCAGCTGGTGTCGCGCGCCAGGCGGATGCGCCAGTCGACGACGCGGTCGCGGCTGGCGGTGACGTAGGGGACCGAGGCGGGGACGGATTCGACGGCCGTGCCGAACAGCCGCGGGAGGCTGAGCATCGCGACGTGCGTGTCGAACTCGGGCAGTGGATCGCCGAACGCGACGACGTGGGAGACGCCCTGGACGCACTGGAGGAGGGTCTTGAGTTCGGGCTGGCATTCGACGACGACGGTGGCGCCGCGGGCGGCGAGCAGCGGGGCGTAGCGGATGAACTGGATGGTGTCGCCGAAGCCCTGTTCCCAGTAGACGAGGATCGTTTTGCCGGCGGGGTCTGAGCCGTCCCAGGCGGGGCGGGGGTAGGAGCGGCGCTCGGCGGCCATGTGGTCGCAGGCCCACCGCCACTCGTATTCGACGAACCCGTCGGCGTACTCGCCGGCCTGGAGGAGGGCCATCGCCTTGTTGACGTGCATGACGGCGACGTCGGGCTGGAGGTCCACCGCCCGCTGGTAACTGGCCAGGGCCTTGCGGGGGTTGGCGCGGGCCATGAGCACGTTGCCGAGGTTGTAGTGGGCGACGGCGTCGTCGGGATTGAGTTCGATCGCGTGGCGGTAGGCCTTCATGGCGCCGTCGATGTTTCCGAGTCGGCGGAGGACTTCGCCGTGGTTGGAGTGGTACTCGGCGACGGCGGGGGTGAGGCTGATCGCCTGGCGGATGAGCTGGTCGGCTTCGACGTGGCGGCCCTGCTGGTGCTCGACGACGCCGAGCAGGTGCAGCGCCTGGGAGTTCTTCGGGTCGTGCTCGAGGATCTTGCGGTACAACTCGCCGGCGCGGGCGAGCTGGCCCGCGTGGTGTTCGCGGACCGCCAGCGACAGCGCGCCCTGGATCGTCAGCGTCGGCATGAACGCCCATCATTGTGGGAAACGGGGCGGGATTCAACTGGGGGGTGTAAAACGTAAAGACGTCAAACGTGAGAAGGTCCGGGCGTGCTTACGATTTACGTCTTTACGTTTTACCCTCGCCGTTTACACTTCTCCCGTGCGCGCCACCCGCTGGCTGCATCATCTGCTCGATCTGGTTTACGTGCCGACTTGCGCCGCCTGCGGGGCCGGGGCGGACCGGCGGTCGTTGTGTGCCGACTGCGAGGTCGGACTGGCCGAGCTGGAAGCCCGGCCCGCGTGCCGGGCGTGCGCGATGCCGCTGGTTCAAGCGGGCGACCCGTGCCCGTACTGCATGGGAGGCGGGGCGCCGTTTTATGAGCGGATCGTTCGGATGGGCGGGTTCCATCCGCCGCTGAGCGACCTGGTGCACGAGATGAAGTACGGCCGGCGGTGGCCGCTGGGGGAGGAGCTGGCGGACCGGCTGCTGGAGCGGGAGGACGTCAAGGCGGTCTTGGCCGAGACGCAGTGCCTGCTGGCGGTGCCGATGCACTGGCGGCGGCAGGTGAAGCGGGGGTACAACCAGGCGGAAGTGATCGCGCGGCGGCTGTCGCGGCGGTGCGGGATCCCGGTGGCGCGGGCGGTGGTGCGTGTGCGGCCGACCGAGAGCCAGACGCACCAGCACTCGCACGCGCAGCGGATGGAGAATCTCCGCGACGCTTTCGGGCTGACGGACGCGGCGGCGGTGCGCGGCCGGCACGTGACGGTGGTGGACGACGTGATGACCACGGGGGCGACGCTGCAGTCGGTGGCGCGGGTCGTGGCGCGGGCGAAGCCGGCGGGCCTCAGGGCGGTCGTGCTGGGGGTGGCGGACCCTCGGGGGCGGGACTTTCAGGTCGTCTGATCCGGGTGGGGACGCGCCCGCGCCGCTAGTGGGGGCTGGAGCCGCGCGGGTCTGCCGAGGCCTTGGTGAATTCGGGGAAGAGGGTGGGGAGGCAGTGCTGGTCGCCGAAGAAGATGTCGTACTCGATCATGCGGAGCATTTCGAGGCTGTGGGCGGCGGCGGGCGGGGGGTCGAACGAGGCGCGGCCGGTGGGGGTGACGAACAGGTCCACGCCGATGCCGGGGACTTGCCGGGCCAGGCGTTCGAGGAAGTCGGTGTAGAACGGGTGGCTGATGCCGCAGCGGCGCAGGAGCATGGGGACGAAGAGGCCGATGCTGCGCTGGACGGGCCGGGGGTCGGGGGGGGCGGCGGCCGGCGGGTTGGACCAGAGGAAGGCGAGGGTGGTGAAGAGCTTGGCCTTTTCGTCGGGGAGGCGTTCCTGGTCGCGGGGCAGGAGCAGCTTCTGGACCTCGCGGATGCCGGGGAGGTGGTCGCCGTAGAGGAGCACGACGACGGGGCGGTCCAGGGTCTTGAGGCCGGCGAAGAGCGTTCCCATCGCGTCGTCCAGGCGGGAGAGGGTGCGGACGTAGCCGTCGAGCTCGACGCCGTCGTCGCTCTTGGTGGCTCGGGTGACGTGGACGTCGGTGACATTTTTGGCGCAGCCGTCGTAGGGGCCGTGGCTGCCCATGGTGGCGGCGAAGACGAACGTGGGGCGGTCGGCGGTTTTGAGCAGGGAGAGCAGCCGGTTCACGGTGACGCGGTCGGCGATGTAGCGGTCTTCGTAGTCGCCGGCGGTGAAGTCTTCGCGGGCGATGTGCTGCTGGTAACCCATCAGCGGGTAGAGGCGGTGGACCTGGAAGAGCGTTCGGGCGTAGGGCGCGATGGCGGCGGTGTGGTAGCCGTAGGACCGGAACAGCCAGGCGAGGGTGGGGACGGGCCGCCCGCGGGGGAGGACCAGTTGGTAGGGGTAGTTGAACGGCATGGGAAAAATCGAGGTCGAGAAGCCGGTCGCGGCTTCGAATTCGGAGTAGACGGAGCCGCCGCCGTAGTGGCTGGCGAGCGTCTTGAGCGGGCCGGCCTCGGTCCAGAGCCGCTGGAGGTTGGGGGTGGGGTCGCGCGAGAGGGTGATCTGGGGGATGTCCTGGACGCGGAAGAGGGATTCGGCGTGGAGGATCACGACGTGGGGGAGGAGGGCCGGGCGCGTCGTCGGGGGTGCGGCGGCGGCGAGGACGTCTCGGCCGACGGCGCGCATGAGGTCTGCACCGGGGGGGACGGCGGGCTCGGAGTCGTGCAGCAGTTCCTGGCTGACGAGTTGGACGGCTTGGGGGCCGTACCGGTCGGGCGGCGCGAGGCGGGCCTCATCGGTCTTGATGTTGAGGGTGAAGGCCAGGAGCAGGCCCGCCTTCCGGTACCCGATGCGGGAGAGCGGGACGTCGGCGGGCATGCCCAGGGCGGACAACGCCGGGGCCACGGGCGTGCCGGGGCTGATCGCGATGGCGACGAGGAGGGCTCCGCACAGCAGGCAAGCCGTGACGCGTCGCCAGCGGGCGAGGGGAGGCCGGCGGAGCCGCCGGTCCAGCAGCCAGCCCGCCAGCGGCATCGACAGCGCCAGCGGGATCAGCAGGATCTGCCAGCTCTTGACGAAGTTGATGCCGACGGACAGGAAGTCGTTCCACAGGGCCAGGTCGCTGGGAAAGAACGGGTCGAAGAGGAAGTCCTGCTTCAGCCGGTTGGTGACCCCGATCAGAATCAGCGGCAGCGCCGCCAGGCCCAGCCCCGCCAGCAGGCGCCCGGTCAGACCGACGCAGAACCAGGCGAGGAGCATGATCAGCGACAGGTTCAGGGCGGCGTTGATCGGCTGGCCGGTCAGGAACCGCCACACCGCGACGGGCTTGGACTGACTGCACTCTTCGAGGAAGCAGGTCATCACCAGGGCGTACAAGGGAACCCCCAGCAGCAGGGACGGCAGCCAGGGATTGGAGGGCCGGTTCGGTTGTGCGGCATCGGCCGGGGGTGTGTCGGTGTCGGGCCGGGGGGAGGCCGGGCGCGGCTGCACCGTCTGCCGCCGAGATTGATTGGACCGGTTGTTAATACCTGTGCTCGTGCGTTGAGGAATAGCGTGGAAATCGCATTCTATCAGCGAGTCGGAAGCGGGCAAGGGTGACTCGGCGGTTGGGGCGCGGGGGGGAGTGTCGGGTCGGGGAAGAGCCGCTTGCCATTGAAGTGGCAAGCCCTGACAGAGGAGGGAAAAAGGGGGCGGGCGACGGTTCCGGGGGACGGATTTGACACCCCGGCCTCTCGCCCGTACATTCGCTCCGCAGTTCTCAGTGAGCCTTTTTTGTCCTTTGAGGTTCGGCTTTGGCTGCAATCGCCGTCATCCCCGCGCGCTTCGGATCGACCCGCTTCCCAGCCAAAATTCTCGCCTCATCGACCGGCCGGCCGCTGGTCCAGCACGTGGTGGATCAGGCGCGTAAGTGCCGGCTGTTGCACGACGTTATCGTCGCGACGGACGACGCGCGGATCGTCGAGGCCCTTCGGCCGTTCGGGACCCAGGCGGTGATGACCTCGCCGGCGCATCAGTCGGGCACGGACCGCATTGCCGAGGTCGCCCGCGGGCTGTCGGCCGACATCATCGTCAACGTGCAGGGCGATGAACCGGAGATCGAGCCGGGAATCATTGACGCGCTGGTGGAGAAGCTGCAGACCGGCCCGGACGACATGGCGACGGCGGCGACGCCATTCCCGGCCGGCGCCGACGTGAACGACCCGAACCTGGTGAAGGTGGTCATCGGGCTCAACGGCCAGGCGGTCTACTTTTCGCGGTGTCCGATCCCGTACCGGCGCGACCCGACCTCGCCGCCGCACGCGGCGTACCATTTACATCTGGGCCTGTACGCCTACCGCCGGGATTTTCTGTTGAAGTTCGCCGGCTGGAAGCCCACGACGCTGGAACTGACCGAGAAACTGGAACAACTGCGTGCGCTGGACCACGGCGCTTCGATCGCGGTGTTGGAAGTCGCCCGGGCGACGCACGGGATCGATACGGCTGAGCAGTACGAGGAATTTGTGAAAAGGCAGGGGCGAGTGGCCAAGGGCGAGGGGCGAGCGAAGAACACTCTTCACTCACCCGTCGCCCCCGACCCCTTGTCCCTGATTCCGAAGGAATCCCAATGAGCAACGAAGAATTGTTGGCCAAGATCGGGCAGACCACCGAGGAGACGGAATTTTACACGCCGATGCCGCCAGGGTACCGCAAGGGGCACCACAAATTCGTCTTCGTGGTCGGCACGGTGATGAGCGGGCTGGGCAAGGGGATTTTCTCCTCGTCGCTGGCCAAGCTGCTGAAGGACAAGGGGCTGAAGGTCGCGCCGATCAAGATGGAAGGGTACCTGAACATCGACTCGGGGACGCTCAACCCGTACCGGCACGGCGAGGTGTTCGTGCTGGACGACGGCATGGAAACCGACATGGACCTGGGGACGTACGAGCGGCTGCTGGACCAGGACCTGGGGGCGGCGAACTTCACGACCAACGGGCAGATCCTCTCGGCCGTGCTGAAGAAGGAACGCGAGGGCTCGTACCTCGGCCGCGACGTGCAGGTCATCCCGCACGTGGTCGGGGAGATCAAATTGAAGCTCCGCGAGCTGGCGGCCAAGACCGACGCGGACGTGGTGTTCGTCGAGGTCGGCGGGACGGTCGGCGACTACGAGAACGCCTTCTACCTGGAAGCCTGCCGGCAGTTGGCGTACGAGGAGGGGGAGAAGGCGTCGCTGTTCGTCGCGCTGACGTACATCCTCGAGCCCGGCGCGCTGGGCGAGCAGAAGTCCAAGGCGGCCCAGCTCGGCATTAAGCGGCTGATGGAACTGGGGATCATGCCCGACATCGTCGCCTGCCGGGCGGGCAACCCGATCAAGGACAAGGTCCGCGAGAAGATCTCGATGTACACCAACGTGCCGATGAAGCGCGTGATCTCGATGCACGACGTGGATTCGATCTACCGCATCCCCGAGTCGCTGCGAGAGGCGGGAATGGACCGCGAGGTGCTGACGCTGCTGGACCTGCACGACCGGGTGGACCAGCGGGCCGAGGACCAGGCGCGGATCCGCTGGCGGTGGTTCGTGGACCGGATCGGCAAGGCCAAGAAGGAAGTCACGATCGCCGTCACCGGCAAGTACGTGGCGCTGCGGGACGCGTACGCGTCGATCATCAAGGCCGGCGAACACTGCGGGGTGCACCAGGGGGTGGGCGTTAACTTCAAGTGGCTGGACACGACGACGATCGACCCCGGGAACGTCGCCAAGCGGCTGGCCGACTGCCACGCGATCATCGTCCCCGGCGGGTTCGGCGTGCGCGGGACCGAGGGGAAGATCGACTGCATCCGCTACGCCCGCGAGAACAAGATGCCGTACCTGGGGTTGTGCCTGGGGTTCCAGATGGCGGTGATCGAGTACGCCCGCAACGTGTGCGGGCTCGGCGACGCCAACTCCACCGAGTTCGACCCCAAGTGCGCCAACCCGGTGATCGACATCCTGCCCGAGCAGAAGAAGATCGAGGGGCTGGGCGGCAACATGCGGCTGGGGGGCAAGGACGTGCTGGTCAAGCCGGGGACGGTGGCGGCGCGGCTGTTCGAGAACGCGGAACGGATCCGGCTGCGGTTCCGCCACCGGTACGAGGTCGACCCCAAGTACATCGCGACGCTCGAGCAGCACGGGATGGTGTTTTCGGGCAAGGCGCCGAACCACCCGATCATGCAGATCCTGGAGTTGCCGCCGGAAGTGCACCCGTTCTTCCTGGGGACGCAGGCGCACCCGGAGTTGACGAGCCGGCCGCTGCGGCCGCAGCCGATGTTCATGGGCCTGGTGCAGGCGGCGGTGGAGTACGCCCGGCAACATCATCGGCAGCCGCAGGCGGTGTGAGGGGCGCCGCCGGGAGGCGAGCCGCGGGGGGGGAAACCGTCGGAGAGGTCGAGGGAAATCAGGGGAAGGATCATGTCGAAGGGTCGAGCATCGCGGTGGCGGGTTTTGGGGTGGGGGGTTTGCGCGTTGGTGTCGTCGTGGTGCGCGGCAGCGATTGTAAGGGCGGACGCGCCGCCGGAGGAACGGTTTCGGTCGACGTACGGGGAGGCGCTGACCCGGGCGGCCGCGACGCCCGGCGCGGAGGACGACCTGGCCGTCGCCGCCCGCGTGTTCGAGGACGCTTCGCACCCGGGCGGCGAGGATTCGGCGTACCGCGTCTATCTATATGACGAGGTGTACGAGCTGTCGGCCCCGGCGGGCGAATCGCTGGCGGTGGCGGCGATGGAGGCGTGCGCCGCGGCGTTCCCCGCGGAGAAGGACCGGTGTGCGGGGAAGGTGCTGGCGGCGTACGAGGTCCGGCGGGCCCGGTCGGGGGACCCCGGCGAGGACGCCCGCTGCCGGCTGACGCCGCCGCCGCAGTTCCAGATCGTGCAGACGTCGCGGGGCACGAAGGTCCTGGTGTCGGGCGCGCCGGTGGCGAAGATCAAGCCGCCGGCGGAAGCCGGCCCGGCGAAGGTCGGCGTGTGGGCGTTCGTCTCGACGGCCGACCCGGCGGCGCCGTTCCCGATCGGGCGGGTGAGGGTGTCCCGGCCGGTGCAGGACGGGCCGTTCGAGCTGGCGGTGGACGGAAGCGCCGGCGGCGCGATCGGCGGGATCGTCGCGGGCGACGCGGAGACACTCGTGGTCCGCGACGCGGCCCTCAAGCCGCTGGCGGTCGTCGTGCCCGACGCGGGCGATTCGCCGCAGACCCGGAAGCTGGTGCTGCAGACCCCCGGTCGGCTGGTCACGTTCGCGCGGTTCACCCTGCCGACGGATTCGCAGCCGGGGAACTGGGACGTGGAGCTGGTCCACGATCCCGTGCCGATCGACGCGCGGCTGTGGACGGCGATCCCGCTGGCGTACCAGCTCCGCGGCGGGGGCCCGGCGCCGGCCGCCGGCCCGGCGGGGAAAG
>JADMIO010826508.1_pt1 | contig 10655 bp, 9 predicted proteins | sample 8958161 | NCBI WGS metagenome assembly JADMIO01 (sample SAMN16585339, study PRJNA669376) | soil metagenome | isolation source: Crop rotation soil | place: USA: Cullars Rotation, Alabama | collected 2011
CTTTCCCTAGCTGCTTCAGAACGCAGAGAAGCGCTTTGGGAAAAGCTAGAAAACGCTGAAACACTCAGCCAACTTTCAGAAGATGGTCAATTGAGACTAGGCCGCATTTTGCCCATCCTGCAAAGCTCTTTAAGCGAACGACATCGCGAAGAAATCCATCTCTGGGTCGAAAAAACCTGGCTAGCGCTCGGTGGCCCAGCAACGGCTCAAAACGAAGCGGAATTACGCGATGCTAAAATCTTTTTTGCACTGCTCAAAAAACTGGTTCAGAACAACTCAAGCACTAAAGGTGGTTTGCAATGGCAAAGCTTGGAAGAGTCTATCGAAAAGCTTTATGCTCAAGCTAATAGCACAAGCCTCATTCAAATCATGACCATTCATAATGCTAAAGGCTTAGAATTTGATACGGTTATCTTACCGCATCTTGAAAAAGGTAGCGGCAGATCTGAGAAAGAACTTTTAACCTTTATGCAGCGCCCTTTAGCTAATAATGCCCACGCCTTGATTTTAGCACCACTACATGGCGCAGATGAGGAGCCCGACTCCACTTACCAACACATTCAAAGACAGGATAACAACAAAACACGCCATGAAAATGGACGCTTGCTTTATGTGGCTGCCACACGTGCTAAAAAATCGCTACATCTGCTGCTCTCATTGAAAACCAATAGCTTAGGCGAGCTCAGCCCTCCTACGGATAGCTCTATGCTCAAAAAATTGTGGCCTTCTATACAGGACAAGCTGCAGCATCAAACTGCCCATATTAAAAGCTCCAGCCCTGAGAGTAAAAAGACTCAGGTCTTAAAACGCTTAACTAGCCATTGGAAAAATCCACTCTCTCTCACGCTTCTAACAGAAAGACCTCTTCACAATACCGTACAAGGGTTTCACTTAATACAAACAGAGGCTAAAGCTTTTGGAACGGTGGTGCATCGTCTTTTACAAGAGTTGGCTATACAGGGTGTCGCCTGGTGGCAAAAGAGATTGGCAGAGCAACAGGCTGCTTATATCAATTGTTTATTAATAGAAGCCGGTATTCTGCCTCACAAAACCAGAGAACTGGTCGCTAAAGTCAGCCTAGCCCTTGAAAACACGCTCAAGGACCCTAAAGGCCGCTGGATTATAGAACAAAAGAATGCCGAATCAGAATTAGCCCTCACCGCTATCTTTAACAATAGCCCTAAACAAATGGTTATCGATAGAACCTTTGTGGATGAAAACAAGGTCAGGTGGATTATTGACTACAAGACCTCTGTACCTAAGGCAGATGAAAACCTAAACTCTTTCCTAAGTCACGAACAAGACAAATATCAAGAACAGCTACAACTCTACGCTCAAGCCATAAGCAATCTAGACTCACACCCCATCCGCTTAGGTCTCTATTTCCCCCTAATACCCACCTGGCTGGAATGCGGATGCCATGTCGTATCGCAAAAAATCCCTAAGCCAGGTTAGGGAGTAGCCCTCAGAAATTTTTGTTCAGCAACTTCAATCTCATAATTATTAACAAATGGAGCGCGGTAGGAACGGACATGTAAAGGTATCACTGCTAGCATCAGTGACGCCAAAACGATTGCAATGGTATTATCAGAATGCTGAGATAGTAAGTAGGTCGCGAACCCATACATAGCAGCAAGAGGTACGTCATAAGGTCTAATTTTGTAACTTTTGAATTTCAAACGATTTAGAGTGGCATTTGTATTTCGCAGTCTCTCAAAAAACTGATGTTCATTTGGGGGATTACCATTTTCTGAAAGATATCTTCTGTTAACAAAAAGCGTCCCATAAGCATGCAGCCTTGCAAACGGCACAAAATGCTCATTTATTTTAGAGTTAGTGATCGCTTTTCCAAAAGAAGGGCTAGTATTTTTTAATAGCATCTTTTCACAAAAGGGTAAGAACTCCATTATTAGGGGCAATACCCCTTCATGATCTTGAAGAATTGGATGTGTTGGAATATCTTTTAAGCCGCGACTGGGGTCTTGTTCTATTCGCTCTTTTTCAGGTAATTCCTTTTTATAATTGGAAGTGAATTGAAGCATTTGATCATATTTATTCAATGAGACATCCAGGAGGTTTTTTATTTCCTGAATATCAAGACTATAATCGAGCAATAAATTCTGCAATTCTGAGAATGTCGACTGATAATATGTTAAAATATTTTGGATAATATCCTGAGCCAAGTGATTATCCGTTAGATTTAAAGCTTCAGAAGGGTTATGAATAACCTCATTGAGACGCAAGACAACCTTCTTCAACTCAGCTAAGGTTTCATCCCAGTCTTCTAACATTATTCTTGATTCTAATTCTGTTACGATGAGTGGGAATAGAGTTTCATTAAGTGTTTTTATTAAGTCATCTATAAATTTAGATGTCGATACTAGCTCACCAAATCGAACATTCATTAACAATAGCCTCATCGTTCGTATCCACTAAAGTCTCATCAAGCCCAGCTAAAACCTGACGCATATTTTCAATACGAAAGGGATTACGCATCCAAAATGAATGCCTTTGCAAATCACTACGCTTAGACTGATAAGGATAATCCGGATCTAAGCGTTGACGGAGATCACTAGCCGTGGGTGAACTATAAGCATTGGGTTTAAACTCAACCAATAAACGTGCTTTACACCTTTCCCCGATCTTTTGCGTTCCTGAAAAGTATTCAACCGGCCGAACATCTAAACTTACTTTCAAGTCACTTACACCGAACAAGGCCGAGTAATGAGCTTTAAACCTTTCTAATTGACATTGATAGGCATAGGTTTGCTGTTTTAAATAGCTAAAACTAATCTTATGCACCCATTGTGCCGCATCAGCAATAGTTAACCTATTCTCTGAATAACCATCCACTTCCAAAACCGGCCTCCCCTGCTTGACCCAGGCATAGCAAGTCCAGTTAACAAGTGATGACTTCAATTCAAAACAATATTGTCGAAGAGGCCTCTCAGCTGCCTCTGTCCTGACCCATCGACAATAAATGGGTTCGCGAAACACGGGCATATCCCAGAAAACTCCTTCCAAAGGACCCAAATGTTTACTCAATATCTCAGAACAGAGACGCTCTTGCAATCCAGGCTGAACCTTGATGTTCCCTGTTGTATAGGCATCAGGGTTTTTAAGAAAGCTTTTTATATCATCAAAAGATAAGGCAAGCGGCCCTTTCGCTGTCATTACCATAATGGGAAGCAGACCTATATTTGCCGCTCGACGTGTTCGTGCTGTAAGCAAGGTATAAAACAATGCAACATTCAGGGATTGTGGGTCTGACCCTACCACCACAGCCATAAGATCAGAAGCTGAAGGGAACAACAGCACTTCATTATGAGGCAAACGTTCATCACCATAAAGATCATGATAGGAGCCATCAGTTGACCCTCTACGCCTAGACTCCATTTCCATTAGTTTTTCCACAAACTGACCATGATCTTGATAATCTTTTACGCGCGTATTGGTTCGATGATATGAAAATTTACCCTCATTTAAATCATCACTAAAAGCATTCCGCTTATAACGGGAATGGACTAAGGTTGTCTTGGCGTTAAATAAAAACCCTGCATATTGCTCTGCAATATCCCGTGATTGTAGAGCCGGATGAAGCCACTGAGCTGGCCTCAGCATTAATGAAGACTGCCCTTCTCGATTTTGCGCCAACTGACTGACGTATTGTCTTAAATCACCTATTGTTTTGATATTCTTTGACGCCACATTTGCTTCATTCAGTGCATAAATAGCATATTCTTTACTCAGCGAGGCAAATCTCCTTAAATAAACCCCATCACTGTGGTAACTTTCAAGAGATAGTGGAGCCCCAAAGGGCATATTTAAATCATTAAGACTCTGCAGCAATTGCCTAAATATGGACTCTCGTACAGAACTGAAATGATAACGTTCCAGCGGTGTTAAATTTGAGATAGCTTGTAAATATTGACCAAACCAAGCATTAAGCAAGGCTTCAGAATACTCCATTGAATTAGAATTTAAATGCTTGATCACTCGAAAATTATCATATAAGGATAGAAGCTTAGAATAGCAATCTTGCGCATGCTCACATTGCTGATGCAAGGTTGTCGATTGATAAAGATAGGTCATTAGGCTATGATAATGAACGACTATCCCTTCAAAACGTTTTCGAAGCAAGGTTCCCAACCGCTTATCCTCATTATAAACCTCCTCCCATTTTAAGATATGCAGCTCCTCTAAGCGGAAATCATCACTATCACTCAGGCAGCGTAATATCTCCAAACAATCGGTATCATGAATAATCATGCGAGGAAAGGCAAGTTCATCTCCAATATCAATATCCTCTGCGTTATCTTTAGTCGCCATAGCCAAGGCAAGCTTTTCAATCCAATCTGTAAAGCCGAATACTTGATCAAACCCCAAATGAAAACATTCACTAATGAATATCAAGGCCTGCTTCTTCTCTAGCTCATCGCGCTCTTCCTGAGTAGCTTCAGACATTGATTCACAGACATTCGCAGCATCGTGACAGAGCACCGCCAATTTCAAGCATTTTAACAAGGGATGCTTATCTGAAAGCTCGAGCCATTCAGAAAATTCCATCCCATCATAGAAAGTCTTCCAAATCTCTATAAAAAAGGGAACCAATAAGACAGCACTAATCGCATGCACAGCCCCATGCAGAGGACGCTGAACGCCGTTTTGTCGTGGGTCTTGTGAATAGGGTTTATGATAATATTTTTCGGCAATATATTGGCAAATAAGAGAGATATCACTGTTATAATTAAGCAGCTTACCCCGAAATATGATCGGCAATCGCTGCTTAAGATGCTGCTGTAAAATTTTATTTTGGATTTCAAGCTGCAGTTGCTTCATAAAGTCACCGGATCTTAACTTAGAATCTAGGAGCATTCACTGAACCAAGCTCCTCTACCTGACTCACCTGTGGCTCTTTGACCTGAATCCTTAATTCCGCCCTTTGCAACTGCGCCCACACGGCCTCTGGGATATGCTCAATTTCACCAGGCCTAAGATCAACTACAAACTGCCAAAGAAACATTTGAGCTATAACAATACATTGAGAATATTGCCCCCCTAAAAATGCATCCTTAAACAGCATATTATGTGTGCCACCCTCAACATGAGGAAGACGTATAAAATAGTTATCCAAGTGCTGTTGATCTTCTTCCGCTAAAGTCGCCTTATGTTCTAAAAACTCAGCCCTCGCATCCGCCGAGCCAGCCACACCCTCCAGATTAAAACGTGTAAGCATTTTAATCACTTCATCAATCGTTTTTCCATGGAGGTGATTGGCTTGTAGGGACAAATGCTCAGCAAATTGTCTTGCAAAACTTGACAAAAGAGGATGTTGATTTAGCATTTGCTGAGCCTCTGGGCTAAAATCTCTGGACCTAGCCCCAGTGCTAACATAAGGGTTTCGATAGAAATCAATCAGTGAACGCTCCGCCTTCTGAGACAATTCCAGAGCACTAAAAGCATATCCATCCAAGACCAGCAAGTCTTCTGCTTCAATTTCATGCACATTTATTAAGTTTATGAAACTTACTTGATTGATATAGCGCCTTAGGTTAGGAGCAGCACTATCATTCCGTAAATTATTTTGAGCCTGTTTAATGGCTCGTTCATAGGCATTAAGTAAGATGACAAATAGTAAATGTGCTTGCCTCGTCTCCCCTAAATTTTTATCTGGATGAACTGCTAAAGCCAGACGTCTATAAGCTCTAGAAATTTCTCTTCGACTGGCATCAGGCTGAATCCCCAGAACAACATAAGGATCTGCAGATTGGAATGTTTCCGCAAAGCTAAATAAGCGGCTATTTCTTAGCTCATCTAAGATAAATAGGGTTTGGTTTCTATTATGCATAAGGCTGACCAATCTCACCTAAGTTAAAGTATGCCACTGAGCAGAAGCTCAATTAGTGGCAGGGTGGCGGCATTTTAGCCCATACGAAGATATTTGTCTATGTTTTAGACTGACTGTAATTTTAGCAAATAATCAGCGTGTTACAGCAGCATACGTCATTAAACTTAGGCTAACTATAAGCAACAAAGCTCTTTTAACATCATGGCTGACCTGAGCTGCTATAATAATAAACAAACCATGTTAATTAGAGGTGGGCTGTCATGCCAACGCTATTTAATAAAAATCCCTTACAAAAAATGGCCAAAGAGCATGCCGAAGACAAAATTAAAGGGGTAGCAGCCGCTCAAGAAGCACTAAAGCAATATGAAGATGCTCTTAAATTATTGCCACGCTCGCATGCCCTTTACAAAGAAAGAGAAAAATTGCTTAGCTTGCGCCAAAAAGAATTAACTAAAATAATGGCTGATAGAGCATTTAAGGAAAGTGACAAAATTAAGCAAATAAAAATCTTCACTCATTCATTACAAACAGCCTTTGGGTTGTTTCCTGCCATCAAGGATCTCAAAGTTGAAATTGATAATCCTAAAAATGATGTATCAGAAAGAGCTTTTTTTAAAAATCATAAAAATAAAGAAGCCCGTAAAATAGCGAGAGAATTCCTCCCAGCTGCTCAGGATGTCTATGAGCATAGTCTAGAGTTGGCTTATTCGATGCTAAATCAGCGTGATCTGCATCAAGATAAAAAGGAGGCTGATGATCTTAAGTTACTGACTAGGGTTGTTTCACACACTAGCCTGGTGGTTAAGGCGCCTACAAAAGAAAATATTAAAATCCTATTGCATGATAAGAAAGAACTTAATAATAAGGCAGGTATACCGCTTTGGCATAAGCTCTTAGGTGCTGTCGTTGTTTTAACCGGGGTTAGTTTGTTAATTGCAGGCTTGGCTTCGTTTCCTTGGAGTGCTGCCGTTACCACCCCAGCAGCGGAGGCAATGATAAAAGTGGGCTTTTCTCTTTATGGTGCTGGCATGGGAGTCATGCTTATAGCCGCTATTGGAGATACAATGTACGAAGGCAGTAAGGCCAATCAGGCCTCGGTTGTAGATAGCCATTTGAATCACTTAATAACAAAGGCTAATAAACTGGTTTCAGCGGAAGAAAAAGAAGAGATTGAGTTGCGGGATGTTCCAGTTAAGCCTAGTACCTCTATGCTTTCGAGGTTTATTCGTGGCGTTTAAAAATACAATTGGGGATGATTTAATACCAGCTTTTATCTATCCGGGGCAATATGCTGCCCAATCATTTTTATGGTATGCATGACCCCCTGAAACTCCAAATGCGCCGGATTAATTACCAAATTAAATTCCTCTGGAACGAGAACTGAAGGTATAGCAATAGCCAGTGCATCGGTGGTAAATAAATGAGTTTCAGAAAAATTACGGGTTGAATCCGTTGAAGGCGTTAGCATCCAATCAGATGGCAATTGTTTTTGAGAAAATTTAACGATTAAATTATCGGGTACATCAATAGAATATCTGTAATAATTAAAGCCCGACACAGATAGTCCATGATTAGCCAACCATTCCAAGGTGCATAAAGCTATGGATTCTGAGCAATAAACAGATTTTCTACCTAGGAAGTTCCATCTACCAGCCACATGGAGGCCACCTTCTCCAGAGAAAGTGGCTTGAATACTGTTTATTTTGTGAGCTCTATACCAAATAGTCATTAACTATAAATGCCATATTCAATTTGTAGTAGGGTTTGTAAAACAAGGTTGTGGCCAACTTCTGTATCTAATAAATCAATAGGAATTTCATTCCCTAGTGAGGGAATTTTTCTATAGATCCAGCTTTTAGATTCCGTTTTGCCTAAGATTTTAGCTGCTTTGACCATTACTGAAATTAATCTAATAAACTTTTCCGTGGAATAGGCATCAAGAGCTTGATGATTTTTCTTTTTTGCAAAATAAGTAGATGAGGGAATATTTAATCTAACAAGAACATCTTTGATGGGTAACTTTTCCTGATTAAGAAAGGCCTCTACTAAACTAGCTTTAATACCAGCCCTAACCAATACCATTTCTTTTTTGGGGTCTTTCAGTTTATCTAGCAAATGCAGGATGGTGGCCGCCATAATTAATCCTCTTTGACTATAGTATAGCTCTTTATATGTACTTTATCAAGTCCAGTTTGAGACTTTATCTGACTGAGTCGTCACCAGCAAAATCCGATGGTGGAACCGCATTTCTCAGAATGATTTCCTAAATTTTGTCTTAATAATTCATTTTGCTAGCACAATTCTTACGGGTTAACTTTACTCTTCTACTCGACATTCTACTATACCCTGAGATCTACCTTGGGGATTACCCGATTTTTATATTGCCTAGAATTTATATAAAGTTCGAGTAATTTTCTTTATCAATTCTTTTGTAGCTGACAGCTTCAGGAGCCTCACCTTCTATCTCTATAAAGGAATCCATTAGTAGGTTTTCTAAATAAATAGCTAGGCATATTTTTTTAGTTTTTACTGAGGGATAAACTATAGCCTCGATGCCGGCGGCATGAGCAAGTTGACCCAAGATTTGCGGATTTGCTGGGATGTCGAAGTTCATAGGCATTACGCGCCATTCTTCAGTCAAAAATGTGTCAATAAGTTCCTTTGAACTGTGTACCGCTCTTAATGGAGGAATTTTAAGTTTATTTGCTCTTTTTGTGAACCCAAATGGTACATTAATTGTTTTTACCAGATTGTAGAAATTATGAAGGGATGAAGGATTGGTAAGATTTAGCACACTGTTTAGTTTGCATTTAACTTGGATGATCGCCGTATTGCCCATAAGGTTTAGCTCTTCACCAGTTAACCCGCCATTATCACTTTCTGGTGCTAAACCGCATTTTTCTCGGAGTGCTGTTTCGACATCCTCAGCGAGATAAAGTGCAGAGAACTTGGGAAACTTTATTTGATCAATATCACCAATATTAAAGCGGCCGCCTGGATCGGCAAGGATGCTGCCTTTTGCTGACAACGGATGATTGGAAAACCTGTAATCGACTACTCTGCATAAGGTAGAAGGCTCATACGTGGTACAATTTTTTATTAAGGATTGTATTAATTCATCCTGGATAAGGTATCTTTTGTATGCCAAATAACTAAAGTGGTCCCAGCAATATCTGGAAACGTCAGCATGATGCTTCTTCCATTTTTTGATATCGTTGGCTGAAAAAGTGTCAAGTACATATAGCTGAAATTGATTTTGTTGAGGCATTTTTTAGACTGCTATTCCTGCTAAAGCGTTGCGTACAAATTTTTCTAATTTTTGAAACCGCCCAAAACGAATCATATCTCGTGGCGAAACTCCGCCCAGAGCAGGATTTCTAAGTTGAAACCATAGTGCTGTTTTTTTTACATCGCCATCAAAATATCCAGCAACCAACTCGCAAATGACGGCAATTTCTTGTAATCTTCGAGATAACTCTTTAGGCATATCCTCATCATACCTTACGGACTTCTTTGGTATGCCTGTGGCTTTAGAGATATCATCTCGTGAGAAATCAAGAAAATCGACGACATTTTTAGGGGTATTGCCCTGAAAAAGCTTTAAGTAGTCGGTTCTGGGTACATTGGATAGAACTTTGGATCGTTGCGCGGTCATGATTATTCACCTCTAATTAAATTATACCCTAAGTTTTGCAATTTTCCACCACATTTGTACCACATTTATCGCATTCACAGCGTATGCAACTATATGATATAAAAAGAAAGTATCCAACAGGGAGTGTTTTGAGAATATTTTACAGGATTTTTTAACTTGTTTGACCAGGCATCTAGAGCCTATTTCTTTTCCGAATCGTAACTACGATGGTCATCTATAGCCGTAATTCCTACTTCATCTTGTTGTTGGCATAGTACAACAAATTTATACATGTACATTTATCAACCTAGTGCTGTATAATCTGGTTTTTATTATGCATACGAGGCCTCTCCTCATGTCTAATACACGTCTTTCCTTAGAATTAGAAGAACTATCAGAAACAAAAACAGATGCGACAACCACTCAAGGTTCCACTGTTTCTTCCGCTGGTTTTTTTTCGCTAAAAGAAATGTGCATGAATACACTGTTATCCAAGGAGCATCAGGTTGCAAAAAAGCAAATTAAGGAATTACAGGCCAAAGGATTGTTGCATGATGAATACACACAATTGAAACAAGCGAAGCTAAAAAGTTTACTCGAAGCCATCCTAAGAGCCGACCCTCATGCAGTGCAAAACATTATTGAAGAATACCCTGTTCTCTTGTTAGAAAAATTAGAAGAAAAAGAATTTGTGGTGGGGCCATCGGGCCACAAAGTCTATTCGAATTTAACACCCTATCAAGTGGCATTAGTGCAAGAAGATACCCAACTAGCGGCGATGATTAAAAACCATCTAATCATGATTGCTGACGAAAATAAAGCTATCGCAGAATATAATGAATGTTTTAAACAAGGCTGGGAAGACGAAGAACAGAAAAGATGGGATCCAATCTTTACCCAGTTAGATACATTAACCACGGCTGTTTGTTATACTCAACCAGAATCAGGTGATATTACATCGTCTGGTGATCCCAATTATAAATTAACAGTAAGAGAAGGTTCAGCTGTTGCCGACGCACTTGCGAAGTTTAAATCATTACTGGATGCAACGTTAAATGAGGTGACAACCGGACGGTATTTTAACCCTGGTATTCTTCTAAAAGCATTTGATATCTACGATAAGCTTTATACAGATCTTGGGGATAATTCGAGAGATCCGCGGGCCCTGTTATT
>JADMIO012986129.1_pt1 | contig 10654 bp, 8 predicted proteins | sample 8958161 | NCBI WGS metagenome assembly JADMIO01 (sample SAMN16585339, study PRJNA669376) | soil metagenome | isolation source: Crop rotation soil | place: USA: Cullars Rotation, Alabama | collected 2011
GGAAACCTTCTTTAGCCCGCGAAGTCGTGGCGGCGCTTTATAGCAACAATCCGCAGAAATCGGTTGAATTACTGGGCAGATGGATTTCCGAAAACCCGAAAGATTTTGTCGCTTACCAGCAAATGGGACGCGCTCTGTCGCAGCTTCAGCGGTTTGACGAAGCGAACGCCGCCTATGAAAAGGCTTTGGAATACGGCGGAACCGACGCGGGCATTTATCTCGGTCTGGCGCAGCTCCGAAACGGGCAAAAGCGTTTTGAAGAGTCGGCGGATTTTTTCGCCAAAGCCATCGAGCGCGGCGCGCGAAACAGTTTTGTCTATGGTCAGTTGGCTTTTGTTCAGCTTTCGCTTAATCGCAGCGAAGAGGCGATTAAGACTTACGAAAAAGCGTTCGCGGCGGGAATTCCGCCGGGCGCAGGCACGCGCGGGCTGGCGTATTATAATATGGCTTGCGCCTACGCGCGTCTCAAACAAAACGACAAAGCGTTTGAAATGTTGAACAAAGCGATTGACGAAGGATTTAACAATCGCGCCACGTATGAAGGCGACACGGATTTTGCGTCGATTCGCGCGGACGCGCGTTTTCAGGAATTGCTCAAGCGTTTGTCGCAACGCGCCAGCCAGTAATAAAAAACTTGTCACTTATCGTTTCGGCGCGGTGTTTTAGTTTATGGAAATCGAAAGCGGAATTGAAGCGCGACGGGCGGAGAATTTTTTCTTCGCGCTCTTTGCGCCTTCTTCGCGTGCCTCGCGTTAAAATTTTTTTGAGCGCAAAGCCGCGCAAAATCATTTCCGCTTTCGATTCACCTCGATTAAAACCAAAAGGAGATTTCTAGAATTATGACCGAACAAGTCCGAAATCCGTTTCAAGAGGCGAGATTTGCCGCCGGTATTCTGGTTTTGCTGTTTGCCAATTTGATTTCGGTTGCGGCGCAAAACACCGCCCCGAAATTGACCGCCGAACAATGGCAGGCGGACGTTCGTTTTCTGGGCGATGAATTGCCCAAAAAACATCGCAACGCTTTTCACCGGATGAAGCGCGAGGATTTTGAACGCGAAGTCAAAACGCTGCACGACCGCGTTCCGTCGCTGAGCGAAGACGAAATCGTCGTCGGGCTGATGAAAATCGTGGCGATGATTAAAGACGGTCACACCAACATAATTCCCCGAACCTATTTTCGCAGCGGCATCTATCCGGTCAGATTTTATCTTTTCAGCGACGGGCTTTTCGTCCGGAAAGCCGCGCCGGAATACTCGGAAATGGTCGGCGGGCGCGTTATTAAAATCGGCAATCTAAACGCCGAAGAAGCTTTTAAAACCGTCAGCCAGGCGGCGTTTGCCGACAATGAAATGGGCTTGAAAAATATGACGCCGGTGATGCTGACCGTGCCCGAAATTCTCGCCGGACTGAAAATCGTCGACGATAAACAAAAATTAAATCTGGTGGTCGAAATCGGCGGCAAGCAGAAAACTTTTGAAATTCGACCGACGGGAACCGTCGATAATTTGTTTCAGCATCCGGCAAACTGGACTGATGCGGTCAATAAATCGAATCTGCCTTTGTATCTGAAAGACCCGGACAATCTTTACTGGTTTGAATATGTCAAAGACCAGAAACTGGTTTACGTTCAGCACAACGGCATCGCCAATAAAGACAGCGAGCCGGTCGCCGATTTTTACAAGCGCGTGCTGGCTTTTGTCGAAGCCAACGATGTGGAAAAATTTGTTCTGGATATTCGCAACAACGGCGGCGGCAATAATTTTTTGAATCGTCAGGTGGTGATTGATTTAATCAAATCGAAAATCAACCGGCGCGGACGACTTTTTGTCATCACGGGCAGAGGCACGTTTTCCGCCGCGCAAAATCTGACGAATCAAATCGAGAAATACACCGAGGCGATTTTCGTCGGCGAGCCGACCGCCGCGCACCCGAATCATTACGGCGACAATCGACCGTTTACTTTGCCGAACAGCAAATTGATTGTGCGCGCTTCGACGCTCTGGTGGCAAGACCTCGACCCGCGCGACGAGCGCTTCTGGACAGCGCCGGAAATCGCCGCCGAGACTTCTTCGGAAGATTATCGCAGCGGCAGAGACGCGGCGCTGCAAGCCGTGCTCGAATATGTTCCCGGCTCGGCTTTATCGGAATTAATCGCCGCCGCTTCAATGCAGAAAGACCTCGCCGAATTTCTCCCGAAATATAAAGCCTTTAAAGCCAATCCGAAGAGCAAATTCGTCAACAGCGAAGCCGTGATGAATACTTTCGGCTATGCGCTTTTAGGCAAACAGAGAGTCAATGACGCGATTGAAATCTTTAAATTAAACACGGAAGCTTATCCGAATTCGGCGAACGTTTACGACAGCCTGGGCGACGCTTATCAAGCCGCCGGACGCAAGGAAGACGCCATTAAAGCTTACGAAAAAGCTCTCTCGATTGACCCGAATTATTCTTCTTCGCTGGAAAATTTGCGCAAACTGAAAGGACAATAACTCAAAACGTTAAAAACAATGAAAATGCGGCAAAAAAATAAATTCAGGTTTTTATATTTGACGGCTTTCGTCATCGCTCTGACTTTTTCGACGGCTTCGGCGCAAGCTGCGAAACCGGTCGATGAAAACGCCCTGCGGCAAAAGTTGCAGGCAAAGCTCGACGAATGGCACAAAAACGGGAAGTTTGCGGGCGCGACCGTCGGCGTTGTCCTGGCGGACGGCAGCTCGTTCGGCTTGGCGACGGGCTTTTCCGATTTGCAAACAAAAACGCCGATGAAGCCGACGGATCTGATGCTCGCCGGAAGCGTCGGCAAAACTTACGCGGCGGCGGTCGCTTTGCAGCTGGTCAGCGAAGGGAAAATCAATCTCGACGAAAAGGTGGAAAAATATCTCGGCAGTGAGAAATGGTTTTCGCGCCTGCCGAATGCGAAGGACATCACCGTTCGCCAGTTGATGAATCACACGAGCGGCTTGGTGCGTTACGAATTCAAAGACCAATTTACGAAAGATTTGACCAATAATCCCGATAAAGTGTGGAAGCCGGAAGAGCTTTTGTCGTATCTTTTTGACGAGAAAGCCGCCTTTGAAGCCGGAAAAGGTTGGGATTATTCCGACACGAATTACATCGTGCTCGGCATGATTATCGAAAAGGTTTCGGGCAAAAAATATTACGACGAAGCCAAAAATCGAATTTTAAAGCCTTTGAATTTTAAAAACACGTTTCCGCAGGAGAGCCGCGTGATTAAAGGCTTAATTCAAGGCTACGCGGGCGAAAACAATCCTTTCGGCGGCACGGACGCGATGATTCAGAACGGGAAATTCGCCATCAATCCGCAGTTTGAATGGACGGGCGGCGGCATGGTTTCCAACAGCGTCGATTTGGCGCGCTGGGCGAAAATGATGTATGAAGGCAAGGCTTTCGACGCGAAGCTTCTGCCGCAGATGCTCGAAGGCGTTTCCGCGCCGATGCTCGGGAAAGAAACGAAATACGGCTTGGGCGTCATAATTCGCCCGACGCGCGCGGGTTTAACCTACGGGCACAGCGGATTTTTTCCGGGTTATATGACCGACGTGATGTATTTTCCCGAATACAAAATCGCCGTCGCCGTGCAGGTCAATTCGAGCGTTTTTCAAAATCTCGGCAAGCCTCTGGGCAGAGTTCTGGTCGAAACGGCGGAAACGATTCTCGGCAAAGAAGCGCCCGCGACCCAAACGAAAACTGCGACGGCGAAAAAACAATCGGCGGAAGTTTTGCCGTTCCAGACGTCGTTGATAAAAGGCAATTAGGTTTTGTTGGCATTCGAGTCAGATGAATTGCCACTAGCTTTAGCTAGTGGATAAGAGTTGAAAAAGACAAACGGCTTGAGCCGAATTTCTTTCAAACAAAAATCCTTTTGGCTTCAGCCTAATTTGTGCTAAAGCAAAAAGGATGATTGATTTTTTATTGATTTCGGCTAAAGCCTGCTGTTTGTTACCAAATTTGTCCACTGGCTAAAGCTAGTGGCAATTCATAAAATCTCAACAGAAAAAAGGAGCGAAAAATGAAAAAAATATATTTTAGTTTGATTTTAACTTTCGTCATTATTTTTGGCGTGCAGACAATCTTTGCCCAAAACCTGACCAGACAGTCTTATGAAAAGGCGCGGGAAGTTTTGGATAAAGCGGTCGCGGCTTACGGCGGGCTGGAAAATTTGCGCTCGATTCAAAGTTTTTCGCTCAAAGCGGTCGGCGATACGGTTCAGCGCAATCAAAGCCGCCGCACGTTTTTTTCTGAAAGAACGCCTTATCAAATCGAAGTGACGGTTGATGTTAAAGGAAACCGTTTCATGCAGGTGGCGCAGGGCGGTTATCCCGGCGGCTTCAAATATCATAGCGGTCTCGCCGTCGATAAAACCGACGGCGTGAGTTTCGATTTTATTCGTAATACTTCGACCGTCAGACCGAATATTCCGCCTGCCGCGCTTCGTTTCCGGCTGCGCTGGCTGCCGCAGTTTTGGGTTTTGAATGTCGTCGAGCGCGCTTCGCGCCTGCGTTATATCGGCAAAGTCGAATTTGACAAGCGAATGCACCATGCCGTCAGCTATGCGAACGAAGACGGCGCGGAAAACACTCTGTATTTTGACGAAAAAACAAATCTGCTCTCGAAATTTGAAGGCATGGGCACGGACGTTTTTTTCGGCGATGTCGTGGTTGAAACGATTTTTCCGGGCTATCGAAACGAAAATAATCAGCCGCTTCCGACGGGCAGAATTACCAAAGTCAACGACGAATTGACCGAAGAGCTTCGTTTCGAGCAGGTTTCCTTTAATGCGCCTTTGACCGATGATAAATTCAAAGCTCCGAATGGCATGAAAGCCGTCACTTTTCCGCCGGTTCAGCCGCTTAATAAACTCACGGACAATGTTTATACCGTGAATGCGGGCGGCTACAATGTTTTGTTTGTCGCTTTTAAGGATTATATTTTCGTGATGGAAGCGCCGGGCGGCGATAATGTCTCGCGTCAGGCAATCGAGCAAATCAAAAAGACTTTTCCCGACAAACCGATTCGGTACATCGCCGTGACGCATCATCACGACGACCACGCGGGCGGGCTTCGAACTTATATCGCCGAAGGCGCGACTCTTATCGCCGCGCCGGGCGAAAAAAGCTTTTTTGAACGGATTGCGAAAAGCAAATTTACGATTGACCCCGACACTCTGACGCGCAACCCGCAGCCTTTGAAAATCGAGACGCTCGCGGGCGGCAAGCGAGTTTTAACCGACGGCGTGACGACGGTTGAAATTTATGACATCGGCTCAGGTCCGCACACAGACGAAATGCTGGTGGCATATCTGCCGAATGAGAAGATTTTGTTTCAAGGCGATTTGCTGAATCGCCCGTCAAACGGCGATTACCCGATTGCCAACGACACGACCGTTCATTTTGCCAAATGGATTGAAGCGAGAAAGCTGGCGGTTGATAAAATCGTCGCGGTTCACGGAACAATTTCGACGATGGACGAATTGCGTCAAGCGGTTGCGGAAAAGGAAAAAGCGCAAAAGTAATTTTTTGCCGAAACTATAAAGCGGTGATTGACGGTTTTCCGCCGATTGCCGCTTTTTTGTTTTGCCCAAACCGAGACCTGCGCTAAATTTAACTTTAGTTTGGGATGAGGAAAGTTAAGGCATTGATATATTTTTGTGTCCTGTTGATAAACGGAAGAGTTTTTATACAAATGTTTCTCTTTAAAAAACCGTAAGGATTTGTTGATTTTTATCATATGTAGGTAGCAAGCAAAAACATTTGAGGCTCGGAGAATCAGTCAATGAAAAAAATATTTATCGCTTCTTTTCTGCTACTGTCTTTTTCGGCGAACGCTCTCGGCATAGATATGAGCAATGAAATAAACGCCGCGACCGAAAAAGTAATGCCGAAAGTCGTCCAGTGGCGCAGGCATCTGCATCAATATCCCGAGCTTTCCAATCGTGAATTCAAGACTTCAAAATATGTCGAAGAACATTTGCGAAAACTCGGTCTGGAAGTCCGCACGGGAATTGCGAAAACGGGCGTCATCGGAATTTTAAAGGGAAATCAGCCGGGCGCGACCATCGCGCTGCGCGCCGATATGGACGCGCTGCCCGTGACCGAAAGAAACGATTTGCCGTTTGCCTCAAAAGAAACGACCGAATACAACAAGCAAACCGTCGGCGTCATGCACGCCTGCGGGCACGATACGCACGTGGCGATGTTGATGGGCGCGGCGGAAGTTCTCGCGGGAATGAAAGATAAAATTAAAGGAACTATTGTTTTTATTTTTCAGCCTGCCGAAGAAGGTCCGCCTGCCGGAGAAACGGGCGGCGCGAAATTAATGGTTGCAGAGGGCGTGATGGACAATCCGAAAATTGAAGCGATTTTCGGAATTCACATCAATTCGCAAGTTGAAATCGGTAAAATCAAATACAAAACGGGCGCGACGATGGCTGCGTCTGAGTGGCTTACGATTGAGGTCAAAGGCAAGCAAACGCATGGCGCATACCCTTGGAACGGCATTGACCCGATTGCAGTTGCCGCCCAAATAATTAATGGCTTGCAGATGATTGTTTCGCGTCAGTCCGAGTTGACCAAAGCGCCGGTTGTTATCAGCATCGGGAAAATTAACGCCGGCGTGCGCGAAAATATTATTCCCCAATCATTGACGATGGCGGGGACGATACGCACGCTGGATTCGCAGATGCAAAAAGACGTTCACGAAAAAATAAAACTAACGGCGCAAAAAATCGCCGAAGCCAACGGCGCGACCGCCGAAGTTTCGATTGAAACAATAACTCTAGTTACCTATAACACGCCCGAACTGGTCAAAAAAATGCTGCCTTCGCTGGAAAAAGCGGCGGGAAAAGAAAACCTAATCGAAACCGAATGGACGACCGGCGGGGAAGATTTTTCATATTACGGCACCAAAGCGCCTTCGTTTTTCTTCTTTGTCGGCGGAATGCCGAAAGGCAAAAATCCGAAAGAAGCCGCGCCGCATCACACGCCCGATTTTTATATTGACGACAGCCGGTTGGATGTCGGCGTCAAAGCGTTTGCCAACATTGTTTTCGATTATCAATAAAGAAAGTAAAAGAGTGAAAAAGTGAAAAAGTTATTGAGTAAATCAAATCACTTTTTCACTCTTTCATTTTTACGCTTGAATATGCGCTTCGACAAACCATAAAAGCTTATCTATCTCACGCGAAATTTCCGTGAAAAGGTCGGCGGTGTCGGCGTCGCCCAAATCGGCGGTTTCGTCTATATTGCGGCGGACGACGTTGCCGAAATCCGCCAGCGCGGTCGAAAGCGCGTCGACGTGCGCCGTGCCGTCCGTGATTTCCAGCGGATATTCGTTCAGCGAAGAATTCTGCGCCGCGATGCGAACCGTTCCGAAAGCCGTGCCGCCGAGCGTCGTCGCTCTTTCCGCAATCAAATCCATGTGTCCTTCAACCGCCGTCGCCACCTGGTCGAAAAGCTCGTGCAGTTGAAAAAAATGAATTCCTTTGACGTTCCAATGCGCCTGTTTCGCCTGCGATTTTAAATCGCTCGCGTCGGCTAAGCGCGCGTTCAAGATTCCGATAACTTTTTCCCGTGTTTCCTCTGATAACCCATTTTTCGTTTTATGTAATTCCATAATTCCTCCGATTCTAAAAGTATGCCGATGTCAAAGCGAGTGGAAAAGTTTCCAACCTTTCCGAGCATCCAAGCATATATCTTAAGACTATAGATTTTTATTATGTTAATGCAAAACTCAAATACATCAAGAATTATTGAAAACGCGTGGACGATTAAAGATGTCACGTATGAATCGATTAACAACATTGTGGCTTCGATATTCGAGCGTCTGCCTTATATTCTGGCGGGACTTTTAGTGATGGCAATTTTTTTCGTGCTTGCCCGCATCGTCAGAATAATTTTCTGGTCAACTACGGGACGCACGAAGCTGGATTATCGTCTGCGGATTTTGTTTAGCCGTCTGATTGTCGTTTTTATCGTCGTGCTCGGCATTTTTACGGCTTTGACGGTGGTTGTTCCGACTTTCGGCTTCGGCGATATGATAACGGGCTTGGGCTTTACGTCGTTCGTCATCGGTTTTGCGACGAAAGATATTCTGAATAATCTTCTGTCGGGCGTTTTGATTTTGTGGCAGCAGCCGTTTCGCATCGGCGATTATCTTTTCGTCGGCACTAATCAGGGCAAGGTCGAATATATCGGCGTCCGCGCCACGCAATTGAGAAAAGACGACGGCGAGCTGATTCTGATTCCGAACGGCGATATGTATTCCAACGCGCTGACGATTCGCGGCGCGGGCGCGAATCGCCGGATGAATCTGAAAATCAGCGTCGGTTACGAATCGGACATCGAACAGGTGCGCGCCACCATTAAAAACGCTTTGCAAAACGTCGCAGGCGTGGTTGACGAGCCGAAGCCGAATGTTTACGTCACCGATTTGTCTTCGGACGGCGTTAATCTGGCGATTTATTTCTGGATAAATACGAATGAGGCAAAGCCGATAGAAGTTTTTGACCGCGTGGCGACCGAGATTAAAGCCTCGCTCAGCCGGGCGAGCGTCGAAATGTATCCGCCGAACACGGTCATTGTGCAAAACGCCGAAACGCAGATGGAAAATTAAAACAGTTTTCGCGCTTTGTATCGAATCAGTCCAACGGTTGTTTGGAAATAATACAAGAAATATTTTCGCTAAAAACGATAAAAATCGAAGCAAGCCTTATATTTTCGGTGATTTTTTAATTTTGGAACTTTGGCACGGTCATTGCTTCAAGTAGGTGTGTCTGTTGCGGATGGACGGGATTTTTGATAAGGGAGTGACGGAAGAATGGCGAAGGACGTTATAAGCGTGGATGGTGAGGAAAGAGTCGTCCGCGAAGATACGGCAAAGTCTTACAGAGGCGTAATCTGGGCTTTGGCAAGTATCGCAGCATTTATCATAATTATCGCAATTTTAGTTTTTGGCGGTTTTTTGAAAACGGCGACCGACGGAAGCACCACCAAGAGTCCGGCGGAAATCGAAAAACAAAGACAGCAATAAGCTTTGACGAACAAGGGATTTTTAACGAACAAAGGGTTTCAGATTAGGTTTAGATTAGAACGAACAAAGGGTTATTTACGAGCAAGGGGTGGTTTTAGGTTTTAACGAGCAAGGGGTAGGTGAATCGGTGTGTAGTTCTTTCCTGTCATGTAGAACTTTTTAGTCATAAGTGGACATTGTCAATTTCTGACATTTGGACGTTCCCTGAAATTTCAGGGAACGTTTTTTATTTTTGTTAAGGAAAATAGCAAGTGAACTGAAAACTGAGAACTGAAAATGGTTTTCGGCTCTCAGTTCTCAGTTTTCAGTTCTCAGTTTCTTGCCTTACACTAAAAGAATGTTGGTTTTAGGCATTGAAAGCTCGTGCGACGAAACGGCGGCGGCAATCGTCCGCGACGGGAAAGAAATTTTATCGTCCGTCATTTCCTCGCAAATTGATTTGCACCGTCCGTACGGCGGCGTCGTTCCCGAGCTGGCTTCGCGCGAGCATTTAAACAAAATCGAGCCGATTGTGCTCGAAGCAATCAAACAGGCGAATATCGAATTAAAAGACATTGACGCCATCGCCGTCACGCAAGGTCCGGGACTCGTCGGCTCGCTGCTGGTCGGCGTTTGCTACGCTAAAGCTCTGGCGTTTGCGCTCGACAAACCGTTTGTCGGCGTCAATCACATCGAAGGTCACGTTTATTCCATCGCGTTTGAAAATCCGCCCATCGAATATCCGGCGCTGGCGCTGATAGTTTCGGGCGGGCACACAAATTTATTCTTTATTCCCGCAGAAGGAAAATACAAAGTCGTCGCCCGCACGCGTGACGACGCGGCGGGCGAAGCCTTTGATAAAGTTGCCAAAATGCTCGGCTTAAGTTATCCGGGCGGACCGGTTATCGAGCGTCTGGCAAAACAAGGCGACGAAAAAAAGATTAAATTCACTTTGCCGAAAATCTCGGACGGCAGACCGGATTTCAGCTTCAGCGGATTAAAAACGGCGGTTTCCAAATACGTCCGCGAAAACGACATTCAGCCCGCCGCGCCAAACGAAACCATTTCGCAGGAAATCAAAGACCTCTGCGCGAGCTTCCAATACACGGTCGTCAAATCGCTGGTCGGCACGATGGAAAGGCTCGCCCGCGAATTGAATCCGAAAACTCTGATTGTCGCGGGCGGTGTCGCCTGCAACAACGCCCTGCGCGAAGGAAGCGAACAGGCAGGACAAAAACTGCGGATTCCCGTCTATTTCCCCTCAAAACACCTTTCGACCGACAACGCCGCGATGATTGCGGCGGCGGGAACATTTCATCTCAAAAGCGGCGAACACTCGCCTCTCTCAATCACGGCTGACGTGACGATGCGCCTGCAAAATTTTGAAGTCGAAGACGCCGAGCTTCGCCGAAAAAAAGTTCGCTACCGTTTGTGAAAAAGTGTCCGGCGAAGACTCCGAAACGGACGTTGCCAGATTTTTCTTGTTTTTATTTGTTCCGATGGCTTAAAATTAAATTACCTTCCCGATTTTCCTAAAGAGAAAATATTATGCGACTTGTCTGTTTTGCCGTCATCTGCTGTTTGGTTTTGCTTTTGAGTAATGTGCCTGTCGAGACGAAAAATATCG
>JADMIO012611075.1_pt1 | contig 10653 bp, 8 predicted proteins | sample 8958161 | NCBI WGS metagenome assembly JADMIO01 (sample SAMN16585339, study PRJNA669376) | soil metagenome | isolation source: Crop rotation soil | place: USA: Cullars Rotation, Alabama | collected 2011
CTTGAGGCTCAGGATTTTCCCGCCGAGCCGTGGGATGATTGCAATCTCGACGTAGGCGCTTCGCAATCCAACGAGCTCAAATCCGTCGAGCGTGGATTGGAAGATGGATGATTCGTCAGGCAAATTCGCCACCGTGCGTCGCGCTTAAATCGCCGTGCCACTGCGCACCTGCTTGATGCGATCGAACAGCACGGCCAGTAGCAGGATCGTTCCGCTCACGACGTACTGCCAAAACGGATCGACATGCTTGAGATTCATCGCGTTCTGCACGACGCCCATGATGAACACGCCGGCGATGACAAAGCTCATGCGTCCGAAGCCTCCGGTCAACGAAACGCCTCCCAGCACGCAAGCGCTGATTACCTGAAGCTCCAGTCCATCGGAACTCTTGGGTTGGCCGCTGGTCATCCGGCTGGCCAGCACAATGCCTGCCAGGGCGGCGACGATTCCTTGCACGACGAAGATGAGAATTTTGATCGGCACGACGGGAATGCCGGCAAGCCGCGCCGCTTCCTCGTTGCCGCCAATCGCCAGCGTGTTTCGTCCAAAGGTGGTCCGCTGAAGAAGAAAGCCGAAAAACAGAAAACAACCGATGCAGATCCAGACTGGCGTCGTGAGCTGAAAGATCAGACGATGATGCGCGTCGCGAATGACTGGCCAGGCCGCGTTTCCCAGCCCGAAGAACGCCGGCCGCGTGATGCCGACCGATTTTCCACCCGAGAAGATAAACGCCAACCCTTTGACGATCTGGTATGTCGCCAGCGTGGTGATCAGCGGGTTGATCTTGAATTTGGCGACGACAACACCGTTGACCAGGCCGACGATCGCGCCAAATCCAAGTCCGGCGAGGATGCCGATGAGGATGCTGTCGGACTTGTTGATCATCACCGCCGCCACGACGCCGGCGCACGGCACGATCGTGCCGACCGAAAGATCGAAGTTCCCCGACGCCAGGCAAAAAAGCATCGTGCAGGAGATGATGCCGACGGTCGAAACGGCCAGCAGCAGCGCATCGAGGTTGCGCAGCGTGAAGAAGTCGTCAACGGTCAGCGCGCAGGCGATGACGAGCACGGCCAGAATGACGAGCATGCCCGCCTGTTCGAGCCAGTTGCCGAGCTGCGCGCGAATCCACAGCGGCGCCGCCTCGGTGTCGGACGGATCCAGTCGATTGGTTGTGAGAAGATCCTGACTCATGCGGTTGCTCTCAGTTCACTGCTCATTGGCAGCGCCAAGGCCAATGTTTTCTCCGGTGTCGCGGCGGCGCGATCCAGCGTCTCCACCACCTCACCCTTACGCATGACCATGATTCGATCGGCCACACCAAGCACCTCCGGCAGATCGCTGGAAACCACCACCACGCCCACTCCCTGCTCGGCGAGCCGATAGATGATGGAATAAATCTCGCTCCTGGCCCCGACATCGATGCCGCGCGTCGGCTCGTCGAGGAGCATGACTTTCACCTGCTCGCTGAGCCAGCGAGCCAGGATCACTTTCTGCTGGTTGCCGCCGGAGAGATTGCGGATCAACTGCATTACGCCCGGCGTTTTGATGCTGAGCTGCTGGACCTTTTGTGAAGCATTCTCCCGTTCCCAGCGATTGCGGACAACCAGGCCCATGGCGGAGTGGTTCCGTCGGGCGCTGAGGTTGATGTTTTCCATGATCGAGCCGATGGGGACGATGCCTTCTTTCTTTCGATCCTCCGGACAGAGAACGATGCCGGCGCGGATGGCGTCCGCGGGCCGGTCGATCTGCAACTCGCGGCCATCAACGCGAATCGATCCGCCGCTGCGGCGCTCAGCGCCGAAGATCAGCCTCATCAACTCGCTTCGCCCTGCGCCGACCAGGCCGAAGACACCGAAGATCTCACCGCGATGGACACGGAAGCTTGCGGGCGCGTTGAGCCCCGGACCCAGCAGGTTTTTTACCTCGATTGCTGGCGGCGCGTCTGTACGCTGCGGGCGGGACCGGAAATTGTAAATGTCCTTCAGCTCGCGCCCGACCATCGCCTTGACTACGTCGTGCTGACTCACATCGCCCATCGGATCCCACGTCACGACATGCCGGCCATCGCGCAGCACAGTGCCGGCGTCGCAAATGCGGAAGACTTCCTCCATGCGATGCGTCACGTAAAGAATTGCGCAGTCCTGCCGCTTGAGCTGCTCGATCACCTCGAAAAGTTTCTCGATCTCGCGCGCCGACAGCGAACTGGTCGGCTCGTCGAATGCGATCATCCGCGCGCCGCGCGAAAGAGCCTTGGCGATTTCGATCATCTGACGCTGGCCGATAGACAGACGTGCCACCAAGGTGTGCGGGTTGATGTCTTCACCGAATCGACGGAGCTGCTCGATCGTGTTGTCGCGCAGTGTGCGCCGATCAACGATCCCGCCCCGCGCAGGCAGATGGCCGAGGAACAGGTTGTCCGCCACACTGAGCTGCGGCACAAGGTGCAGTTCCTGGTAAATCACGGCGACACCAGCGGCGATGGCGTCGGCGGTGTTTTGGAAAACGATATGCTTATTGTCGATGCGAAGATGACCGCTCGTGGGCCGATGCGCGCCGCTGAGGGTTTTCAGCAGCGTGCTCTTGCCGGCGCCATTTTCGCCCAGCAACGCGTGCACGCTGCCAGGTCGAACGCTGAAGCTGACGTCCTGAAGCGCGCGAACACCAGGATAAGTCTTGGTGACACCGCAGAATTCCAGCGCCGCGCCGCCGGTACGGGCGCTGAGACGGTCCAGAGCAGGCGTTGATTCCATTTGCAACGTCACCGAATTCCCTGGTCTTTAAGCACCTGCTGGAAATTGTCGCGGTCGATCAGCACGCCGATCGTTCTCGTGTCCTTGGGAGGCTCAGTGCCGCTCTTGATCCAGTTGTACATCATGTCGGCAGTCTGATAGCCGTGCAGCTTGGCCTGAAGAAGCGCCGAGGCGTAGAAGCCTGTCTTGGCGGGTTTTTCGAATTCGGGGATGCAGTCCGTGCCGTTGATGCCGATGCCGATGACGTTGGCGGCGTTGAACCCGCGACCCTCGGTCGCTCTCACCGCGCCCAGCACCGCGCTGTCGTTCATGCCGCAAACCAGCCAGCGCGTCACCTCAGAATGCTGCGTCAACAGGATATTGGCGGCGTCGAAAGCGCCGGGAATGTCGCTGGTTTTTTGCGGGGCTTTGAAGATCCGGCTGTCCGGAAAGCCGGCAGCCTTGATCGCGTCGATCGCCCCTTCGGTGCGCTCGCGGGCGGTGTCCAACTCGTCGAACGTGATCACGCAGACGGCGGTCTCCTCCTGCGACCAGTTGTGCTTTTTCATTTCATCTATCAGGGCCTGTCCAACCGACTGTCCGATCTTTCGCGCCGAGATCCCCAGGTACGGCACATCGGTCATCGGCTTGCCGTCGCCGCCGACAAACTGGTCGTCCACCGCGATGACCTTCAGGTCGTGGCTCTGGGCTTTTGCGACGATCGCCGGACCGAGCTTGACGTCGGGCGTGCAGATGACGAATCCCTGCGCGCCGCTGGCGGCGAGATTGTCGATGGCGCCCAGTGCTTTTTCGCCGTCGGGGGCCGCCATCTTGATCAGCTCAAAACCATCCTTGTCCGCTGCCTGCTGGGCGAATTTCCATTCAAGCTGAAACCATGGCTCCTCGGGTTGCTTGACGACAAAGCCAATCTTGATCTTGTTTTCGCCGCCGGGGGAAGTGGTTTGAGTGTCCTCTTGCTTGTTGCAGCCGATCAGCAGGAACAATCCCACCAGCAGGCCTCGCCATCCAATCGATTTGACCATCGCCATTGGCGTCTCCGAAAGTCAATCGCTCTGCCCGTTCATTGACGGCGTCACGAGCGTGCGCTTGGCGGGCTCCGCGGGGTTGGCGATGCGGCGGAGTAACCGTTCAAATGCGGCCCGGCCAATCGCTTCCGAACCAATATCGATGCCGATCGGCTCGGGAATCAACGCGGCGCGGCGGAGATATTCATTGGCGACGGTCGCCACAGTCAGATCGCGTCCCGGGACCATCTTGTTTTGATACAGGAGCGGATACACCTGCGCCGCCAGAAGATCGGTTGGCAGGAAGAGTCCCGCTTTTGCTTGCGGCGTGATTTGACCGGCAAGGAGTCGGGCAAGCTCGTCAAGGCTGTCGCCGACGGATGTATGGGAGCCAAACGAATCCAGCACCAGCGCGTCGCCCCGCCGAAGCACGAAATGCACCTGCCTGGAATCTTCCGCGGCGGCGTGGGCAAACGCGTGGGCGCGGCGGCGAATCGGCTCGAATTGCGGCTGATCGCACAAACAGTAGAAATGCTGGCAGCCGACGTCGGTGAGTTGTTGATACGCCAGGCATCCGATCGCCGCATCATCAGCCCAGACTTGCTCGACTTTGACCTTTGAAGCCAATGACGGGGCGCTGGCGATCCATACGAGCGGCATGTGATTGTCGCATCGCTCCAGCAGCGCTTTCGATTCGCCGGGGTCGCCAAGAAGGATCGCGCCGGATGCGTTGCGGTTTTGCAGCAAGCGCCGAATGTCGCAATGAGCGGAATCCGATTCCTCCAGCAGGACTCGCATTTTCGATTCGCGGGCGGCGCTGGTGATGCCCGCAAGGATTCCGCCCATTGCCGGTTGTTCAAACCATCGGAGGCTCTTGCCAAGGGTGATCACCGCAATCTGGCTTGGCTTGGTTCCAGGAGCGCGCGGGCCAATTTTCGGTCCACGGCGCACGTTTGGCACGGAATATCCCAGCCGCTGCATTGCAGCATGCACGCGGTCGGCAGTTTCGGCGCGCACGCTGCCGGGCGCGTTCAACACGCGAGAAACGGTTGAGGTGGAAACTTCAGCGATCTTGGCAACATCGACAATCGACATAGTTTGTCTCTTCGTCGGCGTTTTGTGCACCAACGCCAATAGCATAAGGTCTTTGGAGAAAGCCGCAATGGGAATTTGGAAATTATCTAAAATTAGATTGAATTCGGCGGACCCCCGGCTATGCTATTTGCCGCAGATGAAACTTTGCGTCCCATTTCCCGTACGTCGGCGGTTGCGGCCGGAGGAATTCTGATGCTAAACACGCCCCCGAAAGGTCGACCGTCGCGAAGTGGATTCACACTCGTCGAACTCCTCGTCGTGATCGGCATCATTGCTTTACTCATTGCCATCTTGCTGCCTGCATTGGCCAAGGCCCGCTTTCAAGCCACCCTTACGGCGTGCGCCTCCAACCAGCGGCAGCTCGGGGCAGCTATGTTGATGTACGCAAATAGCAACCGCGGATTTCTGCCGCGGTTTGACCTCACCGGCGGGGGCCAAGCCAATCTCTCCGATCTGCTCGGCGGCTCCGAGGGCTTCTTTTCCTACTTCAACTCCAAATACAAGCTTTCGAAGGACGTTCTTTTCTGTCCGGCCGGCAATCCGGACACGTACGACTACATCTTCAACAACTTCAACTCCGGCGCGCATCCCATGCAGGCGATCTCCTACAGCATGTGGGTTCCGCACAAGAGCAATGGCATCCTGGTGCCGCCCATGTACTTCAGCTATCCGCCACCCACGGGCACTGTCCCGCTCGTTCTCTACGTCATTGACACCAATCCGCCGATCCATGCTCCCGTCAGGCTTGGGGAAAAAGTCGGCGTCAAGAATCCCATCCTGAGCGACTCCGTTTACTGCAGCCTGAATGTCGGTTGGCCTAACCCTGTGAACGTCAATTTCGCAACCGTGAGCCAGGTCAATTACCAGACCGACTACGGCGGCCACTACCGCAAGGGAGCTTTGGATTCGATCAACGTCTGTTATGTCGATGGCCACGTCGACCGCATAGCTGCCAAGCAGGTGAAAGTGCGTTACGGGAGTCAGAACGCGTGGGTTTGCCGGTGAACAAACATCCATTCGCCAACAAGGACAGGACATTTTGCCGGGAGAGAAAATGAAGTCGGAATTCTCACAAGTACCATCCAAGAGGCGTTCGGCCCTCATCTGCTATGGCGCGGTGCTGGCGGCACTCGGCGGATCAAACCCGGCCCGGGCCGACCCGGGGATGACGAACTTGGCGCTAGGGAAAACTGCTACCGCTACCGAGAGCGATTTTGGAGGGTTGATCTCGTATGGCGTGGACGGCAATCGGGACGGCAACTTCAACGATCATTCGGTGTTTTATGGAAACGCCGACCCCAACAATCCGCCGCTGTTCTACCAGGTCGACTTGGGCGCAAACCAATACGTCAACCGCATCCAGTTCCTCCCGCGCACCGATGCTGATCAGAACGTCTTTGGCCCCATCAACATTTCGCTCTATCCGGATGACGGCACCGGTCATCCGGCCGCGACCCCTTCGTTCTCCCAGGACTATAACAGCGGCGACTCGACCTATTTCGGCAACTCGTTCGCCACGGCCGACCTTGGGGCGGCCGCGCCCGGCGGCGCCAACGGCAGGTTTGCTCGCATCACACGACTCGATAACAACTATTGGCTGACGTTCGCCGAAATGGAGGTGATCGGCTCACCAAACCCGCTGTACTACACAGCGGCGAACAACCTTGCATCCAACAAACCCGTGACGGCGTCGTCGCCGCCGGGATTTGGGGCACTGATCATCTCCGGCAACGACGGCAACATCAGCGGCGATTTCAACACACCGTCGCGACCGGTCTACCATTCGTCGAATCACAGCGTTGGCGAATACTGGCAAGTCGATCTCGGCGCGGATAAGACGCTCGGCTACGCCGAGCTGTTGACGCGCGCCGGTAAAGATGCTGGCAATACCACGCACCAATTCAACGTACAGGTGTTCGACAGCTCAATGAACCTCGTCGACTCGGTGATCGTGGACAATGCCGACGTGAACGGGCCGACACCCGATTACGATCATGCGATCGACTTGGCCGGCGATACGGGCCGCTATATCCGCGTGTCAACGACGACCGATTCGTACCTCGCGTTTGCGGAACTACAGGCGTTCTCAGGCCTCACTTGGAACAACAACGGCGGCAGCGGTGACGGCCTCCACTGGGACACCACCAGCCAGAACTGGAACAATGGAACCGGCGCCGATGTCTACCCCGATGGTTCGATCGTCGCCTTCAATGACACCAACAACGGTCACTACACGGTGACCATCAACTCGATCGTCCACCCCAGTGGAACGTCCGTGAACTGCACCGGGTCTTACGCCTTTATCGGCACCGGCGGCATCGGCGGGACCGGCGCGCTCACCAAGAAAGGCCCCGGCTCACTGACGATTTCGACCGTGAACACCTACACCGGCGGCACTAGTGTGCAGGCCGGCACGCTGGTGACCAACACCAACTTGTCCAACGGCACGCTGACGGTGACGGGCGGAACGGCGCGGGTTTCGCAGAAGCCCACCGCCAGCGACCCAACCGGCACGACTAAGGTGCCGGCCTTGACCGTCACGGGCCCCGGCGTACTGGACCTGACCAACAACGCGCTGATCATCGACTACGCTGCCGGCAACTCGCCAATCGCCAACATTCGGACGCTGCTGATCAACGGCTACGCCGCCGGCGCGTGGAACGGGACGGCCACCGGGGCGGTGAATAGCTCGACCGCAGCCGCCGTCGCCGCCAATGGCGCCAATGTCCACAAGACCGCTCTGGGCTACGCCGAGGCCAGCTTCCTGGGCTTGAGCAGCTTCGCTGGCCAGTCGGTCGATGCCGATGCCATCGTCGTGCGATACACCCTTTCCGGTGACGCCAACCTCGACGGCAAGGTCAACGCACTAGACTTCAATTCGCTGGCAACGAACTTCGGCCAGAACACGGGAAACCAGGATTGGTCGCATGGCGATTTCAACTATGACGGAACCGTTAGCACTGCAGACTTCACCACACTGGCGGCGAACGTCAATACACCGCTTTCAGCGCCGGCGCTGGGAGCAGTGGTGCCCGAGCCAACCGGGCCGTTGGCAATGCTGATCCTCAGCGGCGCGTGGCTGCGCCGCCAGCGGGCGCGTGGGGATTACGGCAGCCACAACGCCTGGGTTTGCCGGTAAACACTCACATCACAACCTTTTACTCGGAGGCTGGAAAATGCAATCGAAAGCGAGGCAAATCATCTGCTCTGCCGCCGTATTGGCGGCACTCTTCGGATCACAGCGGGCCTGGGCCGATCCCGGGATGTCGAATCTCGCAGCCGGAAAGACGGCCACGTCGACGCGGACTGATTTTGGAGGGACAGCCGATAAGGGCGTGGACGGCAATCGAGACGGGAACTTCGGGAATGGATCGGTGTTCTACGAGAACGCTGATCCCACCCCGGGTGCGACGTCATATTTCTATCAGGTTGATCTTGGAGCAAACAACTACATCAACCGCGTTCAGTTCCTGCCCCGCACCGACGCCGATCAGGGCATCTTTGGCAACTTCAATATTTCGGTCTTCCCCGACAACGGCGCTGGTCAGCCGGCAGCCATCCCTTCGTTCTCCCAAAATTATAATGGCAGCTATTTCGGCGACTCGTTTGCGACAACCGACCCCGGTGCAGCCGCGCCCGGCGGCGCCAATGGCCGGTTTGTTCGCATCACTCGGCTCGATAACCAATACTGGATGACGTTCGCGGAAATGGAAGTGATCGGCTCATCGAATCCGCTTCAGTTTACGGCCGCCAACGACATTGCCAAAGGTAAACCCGTGACGACATCATCAGCGCCTGGATTTGGGGCGCCGCTCACAGGAGGCAACGACGGCAATATCACGGGCGATTTTAACGCCGGCTCCGTCTACCACTCGTCCAACCACGGTGTCGGTGAATCCTGGCAGGTCGACCTTGGCGCGAGCACGCCGCTCTCGTACGCCGAGCTCTTTGCGCGCACCAGCGTCAATTCGACGACCCAATTCAAAGTCTCGCTTCTCGACAGTTCACTGAATGTCGTTGCTTCCCAGATCGTGGACAATTCCGACGTGAATGGATCAACGCCGGGGTATGATCACGAGATCGACTTCAACGGCGCGACCGGCAAATTCATTCGCGTTGAAACGACTGGCGATTCGTATCTGGCGTTTTCGGAGCTGCAGGCTTTCGCGGTGGTTCCCGAGCCAACGACACTTGGGCTGGCTGCCATCGGACTCGTAGGACTGCTGGTGCGCCGCCGTGAGAAGCACGATTAAAACCAATGAAATTCTGCTTGAGCGTTCTTCTGATTCTCGCTGCGGCGATCCGATGCGCAGCCGAACCGAGTTCTTTAACTTCGGAAACCCGAATCTGGTTCGATGCCCCGGCCTCGAACTTCACGGAATCCACTCCATTGGGCAATGGTCGGCTCGGGGCAATGATGTTCGGCGGAGTCGACGAAGAGCGAATTGTTCTCAATGAGAATTCAGTATGGTCCGGTTCAAGGCAAGATGCGGACCGACCGGACGCCTATAAAGTTTTACCAGAGATCCAGCGGCTGCTTCTTGATGGCAAGAATTCCCAGGCCCAAGCGCTCGTTAATGCGCACTTCGTTTGTCAGGGACCTGGTTCCAGCTCAGGCACAGGCGACAGCCAATTCGGATGCTATCAGACGCTGGGGAATCTACATCTGACTTTCTCAGGCGACAGCAACACGCCCGTCAGCAACACGCCCGTCGAGAATTATCGCCGCGAATTGAACCTCAACGATGCCGTGGCACATTTGCAATTCAGTCGTGGCGGCATTGATTTCTCTCGGGAAATGTTTGCCAGTTGGCCGGATCAGGTGATGGTTTTGCACTTGAGCTCCGATCACCCTGGGGTCCTTTCGTTTGACGCGCGGCTCGACCGGCCGGAGCGATTCGCAACGGCAGGGGACGGTGAAAACGGTTTGCTGATGACCGGTCAGTTGAATGATGGCTTGGGTGGAAAGGGTCTTTCTTATGTCGCTCGGATTCGTGCTTTGACTCGCGGCGGCCACGCATCGGTTCATGACAACGTTCTAAGCGTCAGCAAAGCCGACGAGGTGACATTGTTGATCGCGGCGGCAACGAACTATCAAGGCTTCGCCGGCCGTCAAACCAAAGATCCTCTGGCAGCAACAGCAGATGATTTGAACAAGGCGGCAAATAAATCCTACGAGTCCCTTCGCCAAGCGCATGTGGCGGACTATCAAAAGTATTTCCAACGTGTTTCGCTGCAACTTGGTCCCGGCAACTCGGTCGCGGCAGCCCAGCCGACACCGAAGAGAATTGAAACTGCCGCAGAGGGCCCGGGCGATCCAAGTCTGGCGTCGTTGTATTTCAATTTCGGCCGCTATTTGTTGATCTCGTCGTCGCGCCCCGGTGGCTTGCCGGCCAATTTGCAAGGTCTCTGGGCCGAGGAGACTCGTACGCCCTGGACCGGCGATTGGCACCTGGACATGAATGTCCAGATGAACTACTGGCCGGCGGAAACCTGCAATCTTTCGGATCTGACCGAGCCGTTGTTCGCGTTGATCAGCTCGTTACAAGTCCCCGGCGCTAAAACAGCTCATGACTATTACAACGCACGCGGGTGGGTCGCGCACGTGATCACGAACCCGTGGGGATTCACCTCGCCGGGCGAACAGGCATCGTGGGGTTCTTACAACGGGGGATCGGCGTGGTTGTGCCAGCACCTCTATGACCACTATCTCTTCACCCGGGATCGGAAATTCCTGGAATGGGCCTCTTTCCAGCACAGTGGGATCCGAAGCTTGGAATTCACGTGACTTGAAGTCGCGG
>JADMIO010970632.1_pt1 | contig 10651 bp, 8 predicted proteins | sample 8958161 | NCBI WGS metagenome assembly JADMIO01 (sample SAMN16585339, study PRJNA669376) | soil metagenome | isolation source: Crop rotation soil | place: USA: Cullars Rotation, Alabama | collected 2011
CTTCGAGCACCCGCCGCTCTACATCCCGTGGGCGGATCTGAAGCCCCGCGTGAAGAAGTATGGGATCTTTGGAGAATGGCTGGTGTGCGAGTTCGAGCGTGCTCCGAAGGTGAGGATGCAGGTTTCGATGTCGGTGGCCAGAAAGCTCGCCGCGGATGCGAACCATGCTTGGGATGTGGGAGAACCCGGCGATAAGATGTAACCGGAGGACCAGCCATGTCGCGATTCTTCTTGTCCGTTCCGGTTGTGGCCGTTCTCGCGATTCTCGTGATGCTGCCGGGCGAACTGCCGGCGCAACCGAAAGCTGCCGCACCGCCCAAACCTGAAGACGAACTCGTCAACAAGGTTCGCGACTCCATCAAACGCGGCGTCGACTTCCTGAAGCGGAACATCAACAAGCAGCAAGGCAATTGGGAAGGGATCGTGCTCCAGTTCCTCGCGGACATGGAGGGTGGCTCCACGTCGTTGGTCGTGCTCGCGCTGCTGAACTGTGGCGAGAAGCCGGACGATCCAGTGATGGCGAAGGCACTCGACTACCTTGCCGGGCTCCCCCCTCGGAAGACATACGTGGTCGGTCTGCAGAACATGGTTTTTGCGGAAGCCCGCCGGCCGAAGGACCTCGTCATCATTCAGCGAAACGCGGACTGGCTCATTGAGAAGGCGCTCGGGTACCAGGGCGGCGCGGGCGAACTCAACGGCTGGAGTTACCCGGGCAACAACCTGCCGGACAATTCGAACACGCAATACGCCCTGCTCGGGCTTTACGCCGCCAAGCAGGCCGGGGCGAAGATTGAGGATCGTCACTGGAAGGCGATTCAAGAGTACTACACACGCACGCAAGCCGCCGGGGGATCCTGGAGTTATCACAACTCGCGAGTGGGAGACTCCGGGGCGAGTTTCACGATGTCGGTTGCAGGAGTGTGCGGGCTCGTGATCGCGGGCATGGGCCTGGACCAGAGCCCCCAGCAACTCGACCCCGCCACCGGGGTCGCCGCCAACTGCGGCGTTTATGCTGAAGACTCCGCCCTGGCCCGCGGTATGAACTGGGTCGCCTCCAAGTTCTCCTTCCTGCAGGGTAAATCGAACTCCTACAACGTGTACGGCATCGAGCGACTCGGCCGTCTTTCGGGCCAGCGCTTCATCGGTAAGTACGACTGGTATCGCGAGGGTTGCGTTTTCCTCATTACGAAGCAAGACCCCGCTTCCGGCGCCATCATTGTGGGGCAGGGTATTGACGGTTCTGAGATTCTCTCCACCGCGTTCTCGTTGCTGTTTCTCTCGAAGGGCCGCACGCCGGTGCTCATCAGTAAGTTCGCGTGGGGCGACTATCGCGATGCGGGGAACGCCACGTTCCGCGAGATCAGTGTCGGAACGAAGGGCGAGGTGAACTGGAACCGCAAGCACAACGACACGCGGCATCTCGTCGAGTTCTCCAGCCGCGAACTGTTCAAGGGCGTGCCGCTGTCGTGGCAGGTGTACGACATGCGGCGGCAGAACATCGAGACGGACGAGAAACTGCTCGAAGAGGTCGGCGTGCTGCTGCAATCGCCGGTGCTCTATTTGAACGGCCACGGCAAGATGCCGTTCGTCGGCCAGCCGGGCGAACTGCTCAGCGTGCCGGAGAAGATCATCCAGAAGTACGTGGACGAGGGCGGTTTCCTGCTCGCCGAGGCGTGCTGCGGCGACGAGGAGTTCACCGCCTCATTCCGGCTGCTGATGAAGCGCATTTTCCCGAAGAACGACCTGCGTCGGCTGCCGGACGCGCACGCGATATGGACCTCGTTCTTCAAGGATGAAGGCCTGGCCCAATTCGCGGGGCTCGAAGGACTGGAAAAAGGCTGCCGCACGGTGGTTGTGTTCAGCCCGAAGCCGCTGGCCGGTTATTGGGAGGAACAGCGGTTCATGCCAAAGCCCGGCAAGGCGCCGGCGAAGCCCGGAGACGCAAACCACCGCGGCGAGATGAGCTACAAGCTCGCCGGCAACGTGATCGCGTACGCCACCGGGCTCGAACTTCCGAAACCGAAGCTGACCGTCACCAGGATCTTCGATCCCAAGGTGGACAACGGTCCGACCCGCGGCCTGTTCAAGGTCGCGCAGTTGAAGACACTCGGCGGCGACTCCATCCCGGCCCCCGCCGCCATGCGAAATCTCACGAGCCACCTCCGCGAGAAGACCGGTCTCGACGTTGCGTTGAAGACGGAGGAGCTTTTCCCCGGCGACGACCCGCTCTTCAACTACAAGTTCATGTACCTCCACGGCCGCAAGCCGTTCAACCTTGAAGGCGACGGATTGGAGAGCATCAAGTCCAACCTGCAAACAGGCGGGCTGCTCTTCGCCGACGCGGGATGCAACGGCTATGACTCGTGGAAGAAGTTCGACGAGTCCTTCCGGACGAGTTGCAAGAAGCTCTTTCCGGAAAGCCCGCTTCAAGTGATCCCCGCGAACGATCCACTTCTCTCCGCGAAGATGAACGGCGGGGCGGTGCTTGGCAGCGTCCGCTGCCGTCGCGAGCGGCCCGACGGAAAAGGGCCGGAGACCGAGATGCGGAGTTACGCTCCTTACTTGGAGGGTGTGAAAGTCGACGGCCGATGGGTCATCGTGTACAGCAAGTACGACATCGGCTGCGCATTGGAAGGGCACAAGGCTTCGGACTGCATGGGACACGACCGCGAGAGTGCGCTGAAACTCGGTTCCGCAGTCGTTCTCTACTCATTGAAACGATGACCGGCCGGGGCCGCTTACTTTTTCATCTGCCGGCCCGTCGAATCAATGCCCGCAGGTTGCGGTGTCGAGTCGGTCACGATCTTCCAGCTTGCACCCGTCTCGCGCATCGCGGTGAAGTCTTTCGTGCGATAGCCGAACTCCAATTGCGGTGTTTTGAGGCACACTTTCTCACCGCGCGAACGCATGCTTGCATCGAGGATTCCGCTCACGAGCAACGTCCGCTCCACGGGATATGGAGCGACGCCCGTACGGAAGAAGTGCTGGATGGCATGCGACAGCGCCTTGAACAGGTTTCGGTTCTGCCACGGTCCGACGTGGAACCGCGTCGCCTGCGGCTTCGGATCGTCTTGGGTCGCGCAGGCGAAGTTCCACCGTCCGCTGCTCGTGCCGACCTTCAGGATGATCGCCCGCAGGCCGTCCTTGTACGTCAGCAGGACACCGTGCGGCTGGGCGTCTTTCTCGCCTACGACGTGTTTGTACGACACCGGCCTGCGGCCGAACTCCGCGGCCATCGCCGCGTCCGCCAGCGGCATGGACCAGCGGCCGTCCTCGCCCGCCTTCCACAGCGAATCCCCCGCGAGGAACTCCACAGAGACCACACCGGTCTCACCGCCCTTGCGGAACTCGACGATGGACTGCAGCACTTCCAGCGCGTGGAAATCGTATGACTCGATACCTCCGCCGTGAATGCTGACCGCATCGGTGATCGCCGCGTCTGCCGGGAGTGCGAATGGAGGCACGCGTTGGGCAAGCGGGACGGAACTCCCCGCCATGAACGGGATCCCGAGTTTTGCGGCCGTGTCCGACATCTCCTTCGACCAATCCCATCGATAGGAGAGGTGTTTGTCGTTGAAGAGCGGGACGAAGCGCCGGGATCGCTTCATCACCGTGACGATATCGTCGAAGAACCGCTTGCGCGGATACTGGTGCTGCCCGAGTTCGTTTCGGGGGTATTGCCCGTGCTCGCCGATGGAGAGCACCGCATCGACAGCCAGTTCCTTGCCGCCGAGACAAAGCGCCTCATCGATCGTCCTGTAAATCGGGATCTTGTAGTCCCTGGCCACCTTCTCCACGAGATCGCCCTTCGGTCGCTGATCCGCGAAAAACGAGACAACCTCCACGCCCGGATCGGTGATCTGCCCGTTGAACAAGTACGGTTCGAGGAAGTTCTCCAGGATCACATGGGCGTGTGAGCGGTAGGTGAACTCGGTGAAGACGGCCGCGACCTTAAGTCGCTTCGGCTCGGCCGCGGCGCTGAACAAAACTGGACATGAGATGGCGCCGAGGAATCGGCGGCGGGAGGCGGTGTGGGTCATGGGCGTGCCGGAGGAGGCGCTCGGGTGAGACGACTGACGCTATCCGCATGCCGGCACGGAGTCAAACATTACTCCACATGAAGTTCGCTCCGCACGCCGCGCAAGTCCATCTCGTACTCAATCTCCTCGATCGGCGGCCGCGTGTAGTGCCAGCGGATGCCGTGAACGGCCGACGGTCTCGCGCGATTCAGCACGCACTCCGTCAGGATCGCGTTCAGCGGATGAACCGTGTAGACATCGATCGCGTTGACCCGCGACCAGTCGACGCCCAGCCCGAGCAGGCGGGCTTCCATCAGGTCCATCACAAAACGCGCCTTTCTCTTCATGCCGTCGTCCGAGGTGTCGCCTCGGGCCACGATGTTCTCCGCGGCGAGAATCCCCTCGGGAAGTTCTCCCGCGCCAGCCACAACGAACGTTGGCGAGTGCGCGTGTGAGCAAGGGCGCGAGTAGGAAAACCCGTATAGCGCCGGCTCCGCGGGCGGCTGAAACGCCGGCGCGACATTCGTCCGAGCCACCGGATTGACGCCGTCCACGAACAGTCCCCATTCCTTCAGGATGGTTGTGTACGCGCCGTTGAATTCGGCGAAGCCGGGAAAACTGAAAGGAGCGGGCGAACGCAATTCGACTCCGCACAACGCCGCCTTCGGTCGTCCTTCATCAGCGAGATGTTTTGCGATTCTCTTGAATCCGTCTCGGTAGGGAGCCGGCCTCTGAAACACCGCATGCACAACTTCGAAGCCGGGCTGAGACACCGCGCCGCACGAGTAAGGTGCGATCCCCGGCAGATATCGGTAGTTCCCGGCGGGATGTTCGAGAAGTGACATGTGATCCTCCGTGTGGAGATATGAAGGACGATTGTACACCCGACCGGAATCGGCACATCTATTTCTTTCGTGCCGCACTAGTACTCTGCCTCGAAGTCCTTTCCGTACTCACACCGGGGCCACGATGCGACTCCCTCCCGTTGGTCTGGCCTTCTTCGTCTGCAGCGTTTCGCTTTGCTCGGCTGCGGACGAACCGCCGGCGATTCCTCTGTGGGAGAGCGGACCGCCCGGGTTCGAGAGCCGGAAAGGGGAGAAAGAGATTCGTGACCGCGTGAACAAAGATACGGGGGAGTTTCGCACCACCAACATTCACAATCCATACGTGACGGTGTTCCTGCCTCCGAAAGAGAAGGCCACGGGTGCGGCCGTGGTGATTGCGCCCGGCGGCGGTCATCGCGAACTGTGGGTGAAGCACGAAGGCGAGAATGTGGCGAAGTGGCTCAGCGAACGCGGAGTGGCCGCCGTCGTCCTTCGCTATCGGCTCGCGCGCGAAAAAGACTCGCCGTACAAACTCGACATACATCCGCGCGAGGATGGCCAGCGCGCGGTTCGGCTCGTGCGGAGCAAGGCGAAGGAATGGAACGTCGACCCGGCCCGCGTGGGCATGATGGGCTTCTCCGCCGGGGGCGAACTGACATCCCTCGTGTGCCGCAATCCGGGCAAGGGTGATCCGTCGAGCGCCGACCCGGTCGAACGCGAGAGCGCGGTCCCGGGATTCAACGCTCTCGTGTATTCCGGTCCTCTCGGAATCATCAAGCAGACGATCACGAAGGACAACGCACCGCCCACATTCATTGTGGTCGGCGACGACGATGGGGCCGAGTCCTGGCTCGTGCAGCACCATCAGGATTTGAAGAAGGCCGGAGTGTCATCCGAGTTGCACGTCTATGCCAAGACGCCGCACGCGTTCGGGTTTCGGCCAATGAAACCGGCGGGCAAGCCCGTGGAGAGTTGGCCGCAGCGATTTGTGGAGTTCCTTGAAGTACAGGGCATAATCAGGAAACCGTGAGGTTCCAATGATTCGCATTTCGAGCTTTCTTGCGGTCCTCGCCTGCACGCACCCCGCGCTTGCGAACGAGCCGCGAACGCCGGACGTTCCTGTTCTCGAAGTCGAGAAAGACACGACGCTCGATCCCACGAAGACTTACGGCAGCATTGTCGTGAAGGGACGCGATCTCACGATCGACGGGAAGGGCGCGTGGATCGTCGGGGCTTCCGGAAACCCGAAGACGTTCAAAGGGATCGGAATCCTGAGCAATGCATCGTCGGGGATCACGTTGAAGAACGTCAACGTCAAAGGTTTTGAGACCGGTCTCCGGCTGGAAAACGTCTCCAAGTGGATCGTCGAGAATTGCAACTTCTCGGACAACTTCCACGATCCGGAATTTGGCTGGGGGGAGAACGGTCGCCGCGGCGGCATGGTGCTCGTCGGCGTCCGCGATTCGATCATCAGGAACTGCAAAGCGAATCGCGTATGGGACGGCTGCGTGCTGGACCGCTCGAACGGAAACACGCTTTCCAAGAACGATTTCTCGCGGTGCTCGAACACCTGCCTCAAGCTTTGGCGCGCCTCGAGTAACACGATTGATGACAACAAGTTGGACTACGGCATTCGCATCAGGCCCGGCGAAGTGCATGCCCGCGATTCGACCTGCGTGCTCATCGAAACCGGTTCGGACGACAACGTGTTCCGCAGGAACTCGTGCACGCACGGCGGGGATGGCATCTTCATCCGCCCGCTGAATGGCTGGGTGAGCACCGGCAATCGCTTCGAGAAGAACGACTGTTCATACGCCAACAACAACGGATTCGAGTGCTGGGCGCCGGGCAACATCTTCATCGGGAACGTCGCGAATCGTTGCAGCTACGGATTCTGGATGGGCGGCTCGGACCGCACCGTGCTCGACGGCAACGAAGCGTCGTTCAATGGCGACCCGAAGGGCAATCACAATTCGCCGCATCTGCCCTCCAACGGCCACGCCGGCATCGTGTTCATGTTCGGTTCAGGAACGCACATCGTGGTTCGCAACAACACCTGCGTGGGAAACACCGGGGCCGGCATCGCCCTCATTGGCGACCAGGGCAGCCGCGGCAAGCACTGGAAAGCTTCCCATTGGGTCATCGATGGCAACACGCTCACCGACAATCGTTGGGGCGTGTTCGCAGAGTGTGCCGACTGGATCGACATGGGTGCGAACGAATACAAGGGCAACGGCACGGATCTTCACAAAGGGCTTGGCGTGACCAACCTGACCGAGCGGCCGGCCGATCGAGCGGCAAAGGAACCGCCGAGCGTCATCGCAAGCGGATCCGAGAGGGTCCGCGTCGGAGAGAAGGTGACATTCGACACCAGCCAATCCACCGATCCCGCGAATCGCCCGTTGACCTTTCGTTGGGATCTCGGTGATGGAACGACGGCAACGGGTGCGAAGGTGGAGCATGCTTTCCAGTCGGTGGGTTTCTACCGCGTCGGGGTCACGGTCACAAACGGGTCACGATCCGGGCTGGCTTGGCGAAACGTGTACGTGGTCGGCACCGAAGCCGAAGTCGGAACGGAAGGTCAGGCCGGGAAGTGGGACTGGGTTGATCCGCGTTCCAAGGTTCGATTCGCGGATGATCGGGAGATCGTCGTGGTCGGAAAATCAAGCCTCCGGGCGTCGGTCGGTCCGCCTTATAGTGGCGGCAGAGTGGAACTGAGGTACACGCTCCCGAAAGCGTTTGACACCGCCAAGATCTCCCGCCTTCGGGTTTGGATCCGGGCTCGCAACCCCAATGTGCCCTCGTGGCAGGACGGCAACCCGCTGGTGACGCTCTATGGCCCGGCGGACGCCGTTTGCCGAATCAAGTCAAGAGTTGAATTGCAAACCTCACCCGCCGACAGCGAAGCGCGGGAGGGCTGGCTTCTGTTGACCGTCCCTCTTGGCCGGGATGCGAAGTGGGCCATGGAGGGGGCGATTCCAAAAACCATCGAGCGCGTCTCGCTGGGATTCGATTCCTGGGGCGGCGAGCCGTTCGAAGTCTGGCTGGATGGACTCTGCTTCGAATGATATGGCGAGTTCGGCTTCAATGACGAGCCGGCATGAACATGAGGCGTGGTTAGAGCAGCAGTTCGCGCTTCACTTCCGCCCGTGAGACGACGACATCCGTCAGGGTGTCGTCGCGGCCTTCGTGCGGGTAGGTGAGCTTGTCGTGATCCAATCCCAGTGCGTGCAACAGCGTGGCGTGCAGGTCCGAGACGCGCACCACTTTGTCCACCGACGCATATCCGAACTCGTCCGTGCCGCCGTGGGCGTACCCCTTTTTGAAGCCGCCACCGGCGAGCCACAGCGAGAACGCGTGGCGGTTGTGATCGCGGCCGTCCGGCCCCTGCGAGATCGGCAGCCGCCCGAACTCGCCGGTCCACATCACGATGGTCGAATCCAGCAGCCCGCGACGCTTCAGGTCGAGAACCAGCCCCGCGCTCGGCTGGTCGGTCATCGCCGTGAGGTTCTTCAGGCTCTCCGCGTTCTTCGAGTGCGTGTCCCAGGGTTGGCTGTTGAGGAACAACTGCACGAAGCGGACGCCGCGTTCGATGAGCCGCCGCGCCAGCAGGCACCGTTTCCCGTACTCCGCGGAGACAGGCTTATCCATGCCGTAGAGTTTCTTCGTCTCCTCGGTCTCTTTCGAGATGTCGAGCACATCGGGCACGGCGGTCTGCATCTGGGCAGCGAGTTCGAAGTGGTTCAGCCGCGCTTCGAGTTCCGCGTTGCCGGGATGGCGGCGGAGGTGGGCCGCATTCAATTCGTTCAACACGCCCAACTGATTGCGGCGGGCCTCGGGTGAAACGTCGGCGGGAGTCGCGAGGTGGGCCACCGGCGTGCCGGTTGCGCGGAACGGCGTGCCCTGGTACACCGCGGGCAGATAGCCGCTGGACCAGTTGTTCGTGCCGTCTACCGGGAGCCCGCCGGGATCGGAGAGCACGACGTATGCGGGCAGTTCCTTGCGTTCCGTGCCGAGCCCGTACAGCACCCACGACCCCCACGCGGGCCGGCCGGGGAACGTCTTGCCCGAGTTGATCTGCCGCAGCGCCGCTTCGTGATCCACGGACTCGGTGTGCATCGACCGCACGAGCGTGATGTCATCCACGATGCCGGCGGTGTGCGGGAGCAGTTCGGAGAGTTCGATGCCGCTCTTGCCGTGCTTCGCGAACTTGAACGGCGACGCGAGCAGTTTGCCCATTTGCGTGTGGAAGTGCGTTTCGAGCTTGCCGGGGTGCGGCTTGCCGTGCTGCTTAGTGAGTTCGGGTTTGGGGTCGAAGAGATCCATCTGACTCGGGCCGCCGTGCTGAAACAGGCAGATGACGGCCTTGGCTTTCGCGGGATGGTGCGGCTTCTTCGGCGCAAGCGGGTCCGCGGCCTCAGCCGCGAGTTGAGCCAGCGCGAGCCCGCCGAGGCTCCCGGCATACCGGGAGAGAAAGGCGCGGCGGTGGAGAGAGAAGTTCATGTTCATTGGGTCCAATCTCCCCACATCAGTCCCGGCACGCGGCGGAAGTCACGCACGTTCTGCGTGACGACCTTGGCCCCAAGTTCCAATGCGGATGAAGCGATTTTCAAGTCCATCGAGCCGATGTTGAGCTTCTGCTTCACGAGCGAATCGTAGCGGTTGTACATGGACTCAGTCATCGGGAGGATCTGGAACTGAAACAGGAATTGCGCCGAACTCGCAAGCGACTCCGATGCTGTTGCTCGCTGCGCATTCGTTCGAACACGCCGCAGCAGGGCAATCCAACCGCCAATAGTCTCCTCGACGGTGTTGGCTGACACAAGAATCGTGTCAGCGGCGTGGGCTTGGTGGTTTGCTGTGGTCGGCTGATGGCCGTGCTCCAAGAGTGTCGTAATGGAGGTATCCAAGATGTAAACGGCCATCAGTCCGCAACCGGAACGGTGTTGTTCAAGCGCCGATACTCGGCGAGTTCCGCCAAGTACTCGTTGTAGAGAGGGCTGCTTCCCACCTTCAGTGCAGCCGCTTGGATCGAATCCACATCGCTCACGCGGATCGACCTCACTCGGCAGCCGTTCCTCACCTTCTCGCGCAGCAGTTCATGCACGGCCTCCAATGCGGCATCCGAAGTCGGGCCTTCGGCCGCGAGGTCGAACGGCGACCCCATCCGGGCCAAGAAGCCCGAACCGTGCGGCGTCACGAAAACCGGAATGTCCATGATCGTTCCTCCACCACCAATTCTACCGCAATCACTCCACATACAGGAAGGCGTTGCTGGCCAGCAGCATCTGGCACAGATCGGTCCAGGCGCGGTCGTCGTTGGCCGCCTCCTTCCGCGGGGCGAGTCGCTGCACCTCCAGGAATCGCACGCACGCCGCGGTTTCCTCCTTGGTCGGTGCGCGGCCGGCGGACAGGCGAAAGGCCAGGTTCAGGTCCTTGTTCACGCGGGTGGCGAAGGCCTTCGCGCGGAGACGCGCGAACTCCGAGTTCAACAGTGCCAGCGATTGCAGCGGCACCGTGGACGGCGTCCGCTTGCCGCACGTCGAGACGATCGACGGCGCGTCGAACAACTGCAGGAACGTGACAACCTGCGTGCGACGTTGTTGCATGTAGATGGAGCGACGCCGCGAACCGTCGGTCTTCTCCTCGACCACGACGCTGCCTTCTTCGGTGCGGCGGCTCGGCACGTACGGTCCGCCGACGCGCGGATCGAGTTCACCCGAGATCGCGAGCATCGAATCGCGCACGGCTTCGGCATCGAGCCGCCGCAGCGGGAAGTGACCGAGCAGGCGGTTGTCCGGGTCATCC
>JADMIO011281709.1_pt1 | contig 10651 bp, 11 predicted proteins | sample 8958161 | NCBI WGS metagenome assembly JADMIO01 (sample SAMN16585339, study PRJNA669376) | soil metagenome | isolation source: Crop rotation soil | place: USA: Cullars Rotation, Alabama | collected 2011
TCCGCCGGTCCCGAGGCGCTCGAGCGCTCCCGGGCCAAGGGCCGCGGCGCCGACCCCGAGGGCAGCGCCACCTCGGCGGCCACCGCGTCGGTGGTGCTCGACGCGCTCGACGACCTGCCCGAGCACCTGCGGGTGCCGGCCGTGCTGCGCTACTGGACCGGCCTCAGCGAGAAGGAGATCGCCGTGGCCATCCGCCGCCGACCCGGGACCGTGAAGTCCCGGTTGCACGAGGCCCGCCGGCGCCTCGCCGCCGATCCCCGCATCGCCGCCCTCGCTCCCGAGGCCCTGGAGGCCGCACCGTGATCACCGAAGACGCGCTCCGCGACCTGCTGGCCCAGGCGGCCGACTCCGCCCCGCCCCCCGGGGGCCTCCCCGAGGGGCTCCTCGAGGGCCTCGGCGAGGCCACCGCACCGGTTCCCGACCGGCGCTTCGCCGGCCACCCGCGCCGGCTGCTCGCCGTGGCCGCCGCTGCGGTGATCGTGGTCGGCCTCGTCGCGGCGCTGGTCGGCGGCGGCGACGACCCGGTCACCACCGCGTCCGACACGACCTCGGAGGCCGGCACCACGGGCGGCGGCGACGGCTTCGCGGCGACGACGGTGCCCGGCCTCGCCGACTCGGCCGGTCCGAGCGCGCCCGGCTCCGACCCGCAGCTGCTCGAGACGGTCGCGCCCGATGCCGACGTCGCGTCGCGCAACGAGGCGGCCGGCGGCGGGACCGCGGCGTCGCAGCTCCAGGACTCGGCCCAGGTCGTGAAGACCGGATCGGTGACCCTCGAGGTCGACGAGGGCGCGTACGACCGCTCCGTCGACCTGTTGACCACGAAGGTGGCGGGCATGGGCGGCTACGTGTCGCAGTCGTCCACCTCCCGCACCGACGACCGCCCCGCCGGCTCTCTCGTGCTGCGGGTGCCCGCCGCCCGGTTCGACCAGCTCATGGTCGACCTCCGCAAGCTCGGCAAGGTCGTCGACGAGGACTCCCAGGGCGTGGACGTGGGCGGCCAGGTCGCCGACCTCGACGCCCGGCTCAGCGCACTGCGGGCCACCCGCGACAAGCTCACCGCCATCCTCGCCAAGGCGGGGAGCGTCGACGAGACGCTGACGGTCCAGGACCGCATCACCGGGGTCCAGACCCAGATCGAGCAGCTGGAGGGCCAGCAGCGGCTGCTGCAAGACCAGGTGCAGATGTCGTCGATCACCGTGAGCCTGGCCGAGCCCGGCGCCGAGCGCATCGCGCTCGCCACGGACGAGCGCGACCTCGGCGGTGCCTGGGACGACGCCCGCCACCGGTTCGGGGACGGCATCGAGGACCTCGTGGCCTGGTCGGGCTCCGCCGCCGTGGTCGTCCTGGTCGGGGCGGCGGCGCTGTTCGCCCTGCGCCTCGCCTGGCCCCGGCTCCGCCGCCTGCTGCTCTGAGCGCTCCGACGGGCGGGGCGGCTAGAGGACGAACTCGTCGATCAGCCGGGCCAGCGTGAGCGGGTCGTCGCCCTGCACGCTGTGCCCGGCCTCGGCCACGTGCTCCACGCGCGCGTCGGGGAGGCGGCGCAGCAGCTCGCCCTCGTCGATGTCGGTGACCACCGACCCGTCGCGCATCCCCCGCACGAGCATGACGGGCACCGTGACCGCGCCGAGCACGTCCCAGAGCTGCGGCGCGTCCTCCGTCGTCCGGGCCGCCCTCGCCGGGAAGCGGCGGTAGCGCCAGACCCAGCTGCCGTCGTCGAGCTGCATCGCGTTGTGGAGGATGCCCCGCCGCAGGGACGACTCCGAGCGGGTCGGGTTGAACTGCATCGTGCGGGCCAGCAGCTCGTCGAAGTCGGGGAACGACTCGGGGCCGTCGACGAAGTCGAGGATGGCCTTGGCCTTCTCGTTGTCGACGCCGGGTGTGATGTCCACGAGCACGAGCGACCGGACGAGGTCGGGTCGCACGCCGGCCAGGGCCATCGCGGTCATCCCGCCGAGGGACATGCCGACCACGGCGCGCGCGTCGGGCGCCAGCGCGTCGATGACGGTGGCGACGTCGGTGGCGTTGGAGCGGAGGTAGACCTCGGCGTCGTCGGCGGGCCCGTCGCTGTGGCCGTGGCCGGGCAGGTCGATGGCCACCAGTGGCCGGCCGAGGGCCATGGCCACCGTGTCCCAGGTGTGCGCGTTCTGGGCGCCGCCGTGGAGCAGCACGAGCTCGGGCGGGGCGTCGCCCCACACCAGCGCGCTGAGCTCGCGGCCGCCGCCCACCGCCACCTGCTCGCGGCGGACCGTCGGCGGACCGTCGTAGGGGAGGCCGAACTCCGCCGCGTTCTCGTGGAAGAGACCGAACTCGTCGTACGGGACCCGGATCACGGAACGGCAGGATACGTGGGGGATCCGTCGTTGCTGTCAGAGCGGTGGCGGGAGAGGGTGGGCCCATGCAGATCGCCATCGGCCTCTACCCCGAGTTCACCGCCCTCGACGCCGTCGGCCCCTACCAGGTGCTCAGCCTCCTGCCCGGGGCCGAGGTCGTCATCTGCGCCGAGCGCAAGGGCCTGCTGCCCGACGACAACGGCCTGCTGAGCTTCGACATCGCCCACACGTTCGACGACATCGCCCGGCCCGACGTCCTCCTGGTGCCCGGCGGGATCATCACCCGCAGGCTGGCCCGCGACCGCGACCCCATCGTCGACTGGATCGAGCGGGCCCACGAGCACACGACGTTCACCACCTCGGTGTGCACCGGGTCCCTGCTCCTCGGCGCCGCCGGCCTCCTCGAGGGCAAGCGGGCCACCACCCACTGGCTGTCCTACGACGTCCTCGAGGGCTACGGCGCCACGGCCACCGAGCAGCGCGTGGTGCGCGAGGGGAAGATCTTCACGGCCGCCGGGGTCTCCGCCGGCATCGACCTCGCCCTCACGCTGGTGGCCGAGCTCGCCGACGACGCGACCGCCCAGGCCCTCCAGCTGGCCATCGAGTACGACCCCCAGCCGCCGTTCGACTCCGGGGCCCCCTCGAAGGCCGACCCGCTGATCGCCGAGCTGGTCACGGCCGTCACCCGCGACAAGGAGGCCGAGGTCCTCGCCCGCTGACGACCGCCGACCCCCTACAGTGCGGCAGCGTCCGGACCGGGGGGAGTCGGAGTGAGCATCGTCGAAGAGCTGGGCCCTGAGCCGCAGGTGCCCCCGGGGTGGGATGCCCACCGCGACCCGAAGTACCTGCGGATGCTGCTGCTCCTCCTGGTGTCGGCGGCGTTCTTCGAGGGCTACGACAGCTCGATCCTCGCCCTGCTGCTCCCGAACATCCAGAGCAGCTTCTCGGTGAGCGAGGCCACGCTCGGGATCACCCGCATCCCGATCGAGCTCGGCCTGTTCGCGGCGTTCTTCGTGGCCCGGCTGTCGGACCGCCTCGGTCGCCGCCCGATGCTGCTGTGGTCGGTGATCGGCTACACGGTCTTCACCGCCCTCACCGCGCTGAGCTGGGACATCTGGTCGTTCGCCTTCTTCCAGTTCGCCAGCCGCGTGTTCCTCGGGGCCGAGTACGCCATCGGCGTCACGATGATCGTGGAGGAGTTCCCGGCCGCCCGTCGGGCCCGGGCCCTCGGCACCCTGCTCACGTTCTCCGCCGCCGGCACCATCGCGGTGGGCGTGCTGCTCGGCGTCGGGCTGCAGGACTCGTCGCTCGACTGGCGGGCGTTCTACCTCGTGGGCCTGCTGCCACTCGTGGTGCTCGGCTTCTACCGGCGCCGCATCAAGGAGACGCGCCGCTACGAGGAGGTGCGGGCCGGGCGGCTGGCCGACGAGCCCAAGCCGTCGATGCTGGTGCCGTGGCGGCCGAAGTACCGGCGCAACCTCGTGCTCGTCGGCATGATCCACATGTTCCGCTCGATCCCGCTCTTCGGTTCGACGGCGTGGTGGGCCTTCTACGCGGAGCGCGAGCGTGGCTTCACGTCGAGCCAGGTGGCCTTCTACATCATCTGCGCGTACGGCCTCGGGTGCCTCGGCTACTACATCTGCGGTCGCTCGATGGAGCGGTTCGGGCGGCGGCCCACCGGGCTGGTCTACGGCGCCGGCGGCATCACGTTCACGATCCTGCTGTTCCAGACCACGAACCACACCGTGTCGTTCGTGGCGCTGCTGCTCGGGGTGTTCTTCGGGCTCGGCAGCGCGCCGGCGATGAGCGCCATCGCCACCGAGCTGTTCCCGACCGAGATCCGCGGCCAGACCGCCGCCTGGATCCGCAACGTCTTCGAGATCGCCGGCTACGTGTTCGGGCCCGCGGTGGTGGGCATCCTCGGCGACCACCAGAGCGGCGCCATCGGCAACGTGGGCGACACCGTCACCGCGCTGATGCTCCTGCAGATCCCGACGCTCTACCTGATCTGGCGCTACCTCCCGGAGACGAAGGGCCGCGAGCTCGAGGAGATCAGCGCATGAGCGTCGACCTGCTCGACCGCGAGTCCGACCGTGCCTTCCTCAAGCCGTTCCGGATCGGCCTGCTCGGGGTGGCGATCGCCTTCGTGCTGCTCGGCGCGCTCATCGCCGCCTACGGCACGGGCGAGCACCGGCCCGAGGGCGTGGCCGAGCGCTGGCTGGCCGACGTGGGCGACACCACTCGGGACGGCGTCAAGGACCGCGCCCGGCGCCACGCCGAGGAGGTGGGCCCGGTCGCGCTGGCCCAGGAGCTGCTGGCTCCGGCCGGCGACGCGGACGGACGAGCCGCGTTCCTCGACCTGGAGGTCGGCAAGGCGGTGGACCGGGCCGACGCCGCGGAGCGGGACGTGCCCTTCCGCCTCCACCAGCGCATCGACGGGTCGGCCGGTCCCGCCGTCGACGGCGTGATCGTGCTGACCGAGCGGGCCGGCGAGTGGAAGGTGGCCGCGGTCGACGGCCCGAGGAAGGGCCTCGAGGTCCCGAGCGAGGGCGGGTCCCCCGCGGCCGAGGCCCCGCTGAGCCTCTTCCTCGGCGCCATCCTCGTGTCGTTCGTGGTCGCCGGGGCCTGCGCGCTCGCCGTCCGAGCGGCAACCCCGAAGGACCAGCGCTAGCCGGGCTCAGGCCGTCGCCAGGATCTCGCCGCAGGGCACGGCGAACCAGGCATCGGGGTGCTCGGACCAGCGCCGCCACGCGGCGGCGACCTCGGCCAGCTCCTCGCGGGTGGACACGCCGAGGTCCACGGCGCGCTCGCCGAGGGCGGTGGCCTCGGTGCGCTCAGCCCAGAGGCCGCCCCACCAGGCCCGTTCCTCGGGGGTGGCGTAGCACCAGGCCGTGGCCGTGGTCCGCACCTCGGTGAAGCCGGCGGCGTGGGCCCAGGCCAGGAGCCGGCTGCCGCCGTCGGGGTCGCCGCCGTTGGCCTCGGCCACCGCGCAGTACACCTCGAGCCAGCGGGTGAGCAGCGGATCGGTCGGGAACCAGCTGAAGGCGCGGTAGATGCTGTCGCGGGCGGCCACCACGCCCCCGGGGCGGCACACCCGTCGCATCTCGCGGAGCGCGGCCACCGGGTCGCCGAGGTGCTGCATCACCTGGTGGGCGTGGACCACGTCGAATGCGTGGTCGGGGAGGTCGAGGGCGTAGATGTCGCCGACCCGCACCTCGAGGTTGGCGGCGCCGGCCTCGTCGGCGGCGGCCTGGGCGGCAGCGATCACGTCGGCCGACGCGTCGAGGCCGACGACGCGACCCGGCGCGCAGCGCTGGGCCAGGTCGACGGTGATCGTGCCGGGCCCGCAGCCCACGTCGAGCAGGTCGATGCCCGGGGCCAGGTGGGGGAGGAGGTAGCCGGCGGAGTTGTCGACGGTGCGCCAGCGATGCGAGCGCAGCACGCTGTCGGCGTGGCCGTGGGTGTACGTGGCCTCCTCGCGTCGCATCGGCGGGAAGGGTAGGCCAGACTCCCCGGCTGTGAACCACGGGATCGCAGCATGAAGATCACCGCCGCCGTGCTCCGCGCCGGCGACCAGCCGTACTCCCTCGAGGAGGTGGAGCTGGCCGACCCTCGGGCCGACGAGGTGCTCGTGCGCATCGTCGGTGCCGGGATGTGCCACACCGACGTCCTGCCCCGCGGTGCCGGCACGATCTCGCCCCCGCCGATCATCTGCGGCCACGAGGGCTCGGGCGTGGTCGAGGCCGTGGGCAGCGAGGTCGAGGGCGTGGCCGTGGGCGACCACGTGGTGATCTCGTTCGAGTCGTGCGGCGCGTGCGAGGCCTGCCGGGCCCGCCGGCCCTATGCGTGCGAGCAGTTCTGGCTGCGCAACCTGCTCGGCCGGCGCGCCGACCTCTCCACCGGCGTCACCGACGCGTCGGGCGCGGAGATCCCGTCGCGGTGGTTCGGCCAGTCGTCCTTCGCCACCCACGCCGTGGCCACCGCCCGCAACGTGGTCGTGGTCGACCCGGCCCTCCCCCTCGAGAAGCTCGGCCCGCTCGGCTGCGGCATCCAGACCGGCGCCGGCTCCACGTTGTCGGCCGACGCCCTCGACGTGCAGCCCGGCACCAGCATCATCGTGTTCGGCGTGGGCGCGGTGGGCCTCGCCGCGCTCATGGGCGCGGTGGTGGCCGGGGCCACCACGATCATCGCCGTGGACCTCCACCAGCAGCGCCTCGACCTCGCCACCGAGCTCGGCGCCACGCACACGATCCTGGGTGACGACGCCGATCTCGGGGCCAAGGTCCTGGAGCTGACCGGCGGCGCCGGCTGCCACTACGCGGTCGACACCACCGGCGTGCCCGCCGTGTCCAAGGCGGCGATGGGCTGCGTCCGACTCGGGGGCAAGGGCGCGCTCGTCGGCGCGCAGCTCTCCGACGTCTCGTTCGACACGCTGTCCGTCGTCGGCAAGACCGCCATCTGGGTCCTCGAGGGCAACGCCGACCCGAAGGCGTTCATCCCCCGGATGATCGAGCTCTGGCAGGCCGGTCGCTTCCCCTTCGACCGGCTCATCGAGGAGTTCCCGCTGTCGGACATCCAGGAGGCGGAGGACGCCTCGCTGTCGGGTCGCGTGGTGAAGCCCGTGCTCCGCCCCTAGCCGAGCGCCTCCCGCGTGGCCTCGTCGGCGGGGAAGAACTGCTCGATGCTGAGCTCGGCCAGCGTGACGTCGAGCGCGGTGCCGAAGGTCGCGATCGTGCTGAACAGCGACAGCACCGAACCGTCGGCCTGCTCCAGCTCGATGGGCAGGAACAGCAGCCGGGCGGGGTCGGTCAGCTCGGCCGGCCCGTCGAGGACCCCGGGGTAGCGGCGGACCTCGTCGACCAGCGCGGCCAGCCTCGCGTCGCCGCTCAGCGCCGCGTCACGGCGGAGCTGGGTCACGAGGTGCTGGCTGTACTCGCCGAAGTTCCGCACACGCGGAGCCAGGCCCTCCGGGTGCAGGCCGAGGCGGTACACGTTGACCGGGGGCTCGAGCAGGTGCCCGGCGACGCCCTCGGTGAACAGGCCCAGTGCCGACGCGTTGGCGGTGATCAGGTCCCAGCCGCGGTCCACGATCACCGCGGGGTAGGGCTGGTGCCCCTGGAGGATCCGGTCGAGCACCTCGCGCACGGGATCCATCCCGGCGTCGTCCAGGGACCGCTCGGCGTAGGCGGGCGAGTAGCCCGCCGCCAGCAGCAGCGAGTTGCGCTCGCGCAGGGGCACGTCGAGGTGCTCGGCCAGGTGCAGGACGAGCTCGCGGCTGGGCTTGGAACGGCCGGTCTCCACGAAGCTGAGGTGGCGGGCGGAGACCTCGGCGTCCACGGCGAGGTCGAGCTGGCTGAGGCGACGGCGCTGGCGCCAGCCGCGCAGCAGGTCGCCGACGCCGGCCGAGGGCGAGATCGTGGTCACGGGCCGACCGTACCGAGCGAGGCGCGGCGGGGCGCTTACCTCACAGGTAATCGTCCTGCGTCGGATCGGGGCGCAGGGTGGGGGCCATGACCACCACCAACGACACCAGCACCGCCACCGACCTCGTCGACCGCTACTTCGCCATGTGGCTCGAGACCGACGCCGACGCCCGGGCCGAGCAGATCGCCGCCGTGTTCACCGAGCACGGCCGCCACGTCGACCCCAACGCCGACGCCAACGGCCACGACGGCCTGGCGCAGATGATGGGGGCGGTCCACGCCCAGTTCCCCGGCCTCGGCATGCGCCGCACGACCGGCATCGACCAGCACAACGACCAGCTCCGCTTCGGCTGGGAGCTCACCGGCGCCGACGGCGCGGTCCTCGTGGCCGGCATCGACGTCGCCCAGGTGGGCCTCGACGGCCGCCTGTCCCAGGTCGCCGGCTTCTGGGGCGACCTCCCGCCGGCCTGACCCCCACCCCACGGCTTCTGGCCCGGAAACGTCGCCCTCTGGGGCGACCGTTCCGGGCCAGAATCCGTGGGTGACCTCTCCCTCGCTCACCGAGACCGATCGCACGCGGCTGCGGCGCCACGCCGAGCGCGGGGACTTCGACCGGGCCACGGCCTACGCCATCCTCGACGAGGCGTACCTGGCCCACGTGGGCTTCGTGGTCGACGGCTCGCCCAAGGTCCTGCCGATGACCTTCGGGCGGGTCGACGACCGGCTCTACCTCCACGGCGCCGCCGGCAACGCCATGCTCAAGGCCGCGTTCGGCACCGAGGTGTGCGTCACCGTCACGCTCCTCGACGGCCTGGTGCTGGCCCGCTCCGCGTTCCACCACTCGATGAACTTCCGGTCGGTCGTGCTGCTCGGCATCGCCGAGAAGGTCGAGGACCCGGCCGAGAAGGTCGCCGCCCTCGACGCCGTGGTCGACCACGTCGTCCCCGGGAGGAGCCGCGTGGCCCGGGGCACCAGCGACATCGAGGCGAAGAAGACCGCGGTGATGCGCCTGCGCATCGACGAGGGCTCGTGCAAGGTCCGCACCGGCGACGCCATCGACGAGCCCGAGGACCTCGCCCTCGAGGTCTGGGCCGGCGTGGTCCCCCTCCGCCTCACGCCGGGGGACCCGATCGCCAACGCCGACCTCGCGGCCGGGCTCCACGACGGCCGGCCGGCGCCCGACCTCTTCGTCCGCTAGCCGCGGCCGTGGTGGACGCGCCTACGGTGCGTCGCCATGACGCTCCGTGTGATCCAGTGGGCCACCGGCACCGTGGGCATCCACGCCGTGCCCGCCATCGTCGCCCACCCGCAGCTCGAGCTGGCGGGGCTGTGGGTGCACTCCGACAGCAAGGCCGGGCAGGACGCCGGGGTGCTCTGCGGCGGCAAGCCGGTGGGCGTGGTCGCCACACAGGACGCCGATGCGCTGCTGGCGCTCGACGCCGACTGCATCTGCTACACGGCGAGCTCGGACATCCGGCCCGGTCAGGTCGTCGAGGACCTGTGCCGGATGCTGGCGAGCGGCAAGAACGTGGTGAACACCTCGTTCGTGCCGCTGCTCTTCCCGAAGGCAGCCGGCGACGGTGTCTACGACCAGCTCCAGGCCGCCTGCCTCGAGGGCGGCACGAGCTTCTACACGTCGGGGATCGACCCGGGGTTCGGCAACGCCGGCATCACCACCCACGCGCTCGCCCTCTGCAAGGAGGTGCGCACCGTCCGGATGATGGAGATCGTCAACTACGACACCTGGGACAACCCGTTCACGATGTTCGAGATCATGGGGTTCGGGAAGGACGACCCGTCGCAGTCGCTGCTGCTGTCGCCGGGCAGCACCGCGCTGGCGTGGGGCCCGGTCATCGAGCTCGTGGCCGCCGCGATCGGGCTGGAGCTCGACGCGATCCAGGAGCGCCACGAGATCCTCCGCGCCGAGGCCGACCTCACGATCGCGTCGGGCACGGTCGGCAAGGGGACGATCTCTGGGATGCGGTTCGAGATCGTCGGCGTGGCCGGCGGCGAGGAGCGCATCGTGGTCGAGCACGTCACGCGCCTCCGGGACGACGACGCGCCGCACTGGCCGCAGGGACAGGGCTACCGGATCCTCATCGAGGGCGAGCCCCACGTGAAGGTGGAGCTCGAGCTGTCCTCCGACGTCGGCGACCACAACCACGCCGGCTGCCTCGCCACCGCGATGCACGTCGTGAACGCCATCCCCCACGTGGTGGCCGCGGATCCCGGCGTGAAGACGATCCTCGACCTCCCCGTGTACTCGGCGGCGGTCTCGTAGCGCCTAGAGGTCGGGGAGGCCCATGTCGAGGTTGGGCTGCTCGATGCCGCCGTCGACCTCGATCACCTTGCCGGTGACGTAGCTGCCGCCGCGCGACGCCAGGTAGAGCACCGCGGCGGCGATCTCCTCGGGGTCGCCGATGCGCTTGAGGGGCGTGTTCGCCTCCATGGTCGTCCGAAGCCCGTCGTCCTGGAGGACGATGTCGAGGGCCGAGGTGGCGATCGAGCCGACGGCGATGGCGTTCACCCGGATCTTCGGGGCGAGGTCCCGGGCGGCGAGGCGGGTCCAGTGGGCCAGGCCGGCCTTCGCGGTGCCGTAGGCGACGTAGCCGCGCCCCGACGTCCGGCCCATCATCGACGAGATCCCCACCACGGCCCCGCCGCCGCCCTCCAGCATGAAGGGCACGGCCGCCCGGGTGAGGGCGTGGGCGGTGGCGACGTTCCACGAGAACGCCTCGATGAGGCGGCGGGGCGAGGTGTCCATGAACGGGCGGGGCATCGACCCGCCGACGTTGTTCACCACGATGTCGAGGCGCCCGAACGCGTCGTGGGCCGCCTGGGCCAGGCCCGCCACCGCGTCGAGGTCGCTGAGGTCGGCGGGCACCACCACCGCGCGCC
>JADMIO011426319.1_pt1 | contig 10650 bp, 11 predicted proteins | sample 8958161 | NCBI WGS metagenome assembly JADMIO01 (sample SAMN16585339, study PRJNA669376) | soil metagenome | isolation source: Crop rotation soil | place: USA: Cullars Rotation, Alabama | collected 2011
CCAGTGGCTCAGCACCCACGTTGCAAATGAGGTCGGCAACGCCTTCGGGAGTTGCGAGATCGTAAATCAACGGAACGACATGGGCACAGCACGGCTCCGCCAATTTACGCGTCTCAGCGAGCGCAACCGTGTCACGGCCATGGAGAAGCAACGTGACCCCTTCCCCGGCGAGCTTTTGAGCAATCGCGCGTCCGATTCCGCGGCTTGCGCCGGTGATCAAGTATCGTTTCATCCCAGCGTTACACAGGCTGTTAATGAGGGGAACTGTAGTGGCAGGCGTGGCGCCTGCGAATCTAAAAAACCGCAGCCGGCACGGCTGCCTCTACAAGATCTATGTTCTTCTCAACGTAAACCGGTTGTTCGCCGTTTCCCAAAGCCGCAATCGTACCAGCTGTTGATGTAAGCGATTATCCATCTTCGACCAAAGTCCGCGCACGATATTTTCTCCCGTTGACGGGCTATCGCGAAAATCCTCGGTTTCCAAATCCAGATGCCGGTCCTGCCAGGGCGTTATCGATTCGCGCAGCGCGGCCTCAAACGCGGCGAAATCGTAAAGAGTGCCCGATCGATCGTCGTAAGTCCCTCCAATTGTTGCCTCCACCCTGTAAAGATGACCGTGGCCCCGAGGATTATTGCACTTGCCGAAAAGCGAAGCGTTCTCCTGATCGGAAAACGCCGCAACATGCAACCGATGCGCGGCGCTGAAGTTTATCCGCATCCCAAGAAAAATGCTGTGACCCTCCCACGCTTCCGCGAAGAAATCGTCTCGTTCGTGAAGCCGTACACGGTGCAGTGGAACGGTCGAAGAAGCTCGTTCGAATACATACTCAGCCAGGCTCTCTGTCGTCATCGGCCGGTCCTTCAAACCTGGAACTTCCTCATTCAAATAATGATGATCCAACTCGTGACGAAGCGACTCAATGACCGCAGTCACAGCGTCGTGTGAAACGATCGCTCTTTCCTTTGGCGGATTGTCAGATCGCATTGTCAGTCGCGTCCGATAATTGTGCCCGTGCGGTGCGATCGCCGCGCCGAAGCAACGTTCGTTTTCTTCCGGCGTAAGTCGCGGGGACATAGTCCGGCGGGCCGCGGAAAACTCGAACCAGTAGTTTCCTTCGCACGCGCCATTTGCGTAATACGTCGCGCTCCGGTCGTTGGACTCGACCAGATGACATGCGACAAGTTGAGCCGGCGCATCGGCAAAAAGCGGAGCGACTTCTTGGAACAGTTGTCTCGCGACGTTCTCGACGGTCGGAGGCACATTGCGAAACGCGGGATTATCTTCGTTTAGAAATCGGTGATCGTAATCCCCGTGAACTATTTTACCGCAGCGTTCCTTGATTTCGCTGATGTTGATCAGCATTCCCGTGACCGAATCGACCGGGCCTGAGAAAACGAAATAGGCGCGGTAGTTCCGACCCGTTCCGTGCTTAGCTGCGCTTTCCGGGCCAAACGCCGCCAGATTTTGTTTTTCGGTCCAACCCGGCACGAATAAGCGGCGCGAAGCCGAGAATTCGAGGCGCTTACTAACAGTGAGAAGCATGATTAAGAAAACATACACAATTCGCCCGATTTTTCCCTTGAGTGGCGTCCGCGCTGTCGGCGCTCTAATGTTTGGACACGACAGCGCGTGTCCCTCCAGATAAATCGGCGTCTGACACAGACGCCCTACAACCTACTCCTTCAACAGTGACAGGAATTCTGATCGCGTCCGCGCGTCGTCTTTGAAACACCCGAGCAAGCAGGACGTTTTCATCAGCGAATTCTGCTTCTCGACACCGCGCATCATCATGCAGAGATGCTTTGCCTCGACCACGACCGCAACGCCTACGGGCTTCAGGCATGACATCAGCGCGTCGGCAATCTGGACGGTCAGTTGTTCCTGGATTTGAAGCCGGCGGGCAAAAACGTCTACGATCCGCGCAACCTTCGACAACCCGATTACTTTGCCGTTCGGAATATAGGCAACATGAGCGCGCCCGATAAAAGGAATCAAGTGATGCTCGCACATTGAATAGAGCTCAATGTCTTTGACCAAGATAATTTCGCTCGCATCCGAACTGAAAATCGCGCCGTTAACGATCTCATCGAGATCCTGCCGATAGCCTTGAGTCAAAAATTCAAACGCCTTTGCAGCTCGTGTCGGGGTCCTGAGCAGACCTTCGCGTTCCGGATTCTCGCCGATTGCCTCTAGTAGATCACGAAACGATTGTTCCATGCGCGCGAGTTTGGCCGCCCCGCATTTCGGAATGTTTCGGATACGACGCTCCGCGGCTTCCAGTTCGGTCTCGTGATTTCCGCCAGGCATGCGATTCCTTACTCGAGCCAACTCTGCGGATATTTCTCGTCATCCAGCGCGACGGCTTGTTCGGTAAGCTCGAGCGTGTGTTGAGTATCGAACATTACCGCCAGCTCCTCAGTACGCGTAGCGTTTTTGCTCGCCATGATCGTCCCGGGATGTGGCCCGTGCGGAATCCCGCGTGGATGAAGCGTAATGGAAGCCGGTTCAATCCCGCGGCGCGATCCAAAATTACCGCGCACATAAAAGAGAACTTCATCCGCTTCGACGTTGTCGTGGACCCACGGAATTTTCACCGCTTCGGGATGCGTATCGAGAAAGCGCGGCGCGAATGTGCATACGACGTAGCCGCGAATCTCGAAGGTCTGATGGATCGGTGGCGGCTGGTGTACTGTGCCGGTAATGGGCTCGAAATCCTGAGCGTTGAACGTGAATGGATACAGATAGCCGTCCCAGCCAACTACATCGAATGGGTTCTGCGCCATGGTCACGCAGGTCCAGCGCGGACCGTCCTTCACCAGGATTTCGGTGTCGCTTTCCTTGTCGACGGTGTTCAGCTCAGTCGGCCCATGCAGGTCGCGTTCGGAATAAGGGGCTCCCATTTTGATCTGGCCCTCGTGATTCAAGTAACGTTGCGGGATGCGAACGGGTCCCACCGATTCGAGAATGAGGTAATCTTCCTCTTCCACGTTGTCGGGTACGAGCCTGTACGTAATGCCACGCGGGACCACGATGTAATCCTCGGCGCGATAGCGTTGTTTGCCGAAAATCGATTCGAGCGTGCCGCCGCCTTTGAACACGAAAATAATCTCATCCGCGCCGCCGTTGCGATAATACTCGAATTGATCGTAAGCCTTTGCCGGTCGGGAACGATACGCCACCACGTCCTGGTTGAACAGGATTGGAACGCGTCCGGTGTAGAGATCGCCCTTTCGCGAAATATCCGCCGTCTTGAGGTGATGATGACGGAGGGGGCTATGCGTGACTTTCTTGAGCTCCTCGCATTTGAGCAGCTTCACGTTGCGGACACGCGTGGGCGGTCGCAAATGGTAACAAATCGAAAACGCTTCATCGAATCCCTGCGTAGTGAAGACATGCTCGTAATAGATGCCTTCGTTCTTGTAACCTGGTCCCGCCCCATTGCGATGGAACCAGATGTGATGCTTTCTCGGTATCTCTCCGAGTTTTTGATAATACGGCATATCGATCTACCTCCTTTGAATTGTCATCCCGAGCGACAACGTGACATTGCATCCAATTAATTGCGGCGAACCCGCGACACTGTAAGCCTGCCCTGAGCGAGCGCAGTGAGCCGAACGGGAGGGATCTCTAAATATTCGCGAGCGAAGCGAGATCCGGAAAACAGCCAGAGATGTTTGAAAGCCTCGCCTCATGCTACGCATTTCGTTGCAACGACTTCGCTCAACATGACAGTAGTTACAAATTTCCTCGCGCGGCCTGTTCCCGCTCGATCGCCTCGAACAGCGCCTTGAAATTTCCTTTGCCGAAACTCTTTGCGCCTTTGCGCTGAATGATTTCGAAAAACAACGTCGGGCGGTCTTCCACTGGTTTCGAAAAAATTTGCAGTAAATATCCTTCATCATCGCGATCGACAAGGATGCCGAGGCGTTTCAACGCATTGAGCTCTTCATCGATGTGGCCGACGCGATCAAGCAACGTGTCGTAATAAGTGGAGGGAACTTTCAAGAAGTCCAGCCCGCGGTCCTGCAAATTGGTAACCGTCTCAATGATATTGTTCGTGCCCATGGCAATGTGTTGCACGCCTTCGCCGTCATAAAACTCGAGGTATTCTTCCACCTGCGACTTCTTTTTGCCTTCGGCGGGCTCGTTGATGGGGAATTTCACGAATCCATTCCCGTTGCTCATCACTTTGCTCATCAGCGCGGAGTATTCTGTGGAAATGTCCTTATCGTCGAAGGTGAGGATGTTTCGAAAACCCATCACGTCCTCGTAAAATTTCACCCATGGATTCATCTGGTTCCATCCAACGTTCCCGACGCAGTGATCCACATGTTGCAAGCCTGTTTCCGTCGCGCGAAATGGCGGATCCCATTTCACGAATCCCGGCATGAAGGGTCCTGTATAGTCCTCCCGTTCGACGAAGAGATGCACGACTTCGCCGTACGTGTGAATGCCGCTGAGAACGATCTTACCGTGATCATCCTTTAACGTCTTCGGCTCCATGTAACTTTTTCCGCCGCGTTTTGTCGTTTCCTTCCATGCTGATGTGGCGTCCTTCACTTTAAGCGCGATCATCTTGACGCCGTCGCCGTGTTTGTAGATGTGATCGGCGATCGGATTCTTCGCCCGGACAGGTGTCGTCAAAACAAATGTGATCTTGTTCTGGCGAACCGCGTAGCTGGCGCGGTCCTTGATGCCGGTTTCGGGCCCGCCATAAGCAACCGGCTGAAACCCAAGCACGCTTTGGTAGTAATGCGCGGCCTGCTTGGCGTTGCCGACATAAAACTCAATGTGGTCCGTCCCCTCGAGCGGCAGAAAATCTTCCTGCGCCGCCGGGGCTTTCTTGAGAGCTGAAACTGTTGTGGGCATGATTACCTCCTGCTCTTTACTGCGCTGCACGCGCCTTCGCTAATATAAGATCGACAATCCCGTGCCGCAAGGATCCTACACCTCCGAATTGTAGAGCAGGCGCTCCGAAGGCGGATGCCCCCCGGAGACTTGTAGGCGAGGCATCGCCTGCCAAACCACGGAGGTTTGCTTGGCGTCCGGCACACATTAGTGGCGCTTCCTCGCGCGAAACTTCACATTGGCAAGACCACGAAAATCGCTGTCCTGCGTCCAGATTACAGCGTCATGCAACCGCGCGGTGGCGAGAATTACACTATCGGCCATGGGCAACTTGAGTTCGTAACTCATAGCCGCAGCTTGCACCGCCAGTTCAGCGCTGAGCGGGGTCACCGTGCCGGCGTGAAGAATGGAAACGGCTCGCAACGCCTCCTCTTCTGTTCGCTGTTGCAGGACGCGTTTGCATACTTCGAAAACGACAATTGTGGGAACGATGAGCTCGGCTTTGCGCGTGATGGCTGCTTCGAAAAAGCTGGCGTTCGGTCCGTCGGCAAAATACTCGAGCCAGGCAGATGAATCGACCAGGTTCACTTTCGGTCAGGGTCTCGAGGCACCCGGGTATCAATCCCGCGAAGGAAGCCTCGCATCTGTTTGGCCTTGCGGACGGGGATCAATTCGATTCGCCCGTTATAGTGCAACACGTGAAACTTGCGCCCCGGGGTGAGACCGAGCGCTTCACGCACGGCCTTCGGAATTACTATCTGGAATTTAGGCGACAAGGTTGTTGAGGTCATTGATCGATCAGGTTACGGTAAAACGCTAATGCAATCGATGGTCAGAGTCAATCGGAGGTTCCTTGCTGGCCTCTTGGCGCTGCTTCTGGAAGCACGGATAAGCACCGCTCAGGGATGAAGATCAGGCTCGTCGTGTTCGTCCGGTTCTCTCTTGGCGCCAAGACTCAACTCTTGGTGAATCATCGGCTTCATCCGCTTTATCCGGGTCATCTGTGGTTAATTGTCTTTGAGCGACAGGGACGCCACGATTTTTTCGAAGCGCGGATCGGCACGAAGCGGGTCGAGAATTGGATTCACTCGCAACTGAAGAGCAAACCAGTTCGGCTCTTCCACCATTTTCGGCAGCCATTTAAACGCGTCTTCAAGATTTCCCGCGCGCACATAAGCGAAGACGTAGTGCGCTGCCGCCACGTATTCGCCACGTGCGCGGTTCGCGTCGAGACCTTCCAGTTCGCGTCGTGCGAGTGTCCGCTTCGCCGCTTGGAATCCAGCTGAAGCGAAAATCTGCTCGAGAACGCGCGCATCTTCCGTTCGTCCGCTCAGGGCGAGGGCCGCAGTCCATTGTGTGATCGCTTCGTGCAGCATTCCTTTTTGTTCGCATGCGTCGCCGAAATATTCATGCGCCACGGCGTTATCCGGATAGAGGTCGAGCATTTTAGCGAACTGTCCGATCGCGCGGTCGAAATCGCGCACTAAAAAAAACACACGACCGTTATGAAGCTGCAATCCGGGAAAAAACGGATCGAGCGTCATCGCATGTGTCATCTGCGTGAGACCTTCGTCATACCGGCCCATCAACGTCAGACAGAGGCCGTAGTGATGCCGGATGTCTCCGAAATTCGGATTTAACTCTGCGCCACGTTTAAACGCGCTCTCTGCTGCAGTCCAATTGCGTTTGTAATAAAGCTCGACAGCCGCCAGCGAATTCAAGGCTTCGCCTAACGAGCTATCGAGGTTCAGCGCTTTTCGCACGGCTTCCTCTGCCTTTGGCCATGCGTCCGGCGCGAAAATCGCGTTCGCCGCTGCCCAGGAGTAATACAGGCTCAACCCCGCATAGGCCGGCGCATAATTCGGATCCAGCGAGATCGCCTGCTCGAAGGCTTCGCGCACGCGTTCGTAGCCCGGTGCGAAAAAGTTCCTCCATTGATGCCGGCCTCGAAGGTAAAACTCGTGCGCTTCGATGTTCGTCGTCGGCTGCGTTGCAATGGCGCTCCGCTCGGCGCCCGTAAGTCTCGCTTGCAGCGCGTCTGCAATGTGCGCCGCGATATCGCTCTCGACCTCGAAGATGTCGGTCAATTCGCGGTCATAACGTTCCGCCCAGATATGAGAGTCGTGTACCGCATTGATGAGCTGCACGTGAACGCGCACTTTCTCGCCGGCTTTTCGCACGCTGCCTTCGAGAATGTTAGCTACGCCGAGCTGCTTCGCGATTTCGGGAATCGACTCTGCTCTGTTCTTAAATCGCTGAGTTGAAGTCCGCGAGATAACTTTCAGGTCACCGATGCGCGACAGCCGCGTCAGGATTTCTTCCTGGATGCCATCAGCGAAATAAACATTCGCCTTATCGTCGCTGAGATTTTCAAACGGCAGCACCGCGATCGATTTTTTCGAAATGCCCGAAGGGACGACGTCGACCCTGGGCTCAGTTTTCGCCTCGCCAGCCAACCGTTTCGGACATTCCGGATTTCCAAATTCGTCCGAATAAAGATTAAACAGGGCGAGCGGAACGCCGTGCTTTACTTCGCAGCTGCCGAGATCGTGCAGCAACGGCCGCCATTGCGCGTACTGTTCGAGGTCGTCCGCGACGCGCTTCGACAAAAGGATGTGACCCGCATCGCCACAATCCATCACTCGCTGCGCAAAGTTGATCCCGGCGCCCGCAATATTCCCCTGCTCGCTCAAGTCGGTCACTTCCTTTATCGGCCCGCTGTGAATTCCCATTCGCACGCGCAGTTCGCGATGCACTTTCAATTCTCGCGCAATTTCCACTGCGCATTTCACCGGCTCCTCCGGACTTGTTCGAAAAACAAGTGCGCCGCCATCGCCGGTGGGCAACCGCATCAGTTTTCCTTCGCGTTGGGCCGCTCGAAATGTTCCGGTGGCGCGCACGAGCTCGCGCAATTTTTCCAAATGCTCCAATTGTTCGTGAATGAGTAGCTTGGTGTAACCGACGATATCGACGAACAGAACGTGCCCGATTTCCAACGACAACTCCTTCTTCTGCGCGTCGGCCATTGTGCCTCACTTTATTCTCGGACGCCGAGACGCTCTACATCATTCTTCAGGCGAGCTGTAGTGGCAGGCGTGCCGCCTGCCGTTTCTTTTAACTTGGTTTTTGCCGCTCAACTCCTCCTGAATCATCTCTTCATCCGTGTTATCCGTGCGATCCGTGGTCTAATTGTCTTTCCGAGCAAGCGAGGCGACGCTTTTCAAAGTCTTAAACAACCACGGATTACCCGCCTTCGCCGACGCTTGGGGCTTCCCGATCAGGCATTAACCGGCATTGTAGTCAGCTCGTGTCCGGAGCTTCCACATCATTCTTTGGGTAGAAGCAAGTGGTGATGCTAATGTCCACGGTTGTTTGCGTCCCGTCTCGCCCCGAACCTATGTCCTAGCCGAAGGCAGTCACTTGGCGACCGTAACCTTCGAAGTTTCTACGTAATGACATTCGGCCGTTTCTTTCCACGTGCCGGTCACGCGGACTGTCGTCTTATTTTTCGCGGCTCGATCGAGCACGTCAGTCGCATGTTTGGTCTTCGGATAAATCTTCACGTCTTCGCCAGTTTCGGGGTGTAAGGCCCAGCGCAAGCCGGTAACCATGCAGATATCGACGTTGTTCTTTATTACTGTCCCGCTTCTGCTAAACGATTCGCCGACTTTCGGAGTTTTTGCATCGTTCGATTTTTCGGCCGTTTGAATGGTCGGTGCCGCGAGCGCCAGCAGTGAGAATGCTACTAGTCCACCTAAAACAGTTTTCATATCAGTATTTCCTTTCACTTAAGAATCGCGTGCGGCGCTGAGAATGGATGGCCTTGAGACTTGGCGGGAAATCCGGCGTCTCCTGAACTAAACGACAATTTCGAAGCCGATCCGCCGGCCAATGCCTGACCCAACTTGGGCTCGTTATCGATGCCCCAGGCCGGTGAACAAAATCTGAGTGAGGACAAGACAAATGCATTTTTCGCCCGTGGCATTCAGGACGAAATCGTTACCTGGTTGGCGAAAATATCGGCGCTAAAAGTGATCTCGCGCAGCTCGACTAAGTTGTATGAGAGCAAAACGGCAAATCCGACGACCCGCGCGGTGGCGATTTTATTTCATGAAAAACATCAAATTCGGTGCGTCATAACGGCTGCGTGAAAGTGGTTTTGAAGCCATAACTCGCTCAGTTTGGAGAGGAGTGGAATAATAGATGTTCTGGCGCTTTAACTTCAAATTCTGCCATGGCGTTACTGAAAGCTTTCATCTTCGATATCGATGGAACTCTGGTTGATTCAAATCAGTTGCACGTGGAGGCATGGGACCGCGCCTTCCGCCATTTTGGAAAGCATTTTTCTCATGGCGAGCTAGAGGCGCAAATCGGCAAAGGCTCGGACCAATACATCCCTGAGTTCCTTAATCCGGACGAGATCGAAGCCTTTGGCAAGGAGCTGGATCAATATCGCTCCGAACTTTTTGAGCGCGAATATCTTCCTCGAGTACGGCCTTTCCCCAAGGTGCGGGAACTCTTTACCCGCATTCGCGAAGACGAAAAGAAAATTGCACTGGCAACGTCCGGCAAGAAAGCAGAAGCCAAATATTACATGGAAATTCTTCGGATCGAGAACTTGGTGGATGCGGAAACGAATGCTGACGACACCGAGCGGTCCAAGCCTGCTCCGGATATCTTCCACGCCGCTCTTGATAAACTGAATGGCATCTCGGCCAAGAATGCAGTTGTTATGGGCGACACGCGTTTTGACATGGAAGCGGCGCACAAAGCAGATCTTCGTGCCGTCGGACTTGTATGTGGCGGGACCAGTAAGGCTGAACTTACAGAGGCCGGGGCTATAGCGGTATTTTACGATCCGGCGGACGTGCTGATGCGCTACAATGAACTGTTCAAGCTAGAACGATGAAACAGCTGCTTCGTCAGGAGTGACCGCGCGGTGCTAGCCTGTTCATATCCCAACTCGCGCCTTTAGTCGGCGCAAACGTGGGGCGACGCGTCAATTCTCCCGCACAGGGGATTTTCTCCCCTTTGATGGACTATGCAGGGGCGAAGAGTTAACCAATTTGTGAGGGAACAGCCGACGGTCAAAATAATTGCAAAAAAAAGAAAGATTTCCGGCCGCTTTCAAGGTCAGAAACGATTTATTCACGCGGGGTTATGGCTTTGATCGCGCGAGAATCATCCACCCTACGATCTACTCGCCTGCGTCGCTATGCGAAGCATTGCTGGCGGGAATCGACCGGAGAGGAGTCTTCCGCCGGTGCATCACCAATCAATAAACCCACGTCTGTTCACTCGCGAAACAGCCAACTGGAGAATGATTATGAATCAGCAAAGCCCGAATCGTCTTGACCACAACCACTCGATCACGCGCCGAAAATTTATCGGCACGACTGCCGCCACTAGCGCAGCGCTGCTAGGCGGTGGGCTCACCTCACTTCTTTCACGATCTGCCTTAGGCGCACATGATTTCGACTTTGTTGAAAAAAGCATTCCGGAGCTACAAGCCGCGATGGCTTCCGGGCAATTGACCAGCAAGGATCTGGTAAAGGGTTATCTGAGACGAATCGGATCGTTGAATTCGTTGCTCAATTCGGTGATCGAAACGAATCCGAACGCGGTATCGATCGCTCAGCATCTGGATAATGAGCGTCGTAGGGGACACGTCCGAGGCCCGCTTCATGGGATTCCGATTTTGCTCAAGGACAACATTGCAACCGACGACAACATGGAGACGACGGCAGGATCGCTTGCGCTGGTCCATAGTCGAGTGCCGGCCGATGCGGTAATTACTCAAC
>JADMIO011683353.1_pt1 | contig 10650 bp, 8 predicted proteins | sample 8958161 | NCBI WGS metagenome assembly JADMIO01 (sample SAMN16585339, study PRJNA669376) | soil metagenome | isolation source: Crop rotation soil | place: USA: Cullars Rotation, Alabama | collected 2011
CTCCGATTCACTTGTAAAATCACAGTATATCCATATAGAACCCCCGGTAGCTACTATCAACAATCTGCCGCAGGAAGGTTGTGCGCCGTTTTCATGGACATTTTCATCGACCAACCTGTCAACCGAGCCGGTAACTGGTTATCTATGGGATTTTGGTGATGGCACTACTTCAACGCTTGAAAACCCTACCCATGTTTTTAACGCGGGGGTATATAATATTCAATTGATCATCACCACGGCAAGTGGTTGCCGGGATACAGTAATTGTGAACGGCGGTATTAAATCGGGTATACAACCTGATGTGCATTTTGATGGCACCCCCCGTAATGTTTGTGCTGAAACGGCCGTACTATTTTCAGATCTTACAACAGGAGCTGTAACAGACTGGTTGTGGGATTTTGGGGATGGAGGAAGTTCAACACTGCAAAATCCTCAATATACATATCATGATACAGGTTACTTCTATGTACAGCTGATTGCAATAAATAACGGTTGCCCCGATACGCTTAGAATAGATAGCTTTATTCATGTAAGCCCTCCAATTGCAAACTTTGCGATTGTGGCAAATTGTAACGATCCACTCAGGAGAGTATTTAATGACCGTTCTATAGGTGCAGATACATATAGCTGGGACTTTGGTGACGGTCAGACTTCAAATATCCCCAGCCCCGTGCATGTGTATGCAGCCCAGGGACTTTACGTGGTATCATTAACGGTAACGAATACAGTCAGTGGCTGTTCGCATACAAAAACAGCCAATGTCCGGATCATTGATGAACATCCTGTTTTTTCAGCCGCAGATACGGTCGTTTGCCGGGGAACCTCAACAACGTTTACTGCTTCTGTAATCAATATTGGTAATATATCAGCTTACCAATGGACATTCGGAGATGGTACGGGTATTGGTACAGGTCGCGTGATTAACCATACCTACAATACAACCGGATGGTTTGATGTACGATTAATCACAATTGACATCAATGGATGTAGAGACACCATTTTAAAACCACAATACATGAGGGTGAACGGCCCAGTTGCAAATTTTGCCTCCTCTGTACCTGGAACATGTTTGTTAAGCACCGTAAATTTTACCGACAGTTCCACGACCGATGGCGTAAATCCAATTGTAAGATGGATATGGAGTTACGGCGATGGCGTTACTGATACATCCTATGCAGCTCCGTTCCAGCATACTTATTCGGCTGCGGGTATTTATACGGTTGGACTAACAGTAACGGATGCGTCTGGTTGTTCTCATACCATAACGAGGCCAAGTTTACTTACCATTTCAAGACCGGTAGCAAACTTTAATACACTAGATACCGCAACCTGTCCCAACAGGGATGTATCCTTTATAAATACGTCTACAGGACCGGGACTTACCTATAGCTGGAATTTTGGAGACGGCCAAACCAGCTCGCTGATGAACCCCACGCACAGTTATGCGGCTAATGGAAATTATTCTGTGAAGCTGGTAATAGTGGATCAATACGGATGTACAGATTCTTTAATAAGAACAAATTATATCGGCATCATAACACCACAGGCAAACTTTACTGTAAGTGATACGCTTGGTACATGTCCGCCGCTCGTTGTTGATTTTGTAAATACCTCGCAGAATTATACAGCGATAAACTGGGATTTCGGAGATGGTTCATCGTCGCAATCTCCTAACCCTTCACACTTTTATTCCATACCTGGAACATATATCTCCAAACTAACGGTAACGGGCCAGGGTGGGTGTACATCTGTAAAAGAACAAACCATAGTGGTAAGGGGACCGCAAGGTACATTCACCTATGGAGCACTGTCAGGATGCAGGCCGTTAACGGTGAATTTTGTTGCAACAACAAGGGATCGCATTTCATTTATCTGGGATTTTAATGACGGTAGTACCCTCGTTACCCCGGATTCAATTGTTTCCCATACTTATACTGTACCGGGCGAATATGTACCAAAAATGATTTTAAGAGATGCGGGTGGATGCGTGGTGCCTATAAGAGGAGAAGATACCATCAGGATACAAGGCGTTACTACTAATTTTAATTTTAATGCCCAGCCATTATGTAACTCAGGTATTATCCAGTTCAACAATACATCAGTTACTTCTGAACAAATTTCAAATTATACATGGGATTTTGGCGACGGCCATACCTCAAATGCAGAAAATCCAACACATTTGTATACCGGCCCGGGAACTTATTTTCCTTCGCTGGTTGTGAATACCCTGCAGGGCTGTTCAGATTCGCTCAGGAGTCTTACGCCGGTAAAAATAGTGGCGTCGCCGCAAGCGCTGGTAACACAATCTGCAAACGGGTGTACACCAGTTACGATAACATTCGCCAGTTCGTTAGCAGTCCCTGATACTTCTGCCATCAACTGGAGCTGGACTTTTGGAAATGGAAATACTTCGCTTGTAAATAATCCTGCTCCCCAGCAATACAATCTTGCAGGCGCTTATGACGTTTTCCTGTACGCAACCAACAGCAGTGGTTGCACAGATACAGTTAGAACAATGATTGAAGCATATGCTATTCCGGTTGTTAATGCGGGCGCAGACACACTTATTTGCCAGGGAAGGGGTATCGGGTTAAATGCAGCAGGTGCAGTAAACTATACCTGGTCTCCTTCTGTGGGTTTAAGTTGTACCGACTGCCCTAATCCGATAGCTACGCCTCCAGCTGCAACAACATATCGTGTGCTAGGTGTTACAGAACATGGTTGCAGCGATATAGATTCCGTTAATGTGGCGGTAAAATATCCATTTACTATGACAAATAGTGCACGGGATACGATGTGTGCCGGAAGTTCGGTTACATTATCTGCATCGGGTGCTTTTCGTTATGAATGGAGTCCGGCCACGGGTCTTAGCAGTACCACCTCGCCGGTTGTGGTGGCTTCCCCTACTTCAACTACCTATTACACTGTAATTGGTATAGACGATAAAAACTGCTTCTCAGATACGTCCCGTATTCCTGTTACGGTTTATAACATTCCAACAGTTGAGGCCGGTCCCGACAGAACAATTAACACGGGCCAGCAAATAGACCTGATGCCTGCTATATCATCTGACGTAATTGATGCAGTATGGACACCTACAGGTAGTGGATTCAGGAGCCAGTTCCCGGGCATAACAGTAAAACCAAAGGTAACCACAACCTATTCGGTAACGGTAACCAATGGCGGTGGTTGTACTTCGAGTGATCTGGTAACCGTAAACGTTATATGCAATGGAGCCAATATTTTTATCCCAAATACGTTTTCACCTAACAGCGATGGAACAAATGACGTTTTTTACCCGAGAGGTTCGGGTGTGTTCAGCATAAAAACTGTAAAAGTATTCTCACGCTGGGGCGAGGTTGTATTTGAAAAAAATAACTTCCAGGCTAATGATGTAAATGCGGGCTGGAATGGAACTTATAAGGGTAAAAAGCTTAACCCGGACGTATTTGTATATGTTATAGAAGTACTCTGCGACAATAACAGCGTACTTACTTTCAAAGGAAATATTGCATTGATAAAATAGTTTTAAACGCGCTTTTGTTTTATGAATGATACGGGGCTTGCTTTATTGCAGGCCCTGTTTTTAAAAACAAAGCACCCTCTATATAAATTAAAAAAAGTACCCGTATATAATAATAACAGGATCAAAAAAGCGTTTATTATATATAGTGGTTTAATCCAAATCCAATCCTAAACTATGAAAAAAACCATACTTCCCCTTCTTGCAATATTGCTTGCGTTTTCACAAAATGCAACTTCACAGGATATCCATTTTTCGCAAATATTTGAAACTCCGTTATTACGTAACCCGGCTTTGGCTGGTTTGTTTTCAGGTGATATAAGAATTCAATCTGTTTACCGCAATCAATGGAACAGTGTAACCGTTCCCTACCAGACTACTTCGTTAAGCGGGGAATTCAAAAGGAATATTGGCAAGGCTGACGACTATATTACGATAGCCGGCCAGATTTTATATGATAAAGCCGGCACTATTGCACTTACTTCAACGCATGTACTACCCGCACTGAATTATCATAAATCCCTGGGTGCTGAAAAAAACACCTACCTCTCGCTGGGTTTTATGGGAGGATATGTGCAACGCAGTATAGACAGGAGTAAAATAACCACCAACAGCCAATACGATGGAACAGGCTATAACCCTGATCTTTCGGACGGTGAAAAACTCAGTAAAGCCTCCTATTCATATTTTGATGGTAGTGTTGGTATGAGTTTCAATACACAGATCGGCGAAAATGTAAATAATAACTTCTTCGCGGGTCTTGCCTATCATCATTTTAACAAACCAAAGAACATTTCATTCTACAGTGATGTCAACAATGAAATGACGGCAAAAATTGTCGGCTCTGCAGGCTTAAGGATGAGTATGACGGATTTCTCATTTTTTACATTACAGACCGATTATTCTTCACAGGGCAAATACAAAGAAACAGTATTGGGAGCCTTGTATTCCTGGAAACTCGACAAAACGGAGGATCCAAAATATATTTTTCATGCAGGAGCATACCTGAGATGGAAAGACGCCCTGATCCCGGTTGCAAAAATCGAATGCAGGCCAATAGCCATTGCCGTTAGTTATGATGCTAATATATCGCAATTAAAGACTGGTAGTAACGGTCGTGGAGGATTTGAAGTGTCCCTGACTTTTCAAAAATACAAACAGTTCAACAGCAGTAGTGAAGCTGTACGCTGTCCTAAATTCTAAACCCATTCCATCCAACCACAAGAGTCCTGTCTAACAAAGGAAGATTTTTGTTTTTATGGATTGTTTGGATAACAGAGGTCCTGCCGCGAGGTGGGACTTTCTGTATTTATGCCTGGAAATTGTGCATAGTATCCGGGTATTGAGCATTTTTTGAATGAGTCTTTATCGCATGTTCAATACGCAACACTCAGGGTTCCAGGTTCACCTAACTGAACATTTATGAAAATCTAAATACATTATTAAATTTTTTACAACTGTTATCTTTACAAAAAAAATGTCTGTCACAGTTGGTCAACAAGCCCCGGATTTTGCTTTATACGATACTGAAAAGAATATAGTAGCCCTAAGTGATTTTGCCGGCAAAAAAAATGTCTTGTTGTTGTTTTTTCCGCTTGCATTTACCAGTACATGCACTCAAGAACTTTGTTCCGTGAGAGATGATATCGGTAGTTACGAAAATGTGAATGCACAAGTACTGGGCATTTCGGTTGATTCCACCTATGTGCTTGCTAAATATAAACAGGAGCAACACTATAATTTTCCCCTTTTGAGCGATTTTAATAAAGAGGCCTCAATTTTGTATGATACCATTTATGATATATTTGGAAAAATGAAGATGAAAGGAGTGGGTAAAAGATCGGCTTACGTAATTGATAAACAAGGAGTTATACAGTATAAAGAAGTGCTGGAAAATGCCGGGGAAGTGCCTGATTTCAAGGCAATAATTGAAGTACTCCGACGTTTAAGTATATGAGTAACTCGCTGATTGTAGCAGTTTTATGATAATTTTTTCATTTTACCGCCCAAATAAAAAGACATTTATAATTGGTAATTCAAAAGAATTTGTTACTTTTAAATCATTGAATAAATTTATCTACATACTAACATTTTTACTTGGAATAACTTTTACATCTTTTGCACAGTCTAAAATAGCTCCTGATCAAGCTGTTTCGGCAACAAAAATTATAAAGTTCTATCCAAACCCTGCCACATCGGTGATCAATTTCGATTTCCAGAGAAGCTATGATAACACTTATTCCCTCCTGATTTTTAATTTTATGGGCAAAAAAGTACACGAAGTAAAAAATACGCCCGCCCGCATCAACATTAACCTCGAAGATTTTTATCGTGGTATCTACGTTTTCCAGCTTAGGGATAAAAACGGCCTTACGCTCGAATCAGGCAAGTTCCAGGTTATTAAATAACAATATTACACAGCAACTTTTCGGTATAATGTCAATTTGACTGCAAAACATGCATTGGCAAAATGTTTGACTATCGTACCTTTGCAAACATTTTAAATAACAGAACACATGGAAGATAAGACCCCGTTCAACGATGATATTACGATGGATATTAATGCAGATGCAGATATTCCTGGTAATACGCACCTCAGTAATGCTGAAACCGATAGTTCCCCTGAAACTGAAAAATTAGCGTTGGAATTAGAAGAACTAAAAGATAAATATCTTAGGCTTGTTGCTGAATTTGATAATTATAAACGCCGGACGGCAAAAGAAAAAAATGAACTGGCACAGACTGCAGGTAAAGAAATAATAACTGCGCTGCTGGAAGTACTGGACGATGCAGAAAGAGCAGAAAAACAATTACAGGTAAGTGATGATGTAAAAGCTGCAAAAGAAGGTGTTACACTTGTTTTTAATAAACTGAGAAATACTTTACAACAAAGGGGTTTAACACCCATGCAAAGCATTCATACAGATTTTGACGTAGAGAAACATGAAGCTATTGCAGAAACAGATGTTGACAAGAGCAAAAAAGGTAAGGTAACAGATGAAGTTCAAAAAGGTTATTACCTGAACGATAAAATACTCCGGTTTGCAAAAGTGATCGTCGGAAAATAAATACTAATAGGAAATTGAGTATGCATCAAAAGAATTTTCTTTAGAGCATATTTCCTGGTTCTCAAATTCACAAGTTAATGAAAAGAGATTTTTACGAAATATTGGGTGTAACTAAAACTGCATCGCAGGAAGAAATTAAAAAAGCCTATCGCAAAGTTGCGATGCAATACCATCCTGATAGAAATCCGGGAGATAAAGCTGCTGAAGAAAAATTCAAAGAGGCTGCCGAAGCCTATGAGATACTCAATGATGCCGACAAGAAGTCCCAGTATGATCGTTTTGGACATAACGCATTTGCGTCAGGACGCGGTGGTGGCTTTAACGGTGGCGGAATGAATATGGACGATATCTTCAGCCAGTTTGGAGATATTTTTGGCGAGGATGCTTTTGGGAATTTTTTTGGCGGTGGGCGAAGAAGTGCGGGCAGCCATGGCCGTGGTAGCAGGGGTAGCAACCTGAGGGTAAAACTTAAAATGAATTTCGAGGAGATTGCAAAAGGGGCTAATAAAACCATCAAGGTAAAAAAGCATGTGAAGTGCACCGTTTGCCAGGGAAGCGGCGCTAAGGATAAAAACAGCGTTCAGACATGTGGTACCTGCAATGGTAACGGGCAGGTAAGACGTGTGCAAAATACTTTCCTCGGCCAGATGCAAACTGTTACCACCTGCCCTAATTGTAATGGCGAGGGAACAACGATTACGAGTAAGTGCAATAATTGTAAAGGAGAAGGCCGTGTTTATGGTGAAGAAACTGTTACCATAGATATCCCGGCAGGCGTACAGGAAGGAATGCAATTAAGTATTACCGGCAAAGGAAATGCAGGAGAAAGAGGAGGGACACCCGGTGATCTCATTGTTTTGATAGAAGAGGAATCCCACCCACACCTTCAACGTGATGGATTAAATGTAGCTTTTGAATTATACATATCTTTTCCTGATGCCGTTTTTGGTACGCAGATAGAAGTACCAACCATCGATGGAAGAGCCAAAATAAAAATTCCCCCAGGTACGCAAAGTGGTAAAATTTTCAGGCTTAAGGGCAAAGGCTTTCCCCATGTAAATAGTTATGAAAAAGGAGACCAGCTGATCCATGTGAACATATGGACGCCGCAACATGTTTCGGCCGAGGAAAAAACCATGCTGGAAAAAATGAACCGCTCTACCAACTTTGAACCCAAGCCGGAAAAGAATGAAAAATCATTTTTTGATAAGGTGAGGGAAATGTTCAGTTAGCAGAACAGGTGATTCCCGTATGGTTAACCGAGCTTTTTCTTTTTCTTCTTCTTTTTATCTTCATAGATCTTTTCAGCTTTTTCTATTAGCTGAAGGAATTCACGTTGCAGGTAATTATTATTATCTGCAGAAGTTTTTGCCACTTCTTTAATAAGTTCCCAATCCGCCGTACCAAGAAATTTTGATTGCTTAAGTCTTAAAGCAAACATCGTTACAGCTGTTGCAAATTTTAATTCTTTGTCGATACTGTCAATACCACGGTAATTATTTTTTACATCGAAAACCGTTTTTTTAACGGTACTGTCATTAGGTGCTGTGTATTTCAATTCCAGTTTGGCAATATCTTCGGTAATGGCGGTATTTTTCGTTAACAGGTTTTGTTGTGTTGGCAGGATTTGAAAAACAGCAAGTGTACTGTTACCGCTTCCCACCTCTCCCCCCTCAAGATCATTTGTAAAATCAGCAAGTGCTTCCTTTTTATTATCAAAACCGATAAGCCTGTATTGCTTAACCATTGCAGGATTGAATTGCACATTCATAAACACATCATCTGCCACTGCAAAAAATGTTTGTGTTAGTTCCGTCACCAATACTTTTTCTGCTTCATTGATATCATCCAGATATGCATAATTTCCATTCCCTTTTTTTGCCAGTGTCTGCAATTTTGAATCCTTAAAATTCCCCATTCCTACCCCGAGGCAGGTAAGATATACACCCGTTTGTCGTTGCTTGGTGATCAACTCGTCCAGCGCTTTTTCTGAGTTCTCCCCTACATTAAAATCACCATCGGTAGCCAGTATCACGCGGTTATTGCCTCCCTTTACAAATGTGCGTTGAGCCACCCGGTACGCCAATCTTATCGCCGATTCACCAGGAGTGTCGCCCGCAGCCGTTAGTTCCTCAATGGATTTCATAATACTGTCTTTATTTGCACCAGATGTTGGTTGAAGCCATTCAGCAACATAACCTCCATAAGTAACGATAGATACATTATCAACCGGCCGAAGATTTTTAACGAAAAGCTGGAAGGCAGCTTTGAGTAAGGGCAACCTGTTAGGCATATCCATGCTTCCTGAAACATCTATCAGGAATACGAAGTTTCCCGGAGGGGTTTTTTCAAGATCCAGTTTTTTTGCATTGATATTTATAAAAAGCAGCTGCTCATCACTATTCCATGGACAGGAAGTCAACTGTGATTCCATTCTAAACACAGCATCATTTTCCGGCTGCCTGTAATGGAGATTAAAGTAATTGATCATTTCTTCACTCCGTACAGCATCAGGTGGCACCGGGCTTTGCTGGTTTATAAAACGGCGCACATTACTGTAGGAGGCCTTATTCACATTCAGGGAAAAACCTGTATTGGGATAACCAACCGTATTTACAAATTCATTCTCTACCAGCTGGAAATAAGTTTCATCACCTGCGAACCAGTTAAATTTCGACGCCTGCTTAAAGTCTTTGGTAACAGAAATCAGTTTAGGTCGGTTCTTACTGGCATCGGCAGCCGAAATCTTTAAAACAATATTTTGCCAGATATCCGATTTTACCGCGATCGATTTTGTTTCATATCCGTCGAGACTGACGGTAAGAGAATCATACAATTTTTGAGTGGTGATACCAAAGCTTCCGTAAGCGCCGGAATGATAAAATGCTTTTGCAGAATGAAGATAGATCTTTACATTAGAGAGTGGTACGTTCTTCTCATCCTTTATTTCACCCCGAAGATAATACTGGCTAAATGCAGGTAATGCAAAAAATAAACATAGAAAGTATATGAATAGTTTTCTCAAAGAATAACGACATTTTTTATTTCTTGTGCCTTCCTCCTAACCCTCACCAACCAATTTATATATTTCCTTCAGGTTACGCCCAAGCCCGTCATAATCGAGGCCAAAACCCAGGAGGAATTTATTGGGAACACTGAAACCGACATAATCCAATTCTAAAGAATGAACCAGTGCATCCGGTTTGAAAAGCAGGGCCGCAATCTTTAACGATGCTGGCTGTTGATCTTTTAACTGAGGTAAGAATTCACTTAACGTTTTGCCTGTATCAACAATGTCCTCAACGATCACAACATGCCTGTCCTTAAGTGATTCATCAAGCCCGATAGAAGTTATCACATGGCCTGTACTGCGTGTACCCTTATACGAAGCCAGCTTAATAAAACAAATTTCCGCATCGATGGTCAATTGTTTAAAAAGATCGGATGCAAACATGAACGATCCGTTCAGTATGGCAATGAAAAGCGGGCGTTTCCCCTCATAATCTTTATTGATCTGTTCACCGAGCCTTTTCACCTGTTCATCAATCTGCGCTACAGTTAAATATGGTTCGAACTTCCTGCCGTTTACCAGTATTTCAGGCATAATGAATTTATTTAGAAATAATCAATTTTTGTCCGATCTGCAACTCATCTGATTTCAATTGGTTCCAATCCCTGATATCCTGTACCGAAACATTATACTTTTTCGAAATCGCATACAATCCTTCTTTTGGTTGCACGACATGCGTTATCGTATTTTGCTGCCGTACATTTCCTGGTTGTTCCCCGACGCCGGGTCTTAAAAAAATCCGCGTACCGGGTTTTACAACTTCATTTTCGGGCCGTTCATTGTACTTAAGCAAATAGGAAAGTTGTATTCCATTTACCTGTGCAATGTGCCCCATGGTTTCTTCTTTTTCTACTAAATGAAAATCCTTGTTGCCATTAGTCAATTTCCTTTCAAGATAGATCCACCCGTCTGCTTTTAATAATCCGTCTTCCTTAAGGTCGTTGTATTCGAGCAGCCTGGACAATGCAATATCGTAATTTGTAGCAATT
>JADMIO011222282.1_pt1 | contig 10649 bp, 7 predicted proteins | sample 8958161 | NCBI WGS metagenome assembly JADMIO01 (sample SAMN16585339, study PRJNA669376) | soil metagenome | isolation source: Crop rotation soil | place: USA: Cullars Rotation, Alabama | collected 2011
ACGAAAGGCCCAGTCTTTCGACTGAGCCTTTCGTTTTATTTGACCATGTTGGTATGATTTAAATTAATACGACTCACTATAGGGTCAGTGCGGCCGCGACTTCAAGTCACGTGAATTCCAAGCTTCGGATCCCACTGTGCTGGAAAGGAGGGTCTCGACGACCTCGTCGGTGATCGCGTCGCCCATCGCGCAGGGCGCGTAGACGTCCAGCTGCGACGCCACGAGCGCGGCCTCCGACGGCACGACCTGCACCGTCGGGTGCTCGTCGCGGATCCGGTCCAGGGCGGGAGCGTAGACGTCGGTCACCAGGACCGTGGCGCCGTCCTCGACCAGGTGCCGGACCAGGTGCCGGCCGACCTTGCCGACGCCGGCGACGCCGACCGTGCGGCCGGCGAGCGAGGTGGTGCCCCACGCGACCTGAGCGGCGGCGCGCATGCCCTGAAAGACGCCGTACGCCGTCAGCACCGAGCTGTCGCCCGCGCCGCCGTGGGCGACGGTGCGGCCGGTCACGAAGGAGCACTCGCGCGCGATGTCGTCCATGTCGGCGGAGAACGTGCCCACGTCGCACGCCGTGTAGTAGCGGCCGCCGAGCGACTGCACCTGCCGGCCGTACGCACGCAGCAACGGCTCGGACTTCAGGCTCGTCGGGTCGCCGATGATGACGGCCTTGCCGCCGCCGAGGTCGAGACCCGCGAGGGCGGCCTTGTACGACATCCCGCGCGAGAGGTTGAGGACGTCGCGCAGCGCGTCGGCCGTCGAGGCGTAGGGGTGGAACCGGGTGCCACCGAGCGCGGGGCCGAGGGCGGTCGAGTGGACGGCGATGATCGCCTTGAGACCGGTGGCCGGGTCGTTCGCGAAGACGACCTGCTCGTGCTCGGAGCCGAGCTCGAAGACATCGGCGGATGCAGACATGGATGGTGCCCACTTTCTGGTGTGTCGGCCACGGGATGGTGTGGCGTCCTGACGGAGGAGCACGCAGGGATGGCGCGTGTTCCACCTCACACGGTAGTGCGCGACTCCGGTCGCATGAAAACGACGTCCCCATGGGTGCCGTAGCCGCAGATGCGGCCGCCGTACGGCGTCCCGTCGAAGGCGACCAGCAGCCACGAGTCGCCCTCGGGCACGAGCGTCGGCCACGGGATGTTCGAGACGTACGGCGCGGCCAGGGTGCCGGTCTCGCGCAGGGAGAGATCGAAGATCGGGTAGGCCTGTGCCCGCTTGTCGCTGGCGAGCGCCAGCCACTCGTCGTAGAGGCGCAGCAGCGTGGTGCCCTCCGCCTCGACGAGGTCGGTGGCGGCGCCGCGCAGGGTGAGCGAGTCGAGGCTCGGACCCGCGGCCAGCGCCGGGTGGAAGCGGAAGAACTTCGTCGCGCTGACGAAGCCGACGAGCCAACCGTCGTCGGTGCGCGCCAGGTGCGGGTCCCAGACGCCGACCGAGCGGAGGCCGTCGACCGGCAACGGCAGCGGCTCCGTGTCGAGCAGGTGGGTGCCGCTCAGCAGGTCGGCGGTCGTGCGCGCCAGGGTGACGCCCACGCTCGGACGGCGCCGGTCGAAGTCGGCCCAGGTGCTGGTGGCGACCAGCCACTGGTCGCCGTCGCGGAGCACGTGCGTCGCGTGGTCGCCGTACGCACCCGGGCGGTCCGGGCGTCGGAAGAAGAGATCGGAGAGGTGGGTGAGCTGGAGGGTCGACGGGGTCAGCTCCCACAGCGAGGTGTGCGCCGTGTCGAAGAAGCCTGGCCCGGCGCTGGTCGCGGAGAGCACCACGCGGCCGTCGGGTGCCCCGGTGACCAGCCGCACGTCGCGCAGCCCGAGCTGGCCGAACCGCCCGGCGATCGGGGCGTCGGCGACGAGCCCGGCGAGCCAGGCCTCGTCGTGCGTGTCGATCCGGTCCTCCAGGTCGACCCGAGCGCGGGCGACCCAGGGCCCGTCGTCGCGCGTGAGCGCGGTGAGGTGAGTGCCGGTCAGGGCGAGGCCGACCTCGGTGACCGGCCCGCCGGGCCGGGCCATCCGTCGCGACCGGTGCCGGGTGGTCCGTCGTCCGGTCGTGACCTCGAGCCAGACCGCGTCGCCGTCGTACCGCGCCACCATCCGGTTCGCACCGGAGGAGAGCTCGAGTGAGCCCCGCCCGGTCACGGCGGCGTACGGCGCGACGACCTCGTCGAGCGTCGACCCGGGGACGACCAGGTCGACCGGTCGGCTGCGCCCCACTTCGGTGAAACGGGGGAGCGCGGGCACCTGCGAATTGTAGGGACCGCTCAGCCGCCCTTGGCCGTCGCCTGCTGGAGCGCGGAGACGGCGATGTCGACCTCGGCGGTCAGCTCGTCGAGCATGCCCTCGGCGCCGTCGGTGCGACCGGCGGTGCCGAGCGCCTCCAGCCGGGCCGCGGCGGCCGCCACCCGCGGTAGCCCCAGGTTGAGCGCGCTGCCCTTGAGCTGGTGCGAGGAGGTCAGCAGTGCGTTGGCGTTGCGACGCTCGACCGCCGCGCGGATCGCGACCAGCTGGTCGCCGACGCGGCCCATGAACGAGGCGGCGGTGCGCTCGAAGAACGACGTGCCGTCCTTCACCAGACCCTCGAGCATCCGCACCCGGTCGGGGTCCAGGACGCCGATCACGGCTGCCGCCTCCGGGGGCGGCTCGCGGCGTGCGGGCTGCTCGGCGACGGGCGCGACCGGCAGGTCGGCCCAGGTGCGCAGCGCGCGCTCCACCTCACCGGCGTCCACCGGCTTGGTGAGGTAGTCGTCCATGCCCGCCTCGAGGCAGCGCTCCCGCTCGCCCTCGAGGGCCGACGCGGTCATCGCGATGATCGGCACTCGCTGGCCCGTCGGCTCCTGCGCGCGGATCTGCCGGGTCGCGTCGAAGCCGTCGAGCCGGGGCATCCGGCAGTCCATCAGCACCACGGCGTACCCGTGCGGACCGGACAGCCGCTCGACCGCGGCGACCCCGTCGTCGGCCACGTCCACGGAGCAGCCGAGGTTCTCCAGCAGCCCGGTCGCGACCATCTGGTTGACGGGGTTGTCCTCGACGACGAGGACCCGGATGCCGAGCGCCTCGTCGGCGCCACGCCTCCGGTCACGGGCGGCCACGAGCGGCCGCGGGGCGAGTACGCCGAGGAGCGCGTCGTGCAGCTCGACCTGGCGCACCGGCTTGCTGAGGCTGCTCCGGATCCCGGCGTCCGCGATCTGCTGCCGGGGCACCTGCTCGGAGCTGAGCAGTAACAGCTGCAGCCCGGCGTACGCCGGCACGCTCCGCACCCGGCGGGCCAGCTCGAGCCCGTCGACGTCGGGCATCCGCAGGTCGAGCAGCGCGACCTCGAACGGGTCGCCGATCGCGACGCCTTCACGGAGCGCCTCGAGCGCGGCGGCGGCCGACGGTACGGCGAACGCGCGCATGTGCCAGGCCGCGAGCTGGTCCTCGAGGATGAAGCGGTTGGTCTCGCTGTCGTCGACGACCAGGATCCGGCGTCCGCGCAGCTGCACGGGCACGTCGAACTGGCGGTCGGCCGCGCCGGTGACCCGCTCGAGCCGGGCGGTGAAGGAGAACGTGCTGCCGGTGCCCGGCTCGCTGGTCAGCCACAGCTCACCGCCGAGGGCCTCGACCAGCTGACGGGAGATCGCGAGGCCCAGGCCGGTGCCGCCGTGGCGGCGGGTGGTCGACGGGTCGGCCTGGGTGAAGGCCTCGAAGAGCCGCTCGCGTTCGGCCGGGTCGATGCCGACGCCGGTGTCGGTCACGTCGACGCGCAGCACCACGTCGCGCGGGGTCTGCCGCTCGACGCGGGCCTCGATCACGACCTCGCCGCTGTCGGTGAACTTGACCGCGTTCGAGCCCAGGTTGCTGATCACCTGCCCGAAGCGCACGGAGTCGCCGCGCAGCTGCATCGGCACGTCGGGGTGGCAGGCGACGATCAGCTCGAGGCCCTTCTCGTGGGCCGGCCCGCTGAGCACCGTCGCGACCTGGTCGAAGACGGCGCGGACGTCGAAGTCAGCGGCCTCGAGCTCGAGCTTGCCGGACTCGATCTTCGACAGGTCGAGAATGTCGTTGATGATGCCGAGCAGCGTCATGCCGGCGTTCTGGAGGTTCGCGGTGAGCCGGCGTTGGTGCTCGTCGAGGTCGGTGCGCAGGAGCAGGTCGGTGAGCCCGATGACGCCGTTCATCGGGGTCCGGATCTCGTGCGACATCGTCGCGAGGAACTCCGACTTCAGGCGCGACGCCTCCATCGCGTCGTCGCGGGCCTCGGCGAGCTCGCCCGCGCTGCGCTCGCGCTCGGCGACGACGCTGAGCTGGTGGGCGATCTGCGACATCATCTGGTGCGAGTTGTCGTCGGGCGGGATCTCGTCGGCGATCAGCTCGACGACGCAGACGACGTCGTCGTCGAGGTAGACGGGCATGGCGACCAGCGAGTGGGTGCTCGCCAGCACCGACGGCGTGCCGATCGTCACCGTGCGGCCGGTCCGCGCGTTCTCCGCCAGTGCGGGGTCAGGGTCGATGCCGCGCGCGGCTCCCCCCAGGTCGAGGAAGTCGGGCTCGCCTCCGGGGAGGTCGTAGAGATACGCGCACACCGCGGCCCAGGTGGTGTGCTCGGGTACGCCGGCGCCCGCCATCAGCAGGGCCTCGCGGAGGGTCTTGGCCCGGTTGGCCGCCATCGCCATCTGCTGCAGGAGGAAGAGACGACGGGTCGCCTCCTCGGCCTGCTCGTCGGCGTTGCGGAGGTCGGTGACGTCCTGCGTGGTGCCGCTCATCCGGACGACCTCGCCGTCCGGTGCCCGCTCGACCACGCCACGGCCGCGGAGCCACCGGAGCTGGCCGCTGGCGAGGAGCACCCGGTGGTCGAACTCGTACTCGCCGGCACCCGACTCGGCGGCCTGCCGGATGACCGTGCGGGCCCGCTCACGGTCGTCGGGGTGCAGCAGCGACACGTAGGACTCGAAGTCGGGCGACGTCCCCGGCTCGACGCCGAAGATGCGGCACATCTCGTCCGACCACTGCACCCGGTCGGTCGCGACGTCCCAGGCCCAGCTGCCGATGTGGGCGATCTGCTGGGCGGTGGCGAGCTGCTTCTCGCGCTCGACCAGCGCCTCCACCAGCTCCTTGCGGTCGGTGTACGGCGTGACCCGGTGCAGCCAGCCCATCCGGGTGCCGTCGTCGTCGTGGACCGGGGTGTAGCTGATCAGCCCCCAGACCGCCGTACCGTCCGGGCGGAGGAAGTAGGCCTCGAGGTTCTCGGCGCCGGTGCCGCTGATGAGCATCCCGGCAAGGTGGGTGTCGAAGTCGCGCCGGCCCTGCTCGTCGAACAGGTCGTGCACGTGGAGGCCGACGAGCTCGTCGAGGTCGCGGCCGAGGAGGCGCGCCATGTTGGCGTTGGCCCAGGTGGTGACGCCCTCGTCGTCGAAGAGCCAGAGGCCGTCGGGGTTGGCGTCGAAGAGCCTCCGGACGAGCGCGGGCTCGTCCCACGATCGTTCGTCACCCCCGGTTGCCATGCCTCATTACTACCGGACGCGCGAGGATGGTGTCGTGGACATCGACACGCTGGGATCGCCGCAGGCTCCGACCTTCGGCCTGGACACCTTCGGTGACGTGGCGCTCGGCGCCGATGGCGACCCGCTCCCGCAGCCCGAGGCGATCCGCCAGGTGGTCGCCGAGGCCGTCCTGGCCGACGAGGTCGGACTCGACTTCTTCGGCGTCGGCGAGCACCATCGGCCCGACTTCGCCATCAGCGCGCCCGACGTCGTGCTGGCCGCGATCGCCGGGCAGACCTCCCGGATCCGCCTCGGTACGTCGGTGACGGTGCTCAGCTCCGACGACCCCATCCGCGTCTTCCAGCGCTTCGCCACCCTCGACGCGGTCTCGCACGGCCGCGCGGAGGTGACGTTGGGCCGCGGCTCGTTCACCGAGTCGTTCCCGCTCTTCGGGCTGTCGCTCGAGGACTACGAGGTGCTGTTCTCCGAGAAGCTCGAGCTCTTCGCCCGGCTGCTGCGTGAGGAGCCGGTCAGCTGGGAGGGCTCGATCCGCCCGCCGCTCGACGGGGTCTCGGTGTTTCCCCGCACCGAGCGCGGCCTGGTCGCCTGGGTCGGCGTGGGTGGCACGCCCGAGTCGGTCGCCCGCGCGGCGTCGTACGGCCTGCCGCTGGTGGTCGCCGTCATCGGCGGCTCGCCCGGGCAGTTCGTGCCGCTGGTCGAGCTCTACCACCGGGCGCTGGCGCACTACGGCCACGAGACCCTGCCGGTGTCGATGCACAGCCCCGGCCACATCGCCGCCACCGACGAGCTGGCTCGTGAGCAGATGTACCCCCACCAGGCGGCCGCGTTCACGCGGATCGGCCGCGAGCGTGGGTGGGGTCCCTACACGCCCGACCAGTTCGAGGCCGGCGCCGGACCCCAGGGCGCGCTCTTCGTCGGCTCGCCCGAGACGGTCGCGCAGAAGGTCGCCTGGGCGATCCGCACCCTCGGCCTCTCCCGCTTCCAGCTCAAGTACGCCGTCGGCACGCTGCCGCACGAGCTGCGGATGGAGTCGATCCGGCTCTACGGCACCGAGGTCGTCCCGCGGGTGCGGGAGCTGCTCTCGCCCTAGGGCAGCCGCATCCGGACCGTGGTGCCCTGGCCGGCGTCGGGCGTGCTGAGCTCGAGGGTGCCGCCGAGCTCGACGGCCCGCTCGCGCATGGAGCGCAGCCCGATGCCCGCCCCGCTGGCCTCGGCGAGGCCGCTGCCGTCGTCGGTGATCGTCAGGTCGAGGCCGCCGTCGAGCCGCGCGAGGCGTACGGCGCAGTGACGCGCGCCCGCGTGCCGGTGCGCGTTGAGCACGGCCTCGGCCGCCACGTGGTAAAGCGCGACCTGACGGCGGCTGTCGATCAGGTCGGGGTCGTCGGCCTCGACCCGCACGCAGAAGTCGGGGCTCGTGAACCGACGGGCCAGCGCGTCGAGCGCCTCCCCGAGCCGGCCCTCCTCCAGGGCGGGTGGGAGCAGCGCCCGGGCCATCAGCCGCACGTCCTGGGCCCGGTGGGTCAGCTCCTCCTGCAGCTGGCCGAGCAGCTCCGAGTCCGGTGGGGTGAGCGTCGAGGTCCGGTCGATGCCGGCCAGCGCCAGCGAGATGCCGGCCAGGGACGGCCCGAGGCTGTCGTGCAGCTCCCGGCGCAGCAGCCGGCGCTCCTCCTGCCGTACGTCGAGCAGTCGGCCGCGGGCGCGCTCGAGGTCGGCGTTGACGAGGGCGAGGTCCAGGGCGCCGGCGACCAGCCCGGAGATCTGCTGCACCAGCTGCAGGGTGCGCAGGTCCAGCCGCTCGCCCGCCGGCGGACCGAGCCACAGGGTGCCGACCTGGCGCCCGCGGCTCCGGAGCACGACGGCGACCAGCTGCTCACCGGGCTCACCGACGGTCACCCTCAACGCGCCGTCGTTTGCGTCGACGACCACGGCGGCGAGACGGAGACTGTGGCGCAGGGCGCCGGTCAGTCCTTCGAGGACGGTGCGGTCGTCACCCGACGTGCCGACGTCGGCACCGAGCCGCTCCAGCAGCTCGCCCGCGTCCGAGGTGGACCCGAACACGAGCCGCTCCACCCGGCGCTGGAGCCAGGCCCGCACGGGCATGATGCCGACCGCCAGCAGCGCCACCGCGAGCAGACCGGCGGAGTCGCGACCGACCGGCAGCACCCGGCCGCCGAGCCAGACGAGCACGACGTATGCCGTGATCACGAAGAGGGTGAGCAGGGCGCCGACGGTCGCGCGTGAGACCGCGAGGTCGAGGTTCCACGATGGTCCACGCACGACCACGAAGATCGCCGCGGGCAGCATCAGCAGGGCCGCTGTCAGGGCACCGGCCCCGATGGTGAGCATCGGCTGCCCGAGGCTCAGGCCCAGCTCGAAAGCCAGGTAGGAGGCGGCGGTCGTGGCGACGCTGGCCTGCACCCAGCCGAGTGGGCGGCGCTCCGCCGGGTCGCCACGTCGCACCCGGACGGTGAGCCCGACGACCGCCACCAGGCCGAGCAGGAAGTAGACCGGGATCAGCCAGGCGTCGTACGCATGGGCGGCGTCGGCCAGCCCGGTGCCTGCGGTGATCGGGTTCGGCGGACCGTTCTCGATCTGCATGAGGTAGCGGACCACCCCGGCCGAGACGGAGATCAGGCCCGCGACGACGGCCAACGCCCGCCGGAGGCCGGTCGGCGCACGTGGCCCGATCAGACAGGGGATGACGAGGATGCAGGTCAGCACGCCGACGATCCAGCCGGAGATGACGAGCTGGACGATCCAGGCGTACGCCGGGAGGTCGGCGTGCTCGACCCCCAGGACGGCGTACTGGATCCCGAGCGAGGTCAGGCTGAACCCCAGCCCGACCAGCAACAGTGCCCAGCCGATGACATGACCGCTGCGGACCAGCACGAAGACGCCGAACGGCGCGTAGATCAAGGCGATCAGCAGATCGGTCGCGAAGAACTGCCGGTGCACGGTGAAGTCCGGGTCGGGCGTCCCCACGTTGAGGACCGCCAGCACGAGCGCCGTCAGCGTCACCACGGAGGTGGCCACTCCGACGGTCAGGGCGGTACCGCGCCGACGCAGGCTGCCGGGTCCGACGTCGCTGTCGACCACCGTCCCCGCCTCTCCCGTCCGCCTCCGCCGAGCCATGAGGAATCATCGTGCCGCAGGCGTCCCGGCCGCGAGGGCAAGTCGCCCCAGTAGGCCGGGATTCTCCGCTCCGGCGCCTGCGCCGCGAAACCACGACGTGGACGTGAGTCTGTCCCCGCCGGCGGTGCCGGCGGGGTGTGGGTCAGTGGGTATGTCGGGTGTGAGAGGTGTCCCAGTCGTAGGAGTACCCGTACCTGGTGGTCCAGGTGAAGGTCGTGGGTCCGGTGCGGATCACGTCCCAGCCGCCGTGGGTCTTGAAGCGATGGTGCCCGCGGCACAGCGGTGCGAGGTTGCGGCTGTTCGTGTTGGTGCCGTCGAACTCCTCGACGTGGTCGAGATCCGCTGATCTCGCGGGTCGGCTGCAGTGGGGGTAGACGTAGGTCGCGTTGGTCAGGATCGCCTGCTCGCGCATGGTCTCGGTGGGCCGGTAACCGTCGGTGTGCAGGTCCTCGTTCAGGTCGATCACCGGGCGAATCGTCACGTGGGTGTTGGTGCCGGCGCACCACTGCTTGACCTGCTCGACGCTGATGCCGGTCCGGGTGTTCTCCACTCCGGCCACCGCGTTATCTGACAGGTGGATGTAGATCCTCAGCTCCCGCTTCCGAGCCGGGGTGGCCGGCTGGTTGGGCTGGTCGGACTTGAGGTCCAGGGTCAGCTCGCGGCGGGCGAGCGCGCCGGCGGCGAGGGAGCGGCGCACGTCGAGTGACTCCTCGCAGCCCAGGTCGGCGAGTTGGGCGGCTCCGGCGGTGATGGCGTCGTTGAGGTCGAGGGCGTCGGCGAGGTCGAGCTCGGCGTCGACGTGCACGGTGCCGTCGAAGGACACCTGGTTGACGTCGACGTCGAAGTGCCGCTTGTCGGCGGCTTCGCGGCGGCGTTTCTCGGCTTCGGCGGGGTCGTAGCGGCGCAGGGCGTCGTCGACGGTCCGGTCGATCTGCGCGAAGGAGCAGGCGTGTGCCCGGTGGGCGAGGTGTCGGTCGACGTAGGCGGCGGCGTCGGGGCACAGGGACTTGGTGGCCTGGGCGATCTTGCGGGCCTTCCAGACCGGGACCTTGCCGGTGGTGGTGACCGCCCAGAGCTTCGGGAGCCGGTAGTGCAGCTCGATCGCGTCGCCGAGGTAGGTGCGGCCGGCGTCGGTGGACATGCCCAGGGCGAGGGCGAGGTCGCCGACGCAGAACTCCGCGACCAGCGGGGCGCCGGGCCCGGCGATCGCGAGCTCGCCCTCAGAACCGTCGACGGTGGCGGCGTGGTCGAGGGACTCGACCGGGTGCATGACTGCCCACTGGATCGCGAGCCGCAGTTTGTCGACCTCTGCTTGGTTCACCACGAGATGGCGGGCGTGGAGCGCGGCCAGCACCTGGTCCGCGGAGTCAAACGACTCCTCGGCACCGGGGGTGTGCTGGTCTTCGCTCATGGGTCAAGCCAACCAGGGGCCACCGACATTGAGGTGCTCAGAACCCTTGTTTTGACCGGGATGTGGACACTTGCGTGAAATAGTTGGCGACTATTTTCGAGCGGTCAACAGCGGCGGGACAGTCGGGAGGCGGCGTCGACGGGAGCACGCGGCCGTTGACGGGCAGCAGCACGGAGACCCTGGGCGGCCTCACCGTCACCACGGGCGACGGCCGCGGCGTCGCCGTACGCGAGCGGAGCTGGGTCGGCTGACGCCTACGTGACGGCCACCTCCGTCGCTCGTTAGAGGTGCATGCGCACGCGAACCGAGCTGGCCGTCCTCGCTCTGCTGGCACCGCTCCTGGTCGTGCTGCCCACCGGCAGCAGCGCGGCGACGCCGGTCAAGGGCCGGCTTGCGATCGAGGTCCTCTCCAACCGGGCCGACCTGATCTCGGGAGGCGACGCACTTGTGGCAGTGCGAGTGCCACAAGGCGCCAAGCTGAGCCAGGTCCGGGTCAAGGTCGGCAGACGAGACGTCACCAAGCGCTTCGACCGTGCCCAGGGCCGCAAGCTCGTCGGCCTGGTGCGTGGCCTCCACCTCCTTTCCAGCACATTGGGATCCTAAGCTTAGAATTCCACGTGGACAAGTTGTCGC
>JADMIO010941498.1_pt1 | contig 10648 bp, 11 predicted proteins | sample 8958161 | NCBI WGS metagenome assembly JADMIO01 (sample SAMN16585339, study PRJNA669376) | soil metagenome | isolation source: Crop rotation soil | place: USA: Cullars Rotation, Alabama | collected 2011
CGAGTTGTAACGCCTTCGCGTTTTCCGGATCGACTTTCAAAGCGCGATTGATGATCTCGGTTGGCTTGCCTTCGAGGCTCCTGCCTCCAGCCATGCCCGTGACGAACGCATACTCAGCCAGTAGATCGGCGTCTTTCGGATTCAGCTCAGTAGCTTTTGCATAAGCGTTCACAGCTTCAGGGTATTTCTCCATCGAGCTGTAAGAACGCGCGAGCATAGTCCAGCCCTGCGCGTCGTTGGGATTCGACTTCAGACGCTCGGCAAGCTTCGCAACGTTAGCCGCGATCTGTTCCTGCGTTCGCTCCGGTGGAGCTGCTGATGCGGCGCTTGGCGGCGCGCCGGCGGGAGCAGGATTCGTGATTCTGTCTGGCTCGCCGACTTTCAGGTAAAAGATGATGGCGACGAGAGGCAATCCGAAGCCGAGCAGGTAAGCTGTATTGCGCGCGTTGATGGGCACAGCGCCGGTTGTCTTTTTCGAACGTGCGGTGGCCGTGTCTTCAAGCAAGCGACGCTCGATCTCGTCACGATCCGATTCATACTGATCCTCAGCGACGATGCCGTTGAGCCGGTCGGCTTCAAGCTCCGAAAGTTGATCGCGATAGACTGCGATGTTCGCCCGTTTCCGCTCGTCGTCAGATACGACGTTCTCTTCAGACCGCTGGAGTGCAGGCGGCAAGACGAAAGCGAGGGCGATCACGATCAGTAGCGCGCAGATAACCCAGAAAAGAATCACGTCGTCTCCTTTCCGGGAAGAGAAGCGAGGAGCTCTTCTGCGCGGCGACGCTCGTCAGCGCTCAGAGGCTTTTCAGTGATCAGATCGCGTCGTTGCTTGATGTAGTGGAAGAGCAGGTACAAGCCGCCGAGTAGTAAAACAAACGGTCCGAACCAGAGCAGGTAAGTCGTGAATGTGACGCGCGGTTTGTACAGGATGAAGTCGCCGTAGCGCTGCGTTAGAAACGCGATGATTTCTTTGTCGCTTTTACCGGCTTTCATCTGGATACGAATTTCGCGGCGCAGGTCTGCGGCGAGTCCCGCAGGTGAATCGGCAAGAGTCTGGTTCTGGCATTGGAGGCAACGAAGCTCTTTCGAGAGGTTTTGGAGCCGCGCTTCGATAACGGGATCATCGCTCGGAACTTCCTCCTCCTGCACCTGCGCCTTAACGACTGGCGCGAGCAGGCAGATCAGCAATATTGGAAGTAGACGCAACCGAGTCATTTAGTTGTTCCCCGATTTAACTCCTGGACCACGGGGAGTATCTTTTCTTTCCAAACGTCAGGCATCATTGGGCCAACGTATTTAAAGCGAATCGTGCCGCTTTGATCGATGATGTAAGTCTCAGGCGCTCCGTAGACTCCGAAATCAATGCCGACACGCCCGTCGAGATCGACCGCGCTCACCAGATAAGGATCACCCAGTTCGTCGAGTGTTGCGAGCGCGTCTTCGCGACGGTCTTTGTAGTTGAGACCGTAAATCGGGACGACGCCCGACTTGGCGTACTCGATCAAATAAGGGTGCTCTTCACGACAGGCTACGCACCACGAGGCCCAGACGTTGAGCAGCCATACCTTGCCGCGCATGTCTTCGTTGGAGATCATTTTGTCCGCGGCTTTGAGTTGCGGCACACGAAACGCGGGCGCGGGTTTGTTGATTAAGACAGATTTGAGTTCGTGCGGATCGCGCGTCAGCCCGATCGCGAGAAAGACTGCGAGAACAATAAACAATCCTAACGGGATTAAATACTTGAGCATTTCTTAACCACAGATTACACAGACGAAGACGGATTTGCGACGGATGCGGCGACTGTACTCGGGATTTCGGAAGCTTTTTGTGCATCACGCGCCTCTCGTTCTTTGCGCGCCGCGAGCGCGTATCGTCGATCGCTGACCGCGAGACCGCCGCCGAGCGCCATCAGCACTGCGCCAAACCAGATCCAACCAACGAACGGTTTGTAATAGACACGCACGCTCCATGCGCCGCCACCGACCGGCTCACCGAGCGAGATGTAGAGATGGCGAAGGATGCCGCTGTCGATGGCCGTCTCAGTCATAACGTTGCCGCTGGCCGTGTAATTCCGTTTCTCCGGAAACATCTTCTCGATTTCGACGCCGTCGTGACTGACTATGACCTCGGCGCGTCCGGCGATGTAGTTTGGCCCGGTCATGTTTGTGACGCCATTAAACCTGAACGAATAACGCCCGGCAGTCACGACGTCGCCAGGATTCATCCGGACGTCCTGTTCGGTTTGATAACCAGTGACGAGTGTCACGCCGACGATGAACACGGCGACCCCGAGATGCGCCACTTGCATTCCATAGTAGCTGCGACTTTGCGCGCGCAGTTTTTGAAACGTGCTGAGCTGACCTGAAGTGACTCGCACTCGCTCCCAAAGGTTTACCAGAATCGTCGTGACGATCCAGATTGCGAGCAGCAAACCCAAACTGACGAGCCATTTGAATCCGCCTAAGATGAATGGCAGCACTATCGCGCTCAGCACGCTGATCACAAACGCCCAGCGCAAGCGCGTGATGAGATCCGGAAGACTCGCTTTCTTCCAACGCGCAATCGGCCCGACGCCCATCAAAAACATCGCCGGCGCCATCAACGGCACGAAGACGAGATTGAAATAAGGCGGACCAACTGAAAGCTTTGCGCCACCGAGCGCGTCAACCAGCAACGGGTAAAGAGTTCCAAGCAACACTGACGCGGCTGCGACCGTCAGCAACACGTTATTGGAGAGCAGCAACGATTCGCGCGACACAACATCGAACTTACCGCCGACGCCGACCTGCTTCGCTCGTATCGCATACAGCAACAACGAGCCGCCGATCACGACGAGCAGAAACGCTAAAATGAAAACGCCGCGCTTCGGATCGGTCGCGAACGCGTGCACTGAAGTCAGCACGCCTGAGCGAACGAGAAACGTTCCCAGCAAGCTCAACGAAAATGCCGCGATCGCAAGTAACACTGTCCAGCTCTTGAAACCGCCGCGCTTTTCAGTTACGGCGAGTGAGTGGATCAGCGCGGTGCCGACGAGCCAGGGCATGAACGAAGCGTTTTCAACCGGATCCCAGAACCACCAACCGCCCCAGCCGAGCTCGTAGTAAGCCCAGAAGCTTCCGAGCGCGATGCCGCAAGTCAGAAACATCCACGCCACCGTGGTCCATGGCCGCGACCAGCGCGCCCATGTTGCATCGAGTCGTCCGCCGATCAATGCGGCGATCGCAAACGCAAACGCGACTGAGAAACCGACGTAGCCCATGTAGAGCATCGGCGGGTGCGCCACCATCGCCAGATCCTGTAGCAGTGGATTCAGGTCACGACCGTCGACCGGCACGGGCGCGAGGCGCGTGAACGGATTCGACGTGAGCAGCATGAACAAAAGGAAGCCCACGCTCACGATCCCCATCACGCTGAGCACGCGCGCGACCATCTCTTCCGGAAGGTGCCGGCTGAAGAGCGTGACGGCGACGGTCCAGAGCGAGAGCATAAGCGTCCAGAGCAGCAGCGAGCCTTCGTGCGAACCCCAAGTCGCAGCGAGACGATAGTGCAGTGGCAGTTGTGAATTCGAGTTTGTCGCGACGTTGAGAACGGAGAAATCGTTAGTGATGAACGAGTAGCCAAGACAGCAGAATGCGATCGTGACGAAGATGAACTGCGCTTGTCCGGCGGGTGCGGCGAGGGCCATCCATGTGCCGTTGCCACGCGACGCTCCGATCAGTGGGAACGTGGCTTGGGTAAGCGCGAGCAGGAGGGCGATGATTAGTGCGAACTGGCCTATTTCAGGGATCATTGGTTCTCAGAAAAGTTTCTCACGCGGCGGCGCAACGGCGCAGAGAAGAATTGTTTCCGTTGCGCCGCCGCGTGAGTATCATTCAGTTATCAACCACGGACTTCGCGGCTTCCCGTGCGTACTTGGCTTTATCGATTGCCTGTCCGGCTTCGGGTGGCATGTAGTTCTCGTCGTGTTTCGCCAGGACCTGGTCGGCCTGGAACACGCCGTCAGCAGTTAGCTTGCCCTGGGCCACGCAGCCGCGTCCTTCTTTAAACAAGTCGGGAAGGATGCCTTTGTAAACCACCGGAATGCTTTGCGCCGTGTCAGTCACGGTGAATCGCACAGTCAGTCCGTCCGGCTCGCGTTTCACTGTTCCTTCCTGAACGAGCCCGCCGATGCGAAACGTGCGGCCAACCGGCGCTTCTTTCGCTGCGACCTGAGTCGGGCTAAAGAAGAAGACGAGATTATTCCGAAAAGCGCTGGCGGCCAGATAAGCAGCAAGCGACAAGCCCGCGAGCCCGACAACGATAAAACCTATCCGCTTATGACGTCGTTTCATTGATACTCCTACAGAACCGAGCGCGGTAGCGCCGGGTCAACTTCAATTGAAGCGCCAGTAGAGGAACTTTTACCCGGCGCTACCGCGCTCGGTTCTGTTTTTTGTTGCGTCAACGCTCTCTTTCTCTGTCTCAGGCTGACGACTTCCCAAACGAAAAAGATGAGTGAAGCGATATATGATCCCCAAACATAGAAGCCGTAGCCGCCCATCGATAAATCTGGCCAGTTCATGATTAGACTCCTACCTCCGCGAATCGCGAAGCATTCTGTTCGCGTTCAAGAATAATGCATCGCAGGCGAATCAGCACAACGGCCACGGAGTAGAGCCAGCAGGCTGCGAGCATGATGAGCAGCGCCGCCAGCATCGATCCGCGGATCGTTGGTTTCTGAAGCAGGCGAATCGTTGCGCCCTGGTGCAGCGTGTTCCACCACTGCACTGAGAAGTAAATGATAGGAACATTGATGACGCCGACAAGGGCGAGCACAGCGCCCGCACGATCCGCGCGACGCGCATCGTCGATCGCCGCCTGAAGGGAAATGAATCCGATGTAGAGGAAGAGCAGGATGAGCGTTGACGTCATGCGCGCGTCCCAAACCCACCACGTGCCCCACGTCGGCTTGCCCCAAAACGCGCCCGTGATCAAAGAGATCGCTGTGAACATCGCTCCCGTAATCGCGAGTGACGACGCCATCATCGATGAGAGCCGCGCGTTGAAGGCCCAGCCGATGCCGGCGTAGATCGCCATCAGCACGTAAAGAAACATTCCCATCCACGCTGCCGGAACGTGAATAAAGATGATCCGGTATGCGTCGCCCTGCTGAAAGTCTGTGGGCGCGATAAAGAACCCGACAAACAGGCCGGTGGCGAAGAGCAGTGCAGCGGGAATCGCGAACCACGGGATCAGCTTCCCCGCGAGCGGATAGAACATTGCTGGAGATGCGTATTTGTAGAGGTTCATATCTTGTACATCCTGTAAATCTTGTAATCCTGTCTGCAACTGACGGTAGTTTTAGACAAGATTACAGGATTTACATGATTTACAAGATTCACTCCAAAGATATCCGCAGTGCGGCGGCGGTTGCCCACGGCGAAAACAGCAACGAAATGATCGCAAACGCCCCGAGCAGTGAAAGATGTGCTGACGGGCTCGTTCCCATCACGCTCGCTTCAACCGCACCCGCACCGAAGATCAACGCCGGGATGTAAAGCGGCAACACGAGCAGGGAGATCAACACGCCGCCCCCACGCAGTCCGAGTGTCAACGCCGCTCCAACCGATCCAATCAAACTCAACACCGGCGTGCCAACCAGCAAACTCAAAAACAAGATCCACAAGGTCTCACGGCTAAGATCGAATTGCACTCCCACGAGCGGCGCAATCAACACGAGCGGCAACTCCGCAACGATCCAGTGCGCGAACGTCTTTCCGAGGACGACGAGAAACAGCGGCTGCGGCGTGAGTAATAACTGCTCGAGCGTGCCGTCCTGGTAATCGTTCGCAAACAGCCGTCCGAGCGAAAGCATCGACGCGAGCAATGCCGCCACCCAAACCACGCCCGGCGCGATCGTTCGTAGCAACTGCGTCTCCGGTCCGATGCCGAGCGGAAAAAGACTGACCACGATCACGAAAAAGAAAACCGTCGACAGCATGTCAGCGCGGCGGCGCCACGCCAGCATCAGATCGCGCCAAACGATCCAGCGCAACATCGATAAGCTCGAAGGTGCGTTCACGTTGTGAGTTCGAGTCGTTTGGTGTGGCCTGCCGGCAACTCCAGATCCTGGTGCGTTGCTACTATCGCAATACCGCCACCCGCTACGTGGTTTTCAATCAAAGATCTAACAAGCGAAACGGCGCCTTTGTCCAATGACGTCAGGACCTCATCAAGCAGCCAGAGCTTCGTGTCACAAACAAGAAGACGCGCGAGCCCGGCTCTTCGTCTCTGGCCTTCTGACAACATTCGTGCCGGAAGCGACCCACGACCGGCCAGTCCCATCTGCCCGAGGGCCTCCGCCGCGCGTTCTTTGCTGACTGACACGCCATTCAACGCGTTCGAAATTCTCAGGTTTTCAACGGCGCTCAGCTCGTCTTTTATTCCGTGACGATGCCCGAGGTAAGTCACCTGCGCGACATATTCCTCACCAAGTGAGCGAATATCCGCACCGTTCCAGCTAATTTTGCCTTCAGCCGGAGTGAGAAGCGTGCATAGAATCCGGAGCAAACTGGTTTTGCCGCTTCCGTTTGGCCCGGTGAGCTGGACGAACGTTCCCGGAGACACTGACAGATCGAGTCCGCTAAAAAGCCTGCGATCTCCGCGCACGCAGCCGAGCTTACTGACCTCTAATATTTTTGGCGTCCTCCGCCGCGATTGTAACGGAGTTAGTCAGTTTTTGCTCGCGGCTCAACGGGACCGCTCACGCGCAGCCATTCCTGCCAGCCGCCTTGCAAAACCTTCACGCGCTTGAATCCTGCGGCTTGCAGGATCTGCGCGGCGGCGATGCTCGATTGATCTTTAGGGCACGCGCAATAAGTGATGATCTCTCGATCCTTCGGGAGATCTTTGAATGGCGGATATACGAGACGCGACCTCAACTTTCGCACTTTGAAGTGAAGCGCGCCTTTGATCGTGGTCGAGCTGGCCGCATATCCTTCGGAGCTGCGAACGTCGATGATCGTGACCGGATGATTGCTCGTGACTTTCGTCTTGAGCTCGTCAGCACTAATCATCGAGACGTTTGGCGCATCCTGCGCGTGAGCCGCGATCGCAGTCAAGCCGACAATTATCAGTGCGAGGATCAAATGTTTCATATCAGCTCCTTGTACTCATTTCATCCGTGGCTGGTGAAACGCACCGGGCGCGCTTCGAGAATCGTCGAACGTCTTCGGGTCATACCATGAATACGTAGCCTGCGCGTAATAAAGATAGCCGGGCGTGCCTGCAACTGTTTCGCCGATCAAGTCGCCTTGTGGTCGCGGCAACTTCTTGCCGCTATTTGCACTGGCAAACTCGTTCGAGCTATGCACTTTCAAATTCTGGCCCACTACGCCTCTCAGAACGAACGTTTGCGTTGCATCGGGGTCGCGCCAGTGATTGGCGCCGAAGCCGTGAATGACGGCCAGGAACGTTTCGTCTTTCTCAATCGGCGCAGCCGCTCGAGATGCTTTGAAGTTGCGTGGTTGTCGCACAAGCCAGGGCGGCAATTCCTGGTTCATCAGATCGAGCTTTGCGGGTTTCAGGATCACTGCGAGATCTTGTGAGCCGTCACCGTTGAAGTCGCCCGAGAGGAAGTTTGGATTGTAATTCGTGTCGAGGACAGCGGCGTCTTTGAAGATCCGCTTAACGGCTTGCTCGACTTCGGATTGTTTCGGCGCTGTCGTTGGAACTGTTAGTGCAACCGGTGTGGATTCGGGAGTGGGCTGGTACTTGGGCGGCGGCGCCTCTGCCACCGGGCGCTTTGATGAAGAGCTACATGCACAGACCGTTAATGCGATTAGGACGCAGAGGATGAGAGCTCGCATTTTAATTGACCTCTTGATGTTTAAGAATCAGTAGTCGAACTTGGACACGGTCAGTACCACCTGCGGTAGCGGGTGGGTGCGCAGCCATCAATGCCCGCTTAAATGCTGCGCACCCACCCGCTACCGCAGGTGGTACTGACCGTGTCCAACAATCGATCCTCACCTTTGAGAGCCTCGTAGGAAACCGAAGCCCGCCGGACGTGATCCGGCGAGCTTCGGGATAGTGCCTCGTCAGTTCGGTTGCCGCCAGTAGATCATAACGACAACACGAAAGCAATCAGGTCGTTCCGTTGCGCAGCGGTCAGGGCATTGAAGTTATTCCTGGCCGTCGTACCCTGTCCGGCGTGCAGTTGGATCGCGTCAAATATCGTCACGTTCAGGCCCTCATGCATGAGCCTGTTGCGTGCGCGAATGCCCCAAAGTGGCGGCGTTCGAATTTGATTGGCCGATCCCTGTCCGGCGTTTTGCACAATGCCATCACCCGTGCCGATGTTGTGTAGAGCAAAATCGCTGAACGGATGGATGATCTTGTTGCCGAGAGCTGCCGGAACCGTGAACGCGCCACCATTGATGAGCGTTCCCGCTGGCGCCGTCACGAAAGTGCGCGTGTGGCAAACATTGCAACCGACAGAGTTGAAGAGTGAATCGCCGCGTGTTGCAGCCGCCGGAATCGGGTTCTGACGACCAGGCGCGCGCGTCGCTGCCATAAAGTCAGCAAACGCCAACACGTCGTCACCATCGTCTTCAGGATCCGGAACCGGATCGAAAGCCGACGGGAACGTCACGTTGATCACGCCCTCAGCCGTGCTGGCCGGGTTCTCGTGTGTGCCGGCGTCTGCGGCGCTCGAGCTTCTGCCGCCGAAACCGTCAAACGGGTTGGTGATGCCCATTTCGTTCAGGTAGGCATCGCCCGAGAACGAAAGCAGGCTCGCCTGTTGAGCCTTCCAGCCGAACCGGCCGATACGAAGCGCGTTACCAGCTTCGGTCACTGGCACTTGCGTGAGAGTTCCACGTTGTGCGAGCGGTTGGGCGGCGACGTTGTTTTGAAGGTCTGTGTTGGAGAGGGCCTCGACATAACCATCACCCAGTGTGCTAAGCGTGACGCGGAATGCTTTAACGGTCTCAGCCGTGGAGATGTGTTCCACGACGTCTGAATCCGTCCCGCGAGCATGAATCAATTGCCCGCCGGGTGCGTCAACGAAAGCACCGTTCGTAATGTGACCGGCCCTGAATTCCATTTGCTGGCCGAAAGCGCCAACGTCAACTGACTGGTGGCATTCAACGCAGCCGACGTCGTTATACGTTGGTCCAAGGCCGTCTTCGATATTCTCGCGTTCCGAGAAGATGAATTTGTTGTCTTCGAATCTGCCGTTCCCGCGCGCGGTGGGTGCTACAGGTTCATTGACGCATTCTTCGATCGGTGTGCCCTTAACGCCGAAGCCGTTGAACAGGTCATCGGTTTTGGCGTCCATGTCGGTGGTCAGTGCCTCGGTTGCAGCTTGACCAATGACAGGTTGGGGTTCGCTCAGGGGTACGACGAGCGCGACCGCGAATAGAACTAGAGTAAGGACAGGTAGAACTTTCCTCATTTGACTTGACCTCCTAGGAGCTACAAACGGGTTGCGACACAAAACCTACAGTTCACCCGTCGGCAAACTGCACAGTTCTGCTCTAGTTTTTGTGAAAAAACCCTGCTTGGACTGGTACAGAGGCAGCTCGATCTCAGGGGGATTCGACCGAGTATGAGTCCCCTCACAAACAAGCAAACCAAGGCTTAGCCCTAGTCGTGAGAGAGAGAGAAGAGGCGCGGTCTCCGCTCGAAAAGTAAATCGAATTTAGCTGGGCAGTACTTTGAAAGTCGGGAGGGCCGCACTCTATTCTGGTTTAGGATCAAAGTCAAGAAAATTGTATCCACAAAATTGTATCCTCAGAAAATTGTATCCACAGATTACACAGATATTTGAAATCGAGTAATCTGTGTAACTCGTGGATAGACTAAACCGAAAAACTTATCCGTTTACGGCGATTGTCGGGCAGGAGGAGATGAAGTTCGCCCTGCTGCTGAACGTCGTCGACCCGCTTATCGGCGGCGTTTTGATCATGGGACATCGCGGGACAGGGAAGTCGACTGCGGTGCGCGCGCTCGCAGACTTGTTGCCGCAAATAAATGTCGTTGCCGGTTGTCCTTATAACTGCGATCCAGACGGCGACCTGTGCGATCAATGTCGTGGATCTGAGATCACTTCGAAAAAGACCGCGGTGCCCGTTGTTGAGCTTCCTTTAGGCGCGACTGAGGATCGCGTGTGCGGGACTATCGATATCGAGCGCGCGCTGTCTGCCGGTCGCAAGGCTTTCGACCCTGGGCTGCTTGCGCGCGCGAACCGCGGTTTTCTTTACATCGATGAAGTAAACCTGCTCGAAGATCATCTCGTTGATCTTTTGCTCGACGTTGCTGTTACCGGAGTTAATAAGGTCGAGCGCGAAGGTGTTTCTGTCGAGCACCCGGCGAGCTTTGTGCTGATCGGATCGGGGAACCCTGAAGAAGGCGAGCTTAGGCCACAGCTTCTCGACCGTTTCGGGCTGCACGCCGAAGTCACGACTGAAAACTATTTACAGAACCGTATCGATATCGTCGAGCGTCGGGACGGTTACGATCGAGATCGTGAGGCTTTCTGTAAGTCGTATGAAGCGGACCAGGAGCAGCTTCGCAAACGAATCATACGCGCACGCGCGATCGTAACTAAGATCAATGTCGAACGACCGGTGCTGGAACGGATCGCGCAGCTTTGTGCAGACTTGAA
>JADMIO011283516.1_pt1 | contig 10647 bp, 6 predicted proteins | sample 8958161 | NCBI WGS metagenome assembly JADMIO01 (sample SAMN16585339, study PRJNA669376) | soil metagenome | isolation source: Crop rotation soil | place: USA: Cullars Rotation, Alabama | collected 2011
CCCCGCCGGCGCCGTGCTGGCGGTGAACGACATCGGAGCGATCAAGTACCTCCTCCCCAACCCGATCGTCGACCTCGCGAGCATCGCCACCCCGGAGATCGGCCGCGAGGTCTCCCGCGCCGTCGCCGCCGGCACTCCCTGGAACGACGCCATGATGACCGCCGTCGAGCGCCGCCATCCCGACTACGTGGTGATCTTTCCGAGCTGGTTCCCCGCCCTCACCCACGACCCTCGGTACCGGGCGATCTATACGCTGCCGATTCCGGGCAACGTCACCATGGGCGGGAACGAGATCGTGGTGTATGCGACGCCGTGGACGCGGTGAGGAGCTGAACTCAGGCCGAGTCGGGCTCCAGCAGCCAGCGCCAGGCGGGCACGATGCGGACCGGGTTACCCGCGACCGTGACCGAGCCCTCTTCTCGCAACGTCACCAGAGTGGCCCGTTCACAGGAGGTCTCGGTCATCCCTTCCTCCAAAGCCCGAAGCTCGCGCTGGCGCGTGAGCAGGTCCTCGAGATCGGCGCAGACCTGGATCAGCTCCCGGGCGCCTCTGAAGTCTTCCGCCAGGAAGTCGACCTCGTAGCCGGAACGGGTTACGACGTAGGCCAGGGACCTCCGCCGGCGCCGAAGCTCCAGATAGACGGCGGTCTCCAGCAGGTGTCCGAAATCCCCGGAAGCCCGGAACGAGAGGGCCGCCGAGAGGGCCGGATCGATCGGATAGCACTTGCGCGGATTGACCTGCCGGACCCGCGCCGAGGGCGAGGCGATCGCCACCGTCGCCAGGAGGAAGCTGTCCTCCAGGTGGGCCAGGTACTCGTACAGCGTGTCCTTGCCTACCCGCATCCCCTGCGATTTGAGATCGTTGAACAGCTTGCTGACGCTGAATTTGCCAGCCGGGCTGGCCAGCAGCTTCCGCTCCAGATAGCGCAGAGCCGGCAGGTTGTCCACCCCATGGCGCTCGACGACGTCGCGAAAGATCACCACGTCGACGTACTCCTGGAGCACGCGGACCCGGAGATCCTGGGAGATGCCCTGAACCTCGGGAAACCCCCCGGTCTCCAGATACCTCGCCAGCCGATGCTCCAGCAGCGAGCGGACCTTCGCTCCGGGCGGCCAGGCCTCGGGAAGGGTCACCCCCTCGTGCCGCAGCGACTCCGCGAAGCTGAAGGGGAGGATCTCGGTCGACAGGCTGCGCCCTCGCAGGCTGGTGGCGATCTCCCGGCTGAGGAGGCGGGCGGAGGAGCCGGTCAGGACCAACGCCACCTTCTCCGTATCGAGCAGCCTCCGGACGAAGGTCTCCCATCCCGGCACGTTCTGGATCTCGTCGAAGTAGAACCAGCAGAGATGCTCCCGGTTGGACGGGGTCCGGCGGTAGAACGCCTCCGGGATCCGCGACAGGTCCGTCGCCGCGAGAGGAAGGAGCCGTTCGTCCTCGAAGTTGAGATAGAGGAGCCGCCGGCGGTCCACCCCGTCCGCGATCCGGCTCTCGATCTGTTGATAGAGGAAGTAGGTCTTGCCCGACCGTCGCATCCCGACGACCACGTCCGCCTTGCCGGGCAGCCCCGGAAGGGAGAGGACCCGGGGAGTCACCCGCGGCAGGTCCCTCTCCTGGAAATCCGCGATCAGGCGGCCGAGGAGCTCGTCGATTCCTATTTGTCCTTCCACAAAGGACAAATTAGCACGAATCTGTCCTTCGTGGAAGGATGAAGCAGGATCTGGCGTCAGCAGCTGCCGGGCAGAGACGCCCGCCCTCGATCCAGCCTTGAAGGCGGGCGACCCTCACCCGTTCAATCCACAGTGACCTTCACCTTCTTGGTGTCCGCACCGCGCAGCGCCGTTAGCGCGGTCCCGGAGAAGGTCTCGGTGGACCGGCGCACCAGCAGGCGACCGCCGACCTGCTGGAAGGTCAGGGTCTGCTGCTGAGTCACCTTCAGGGCCGGAGGAAACCGGATCGCCTGCGTGCGCTCCAGGGCCAGCGGCAGGCCATCAGCACCCAGCCAGATCTTCGCCTCGGCAATAATGGGCTTCGGCTGGCCCGCTGTGGAAACCTTTTCAGCCTCCAGCTCCGCGGGGAGCTGAGTCGGCCGGACTACCAAGAGTCGGGCCTGTTGCCCTTCCCAGGTCACCGCCTGATCGTCCACCAGAGTCGATTCGCTCAGCAGGGTGCCGATCATCCCGGCCGGATCGATCAGATCCCGAGCCTCGTTGTATCCGATCAGTGGAGTCTCGGCCTCTTCCGGAGCGGCCGGGTCCGACGATTGCCAGACCGAAAAATGACTGAAGCTACCCGTCCGCTTCTGCTCCCTCACCTCGACACCCCGAGGGCCGAAAAGCACGAGCACCCTCCCGCGCTCCTTGGTGTCATTCAGGTGAAGAGGGGCCGCTCCCCGATGCTTGAGCTCGACATCCACCTTGGCCTTGATCGGCTGGTCACTACGCAGAGCGTTCAGTCGAAACTGTAAGTCCCTGAGCGGCTCGGCCGCCAGAGCGCCGGAGATCAGTAACCCACCAGCCACAGCGAGTTTCAATACCTTTACGTTCATGATTTTTTCTCCTTGCGAATCCTCGCGGAAACCCCACACTGCAAGGCGAATGCCTGCCCTTCAACAGCAGGTCGCAGAGGAGAAAATCGAGGCTTGACCCCTGAAAACGGGGGACGGGAGTGACGTCTCTTGAGGACGCGTCCGCGATCGTTCACAGGGGTGTCAAGAATCTCTGACAATCCGTACGGAACGAGAATCGATCAGCGGGCCCGCGTCGCTCCCGGACAGGGTGCCCCGCCCGCCATCCACGTCTTGAAGGCAGCGACGAACTGCTCGTGCGGCACGGAGACGGGCTCCCTTCCGACCCCCGGGTCCCAACCCCAGAGCACGAGCTTGTCGTGGCTCACGTGATCGAGGAGCTTGGCGAGATCCCGGCCGCCGTTGCGCTTCGGGTCCTTGATCGTGGCGCACAGGTCCGCTTTCGACAGCCCGATGAACACCATCTTCTGGTTCGCCGCCGGCAGGCGCCAGCCCGGCGCGCCGGGGGGCATGTTCACCCCGTAGCTCGCCGGCAGATTGCGCGTGCCGTGGCATGCCGAGCACGGCAGGCCTGGCGCGCCGAGCCCGTTGGACCCCCGCAGCACGTTCTGGTTGTGCACCAGCCCGGCGTCGAACTGTAGGGGCGCATTCCCCGGGATGTGGCAGTTCCGGCAGCGCGGATGCTGGAGCACCGTCTGGACCGTGTCGAACGCCGCGAGAGCCTCCTCCTTCTTGGAGGAGGACGCCGCATCCGCGTCGCCGCTCAGGAGGACGGTCCCGGCGAGCAGCCCGCCCAGGACCCAGGAGTTCGCGATTCTTCTCATGCTGTTCCGTCTCCTCTCCTCAAGCCAGCCGCAGCGGCAGCTCGCGCAGCCGCTTTCCCGTCAACGCGAACACGGCGTTGGCCACCGCGGGCGCCACCGGTGGCGTGCCGGGCTCGCCGGCGCCGCCGGACTTCTCCCGGCTGGCCACGATATGGACCTCGACCTTCGGCATCTCGTGCAGCCGCAGGATGCGGTAATCGTGGAAATTGCTCTCCTGGACCCGGCCCGCTTTCATCGTCAGCTCGCTGTACAGCGCCGCGCTGAGCCCGTAGGCGATCCCCGACTCCATCTGCGCCCTGACCCCCAGGGGATTGACGCAGACGCCGCAGTCGATGGCGCAGACCACCCGGTGCACGCGGATCTTCCCCCCCTCGACCCCGACCTCCGCCACCTGCGCCACGATGCTGCCGAACGACTCGTGGACGGCCAGCCCCCGGGCGCGGCCCGCGGGCGGAGGGGTCCCCCAGCCCGCCTTCTCGGCCGCCAGCTCCAAAACCGCGCGCACCCGCGGCGACTTCTCCAGCAGTGCCCGCCGGAGCTCCAGCGGGTCCCGCTTCGCCGCGTGCGCCAGCTCGTCGAGGAACGATTCCACGGCGAAGGCGGTGTGCGAATGGCCCACCGAGCGCCACCAGAGCACCGGCACCCCCGGATCGGTGGTGTGGAACTCGACCCGGTGGTGGGGGACCCCCTTCACGTACGAGGAGTCGGAGGCGCCCTCCACCATCGTGGGATCGACGCCGTTCTTGACCATCGCCGCGAACGGCGAGCCGCCCAGGATCGACTGCGAGACGATGCGCTGGCGCCAGGCCACCGGATTCCCCGCCGCGTCGAGCGCCCCTTCCAGGCGATGGACCGTCATCGGCCGGTAGTAGCCGCCACGGATGTCGTCGTCGCGCGTCCACACCACCTTGACCGGCCGCTCGAGCTGCTTGGCCACGTGGGCCGCCTCGATCACGAAATCCGAGGCGATGTTCGCCCGCCGTCCGAAGCCGCCGCCCAGGAACGTGGTGTGGAGCGCGACCTGCTCGGGCTTGAGGCCGAAGATCGCCGCCACCCGCTGCTGGTCCACCGTCTGGAACTGCGTCCCCGTCCACAGCTCGCAGCCGTCTTTGCCATGGCGCACCGTGCAGTTGAGCGGCTCCATGGGGGCGTGCGCAAGATAGGGGAGGGCGTACTCCGCCGTCAGCGTGGTCCCTCCAGAATTGGACGCCAGCGCCTTCTCCACGTCGCCGCCGGCCGCCGCCTCGGACCCCGCCGACGTCGCCTTCTCGCGGTAGCTGGCGCGGAGCTTCACGGTGTCGACGTCGGCGTGGGGCCCGAGGTCCCACTCGACCTTGAGGGCGTCCCGCCCCTTCTTGGCCGCCCAGAAGTGATCGGCGGCCACGGCGACCCCCGAAGGCACCGCGAACACCGCCCGCACCCCGGGCACGGCCCTGGCCGCCGAGGCGTCGAAGTCCTTCACCTTGCCGCCGAAGGTGGGCGGGTGCGCCACCACCGCGGTGAGCATCCCCGGCAGTTGGATGTCCATGCCGAACTTCGCCCGGCCGGTGATCTTCTCCGGCGTGTCGAGGCGACGGGTCGGCTGGCCGATCACCTTCCAGTCCGCCGGATCCTTGAGCTGGACCTTCTCGGGAGCCGGCAGCTTGGACGCTGCCGCGGCCAGCGAGCCGTAGCTGGCGCGCTTGTCGCCGCAGATCACCCACCCCTTCTCGGTGCGGCAGGCCCCCGGGGCGACCTGCCACTGGGCCGCCGCGGCCGACACCAGGAGGGTGCGCGCCATGGCCCCGACCTGGCGATAGCGGTCGAGCTCGGACCACGTGGTGGTCGAGCCGCCGGTCATCTGGATGGGAAAGATCGGCGAGCGATATTCCGGCGCTGCGGGCGCATGCTCGACGCGGAAGCGGCTCCAGTCGGCGTCCAGCTCCTCGTTGACCATCATCGGCAGCGTGGTCCAGATCCCCTGGCCCATCTCCGAGTGCGCGAGGAGCACGGTGACGCTCTCGTCCTCGCCGATGCGCAGGAAGGCGTTGACAGGGGGGAGGCCCGCCGCCGCGGGAGGGGGAGGCTCCTGGGCGAACGCGAACCGCTTCAGGATGGCCGGCACGAAGAAGCCCACCACCAGGCCACCGCCCGCCCCCTTGAGGAACGTGCGCCGCGACAGCCCGCTCATGACCGTCCCTCCATCAGCTCGGCGGCGCGGTGCACGGCGCTGCGGATGCGCTGATACGTGCCGCACCGGCAGAGATTGCCGCTCAGGGCCGCGTCGATCTCGGCGTCGGTGGGATGGGGCTTCGCCTTCAGCAGGGCCACCGTCGCCAGGATCTGGCCGGACTGGCAGTAGCCGCACTGCACCACGTCCACTTCCGCCCAGGCCCGCTGTACCGGATGATCCCCGTGCGCGCTCAACCCCTCGATCGTGGTCACCGCCTTGCCCTCGAAGGCGGACGCCGGCCGCACGCACGAGCGCACGGGGTGGCCGTCCACCAGCACGGTGCAGGCGCCGCACTGGGCCATGCCGCACCCGAACTTGGTGCCGGTCAGGCCGATCACGTCGCGCAATACCCAGAGCAGGGGCATGTCGTCCTCCACTTGGACGTCATGCTCTTTTCCGTTCACGGAAAGCTTCATCGCCTCACCTCGCCTTTGGAGTTCCAAGACCGGCTCGCATCATATAGCAACTGCGGGAGGAGGGCTCAAGGACCCAAGGGACTGCAAGGACAAAAAACCTCGCGAGACGATGTCTTTGATGGCCTTGGTCTTTGCTCGGCTCTTCTGCCGCAGCCCCCCTGGGACCGCCGGCGTCCCGCCGGCCCTCTAACCAGCTTTTTCTTGCCAGACTTCACAACATTGTGAACCGGCGTGATCTCCGGAGCCTCCAATTGCCCGCATAGTAATTTCTGTTCATGGGGAGAGGAAGGGAAGTCGGAGATTCGGGACCTGACCTGTAATTTGCAGGTCGCTTGCTCGCTTTTGGCGCAATTGCCGCAGCAGGGCCTCACATCGAGCAACTCCCTGATCAACTCCTGGAGGCATTCGCTCGCGCAGTCGAAGGAGAAATTGCCCCATAAATATGTTGCGATCGAGATGTCTTTCGGCAGTGCTAAAAATCAGATGATCAGCACCGGCTTCAGCAGGAAGATCCAATAGAATGGCAGCTTCGTCAGCAAGTTGCTCCAACTCTTCCCGCGAAGTAGATGACTGCGTCAGCCTCACAAGAATCGCGGCTAGCTTCAACCGGGGATTCGAAAATAAATCAATCTGCAACAGAGATCCCGGAATCAGGTCGATCACATGACCCGCAGACGCCAACCGACCGAGCAGTCGGAATACCCCTGAATGATAGCGTATGCGAGCAGATCTACCCACAAACACTTTCTGGAACGTGGCACTCCAAGCTTCATCATCTATTGAAGAACCTATCCAAGATGACGAAAGATAATATGGAGCTAGGATTTCTGAATGGCCGAGCCAATCGAAAAATCGTACCCATGCGTTCACCAAATCTGATTCCTCGGGGTGCGCCACGCAGGCCTCCGCCCACCAAGGGTACTCCGAAGAAATTTCGCAAAGTGCCTGAAATTCCGACGGCTCAATACATCTTGCAATACCACCTCCATTCTCTACACTAACTCGCACAAGAAACCAGACGAGCGACATACGAATATCATCCCGCTTCGCACTACTCGCTGCATGAAAAAGTCTACGCAAGGCATCGTCAGAGCAGTGTCTTGTAGTGTTGATAGAGCGGTCACTCACCGAAATCGGAGCATGACCAGCGACTAGAATATCAGCCAAACTGGGGGACGCTAGCCCAACAAGGTATTCCAGATCAAATCCTCTTTGCCTCCAATGCTCTTCCGCATCTTTCCAAACATTCGTATTGCCCAGCTCTTCATTTTCAACCTGCTGAGCAATAGTTCGTAAATCTTGCGCGGACTTTGCGGCACCAATGCATACTGCTAACGGCCAAGGAAGCATGTGGAGAACAAGTCTATCCGATGATGCCCAACCCCCATCGGCGCAATCAACAAGAATACCAGCCAAAGTTTGGTTTGTCGGGGATTTTGTGAACCTTGAAGCTAGTACAAGAGGCAACCATCCTGCATCATGGAAGGGGAACCGTGCTAGCGCTTCGAAAAGAACCTGTCCTTGTTCGCCCAAAGCGGCTGGCACCACAGAAAATTGAAAGCCTAGCTCTTCATCCACAATTCGCACCGGGCTTCTAAATTGCTCCAAGTCACTAAACATTCGCACGAAAGAAAAAAAATGCTCGCCGGCCTCCTCGGATAGACCAGAAAAATAACCAAAATCCCCCTGCACAATTCGGTAGATACGTAGAGTATCAATAGATTGTTCCGGTGGGATTGCAGCAAGGAACTCGACAATCTTCTGCAACAACCACTGTACCCTCCACAAACTAATCGGCATTTGTCTTATAATTGCGCGTTGTTCACTCGGCCCAGATGGCCACCTTTTCTCCGCTAGTTCAGTAGCCCAGCCAACTCGACTATCAATCAAGCGCACCAGTAGAGGCCAAGAGGCTATTGCCCGCCCGATGTCAGCTTGCCCAATACGGAGCTCAAGCTCGTGCTTATACACAATATCAGTTGCCTTGCGGTAAACGGTGACCAATCGCTGATCGAACGGTACTGCCCCTTCGAGTTCATAATACGGTTGAGGTTGAGCGAGTAAACCCAAGCCGACCCGAGCCAAGGACCGCGCATGATTTGGATTTTCCGAAACGGCACCACTTTGAAGTATATCAATAGCGAGCTCAGAGCCTGCTTTTGTAACATCGAGTAAAGGATCATCTGATCCGTTTAGATCCTCGCATAGAAGGTGCACTGAATCTTGCAAGTGACGCGACTGCGCATCGGCAAAGCATTTGCTTGCTGCAAACAAGAATACATTTCGCCAATACAGCGCCGGTGCGATCGCCCGGAGCCGCAACTTAATGACTTCAGGGTCGCCAGTCATGATGCACTCGGCCGCCATATATTCCTGCAGAGAGCGGACATCAAATGAGAGTTCCCCTGCCACTCGACTAGTAAGAAACACCAGCCTGTTACTTGCCGCATCTGTGATAAGCTTGACCATCTTCTCCTTCTCAACCCCCTCGTGCCCAAGCTCACTCAAATAAGCATCCACAAGTCTCTCAAACTGAGTTATTGGCAGGCTTACCGCTGTGCCTCCTTCCGATTCTCCTTTATATTGGAGCCAAAACCCAATGTCATGATGTAGCCGTTCAATCGTCGGAGCTTGCTTACTGATGACAATGTCATAAGGAGGGACTGCCTTTTGCCGCTCACGATCGTAGATAGTGCGATAATAGCTCTCGAAGAGTTGCCACCGATCTTCACCCGGGTCACCACGAGCAGCAACAACGGTTACCATAAAAGTGACCTGCAATGGCGTTGCCATGAGTTGCGCCGTTAAATGGCGTGCGGCACTCTCACGGAGCTTAGTTATCACGTCTTCCGCTCTGTTTGGATCAGTTGCACCAAATCGGGCATTCGCATAGCGCACGACATACTGCAACGCCCGCACTGTGGAGAGAGGAAGGACGTGACGCATTGCCACAAACTCGCCAGCAAATTCTCCAGCATAACCTTGCTGACGCGAAGTGGCAACAACGAAAATATCTGTGCCGGCTTGGCGAGCAGCAGCGAGAAAGTCATTTACTGCCTTTACCACTGCATCCCGGTTGCTGCTGGCAGGAACCTCATCCAGCCCGTCCAGAATCAAAAGTATCGGGTAGGTTGCCATCCATTCTAGAAAATCTTCATTAGTTATATTTCCCCCGCGAGCGAGCAGATTAAGTAAGTAAGCTTCCAAACTTTCGACTCGGTCTGGTTCCTTTGAAGACAACGCCTTGGCGAAGCGATTTAGCTCTACCCTAAAAGGGTAACGTGGGGTTGCAGGCCAAGGGAGCTCTTCGCCACCACACAGCTGGTGGATCTCTCGAACGATCTGATGTATCTGTGGCTCAAACAGGTGCGGCTCTCGTCGTTCTAATAACGCCGCCCGATGGATCTGTGCCAAAAATTGGCCCAAGGTCGACTTGCCCGACCCTGGCCCGCCAAGGAGCACCATCCGTGATCGTTTAAGCCGCCCATTTGAGTCCCGCGCGCTCGGGAAGTAAGCGTCTTTTTACGTTGGGATCGGGTGCCTCCGCAACGAAAAATCGTAGGAGAGGACGTTCTCGAGTGAGCGCCATGGCCACAGGGTCCAAGATCAAGGCCAAGAGCTCTGGGGTGGCGCTGACAAAGAGCCGAGCCCAACGTTCCAAAGGCGTTCGACGCTCGCCCAAGGCTCCCCAACGACGTACGGCAAGCAGGAGCGCCCGACTCGCCAGAAGAGTCAGCAAAGACGCATACAGAAAGGCCTCGACGACGTGACACTTGCGGCTCGGGATGGATTCGAGCTGATAACAACTCTTCAACTCCCGGAACAACAGCTCGACCATCCAACGTGCAGAGTAGAGCTTGCCGATCTCTTCGGCCTTGATCTCAGTCGGCAGGTTGGTGATGTACCAGTGGTACATCGAGTGGCTCTCATCCCACAGACCGACCAGGCGCACGCGCATCGTCGCCTTGCGGCGGCGGCCGTTGTACCTGCGCTTGTGAAAGCAGATCTCGGCCTCGGCATCCAGCACCGCGCGACACAGCCGGGAGCGAATCTGCAACAGACCCAGCCCTTCCACTGCCATTGCGCGCCCCCGAGAGCGGCGGTGAAGCCGTAGCAAGGTCGGGTTGGCATTGTCCTTCAGGCGGGTCAGGAAAAAGCCGCCATGCTGCGCGATGCCGGCAAACAACGAGTAGCGGAAATAGCCCAGATCAAACAGCAGCAAGCGCCCCTTGACCCACTGTCCGGCCCGCAGAACCGGGCCGTCATGAACCCGTTCCGAGGTGATCTTGACCCGGTGCGGCCCCTGACCGCGGACGTTGAGAACCGTATGTAGCTTCACTGCGGCCAAGGTGTGATTCGTGCGGCAGGCCGGCCAACACGCGGCCAAGGCATCGTGGAGCCGAACGATGGTGGAATCCACGCAGAGGATCTCCCGGATCTCCCCCAGCCCTGCCGCCGTCCCTTCGGCGCAACGGTGCAGCTTTTCCAGGCCTACGCTCAACAGCTCGCGCAGCAGCCGGGTGAAGGCAGGGGTGAAGCGGTTGTAGAAAGAACTGGCCGAGATCTTCTTGCCCGTCACCTTCTCGTAAGATCGGCGCAGGTCGGCGAAGCTGCGCTTGCCGCAACCCACCCCCAGCACCACGACCCAGAACAGCTTCACCGGGTCCACTCGGC
>JADMIO010400511.1_pt1 | contig 10645 bp, 6 predicted proteins | sample 8958161 | NCBI WGS metagenome assembly JADMIO01 (sample SAMN16585339, study PRJNA669376) | soil metagenome | isolation source: Crop rotation soil | place: USA: Cullars Rotation, Alabama | collected 2011
CGCGACAACTTGTCCACGTGGAATTCTAAGCTTAGGATCCCAATGTGCTGGAAAGGTGGATTGTGGAGGGGGAAGAAGATCGTCACCAAGAAGAGAAACGTAAACCGGCGGAAAACCTTACACGACGGAAAGGAGGAGGGTTGAAAAAGGCAGAAGAGGATACGGACCATTTTTTATTCATCCCTCATCCTTTGCTTCAGTCGATGAGTCCTTCCGCTTCCTGACGAATGCGCGCCAGGACGCGCGACTTGGCCACGTAAACGGCTGCTACAGATAGTCCGAGTTCCTGCGCCGCCTCCGCGCCGCTGACGCCATCCAGGGCCAGGCGTCGGAAGGCTTGCAGCGTGATCGGCTCGAATTCTTCTTCCATCAGGTCCAGGAGGCAGTGCAGCACGTAGCGATCGTGTTCCTCATCCCATTGCCGATTCAGATCACTGTCGGGGTCGGCGATCTGCTGAAGGGCGGCGGTGGCGACGCTGCCGCCACTGGGCTGGGTGCCCGCGTCGAGCGCCCGCCAGTAATCGGTCGTGCGACTACAGACAATGGTGCGCAGCCAGGCACGGAAGGCACCCCGTTGGCCGGAGTGCTGAAAGCTGGGGAGGTGCTTGACCACTCTGAGCAGCACCTCCTGGCTGAGGTCCTCCAGATCGCGTGCCGGCACCCCTTGGCGACGGAGCCAACCGAGGATCAGCGGACGATACAGGTCCGTCAGGTCCTTCCAGGCCTCCGTTTCGCCGGTCCGGGCACGGAGCAACAGGCTTTGCCGGGTCTCGTTCATGGCCCCATCGTACCGTCGCCGTGCTGGATGATCGTAATGATTTTTTGAATTTTCTTGATCGACTCTTGTAAGGTTCGCCGCTGGCTTCCGTTACCTTACTCGTGGCGGATAAAAAAACGGGTCTGTGCTTAACAACCCTTCGTTAGCCCTTGCTGGTGATGTGCGCGTTGCCAGTTGCGGTGGGGCGGACTAACGAACAGGAGGTAACGACATGCCCGCAACCTATGTGATGCACAACAACGTTAATCAAGTTGCTGACAGCATCCTGACGGGGGGAGATGAGCCGTGGCAGCGGTACCGAAGGTTAAGCGCAGGTTGTCGATTTCGTCGGGTTGGCGCGGCATGGTAGAAGTCCCTTGAAGGTAGTTGGAAGGTCAGATTTCTTTTCCGCTGGTGTCCAATGCGTATTGTTCTTCCCCAGTGAGACGATCCGCTTCCAGTAAATCGAGTTTCACTTTCTTGGTAATGCGTCCCAAGGCACGATAACAATCCCAGGTGGACTTCGCCAAGGGGTCCAGGGAAACCAACAGCAATTCGGACCAGTAGTGGAGCGGGGCAGAGTTGGTCAAGTCGCCGATGACCGCGATACGGCCCCAGCCATGTTTTTCACGCAAACATGCTGCCAAACGACGGGCTAACTGCCACCAACGGCTTTTACGCCCGGCATCACGGCCTTGGGCTTTCTCTTCCCTGGCCAAACCACGAAGCCACCAACGCGGATGGAGGAGTTGTACGGCCTCCACCATGCCCATGGTGCGCAGGAGCAAGCCCAGGACGTTACGTGTGCCATTCGTCCCACCGACAGTGATTTTCCGGCCATCGCTTTCGAACTTGGCTTCGGGACACCAGGCAGCAAACTCATCAAAACGAATCGGCGCGGGTCCCAATTGCACTTGAGGTGCAAAAGGTTGCGCCGCCCATTGAATGCCTTCGGGTGTTGATTTCATCAGATCCATGTGGGGCTGCGCCTGTTCAAGTTCGAAAAGTCCTTCTCCCAACATACCACGGGCTGTAGGTGCTGCCAGATAAGCCCAGAGTTGGGCCGGGACAAAGGCTAAGCCAGGAATCCATGGGGAACGGTATCGACCATCGGATGTTGGCGTGCGCACTTGATAGCCACCACCAGTCAAGCGCAGGAACTCGATGGTTTGGTTTCGTGGGTCGATGAGCCAGTATTCCGGAACACGTCCAGCCTCATACAACCGGCGCTTCACTTCTCGGTCCTGCGGTTCATGCCCCGGCGAAAAAACTTCGATCACCAAATCCGCTGGGCCATTGCAATAGCGATACTTCATCAGAGCGGCTCGTTGTCGGCCCAACAAGAATACGTCCGGAGTAAATGCGTGTTCACCAATGCGCATCACCAAGTCACGGCCAAAGACTTGGCCAAAACTGCCCATGTCAGCAGTACGGCTCAAGCCAAAATGCAAGGACTCGCGTGTGATACGATGTCGCCCATCGACGTGGGGGCCTGCCGGCGCGATGTGTGGCTGGTGCTGCACCGTTTTGACCCAGGCTCGCCAAGTCTCCCAGGTGCTTTTTTTGCCAGGCGTTTGGTATCCAGCAAAGCCTTGACAAAGTGCTTCCCGCCAGAGTGGAAGAGGTGCCATGGCCAAAGCGGCGCGTGTACCGTAGCCCTTGAGGATTTCCCAGAGCAACCGACGGCTGCCGATCAGGCCATTCCCCACGATGAGTTGGCCATCGATTAGTTCCAATTTCGGTTCCGGCATTTCTGCCATGTACCGTTCGATGGCATCTGCAAAGGGCATCCGTCCACCTCCTCAACATCCCATCCCTGGCACTACGTCCAGCACGATGCGAAACCCAATCGTGTAAGCGCGGTCTTTGGGACCGGCGCGGCCCCGACAAGCGGAACGGCAGAGGTGGCCATGGTCATACCAGGAGCCGCCCCGAATCACGCGGCGATTCTCGGCGTTGGGGTCGCCGCCCTTGGGATCGCGCTTATTGCAGTAGCCGTAATAGTAGGCATCGTACCAGTCCCAACACCATTCCCACACGTTGCCATGCATGTCGTAGAGGCCCCAGGGATTCGGCTTGTAGCTGCCGACTTTGGCAGTCCGAAACCGATAGGTGCCCTTGGTGGCATGGCCATACGGGAAGTTGCCGTTGAAGTTGGCCTGGGCTGAATTGAGATGAGGGCCGAACGCGGTGGCGGTTTTGGTGCCCGCCCGGCAGGCGTATTCCCACTCCGCTTCCGTCGGCAGGCGATACACACGCTTGGCCTGTTTCTCCTGCGGCATCTCGGAGAGGCGTTGGCAAAACTCCATCGCCTCGTGCCAGTTCACTTGTTCAACGGGATGATCCGGTGCCCCGCCTTTCTCGCGGGTGAAAAAGGCCGGATTGTAGCCCATCAGTAATTCATACTGGGTTTGTGTGACCGGATAGATGCCAAGATAGAATGGGCGCGTGATTTGAATTTCATGGATCGGATCTTCCTCCATGCGATGGCCTTCCTCGCTGCGCGTGGAGCCCATTTGGAACGAGCCTGCCGGGACGATGGCCAGTTTCATGCTGAGGAAATTCGTGATGATCGGTGTCCAGCTCGGCGGCTCGATGGTGCAGGGGACATCGGCTTGCGCAACCGTCGAGCCACGCACCACGACGCGCACATTGCCGGACCAGGGGCGCACGTCGGCGGCAATGGCCAGTTCGATCCGGCCTTCGTTCGAGTCGGGCTTGATACCCTCGGACTGGAACGTAATGCCCGCCGGCAGACTTTCCAGCCGCAACTCCAACTTGCCGGGACAGTGCAAGCGTTCAACCTGCACGGGATAGCTGTGTTGTGTACCGGGCTTGAGCGTCAGGGGAGCCAACGGCCGGAGTTTCAGTTCAAACGGCCGAACAGGAGCCGCGGGCGTTTCACTGCGTTGCTGCTGCGGATCGCGCGCGCCGACACTGGCTGCCGGGGCGAGGGCGTTGGCGAGCGCTTCGGCAAACTTGCGGCTGGAAGGCCAACGCTCTTCGGGGCGTTTGGCCAAGGCACGCCGCACGACTGTGCGTTCGTGGTCGGGGAGCATGGATAAATCCGGCTCACGGTCCATGTGGCCAATCATCAACTGGACGGCGCTGCCCTTGAACGGCAATTGGTTGCCCCGCAGGTGGCAATAGGTGATGGCCAAACTATATTGGTCCGACCAGCGCGTCACCTGATTGTCGAACAATTCGGGCGGGGCATAGGTCGGCGTCATGCTGCCGGAGGCGGGGCCGATCGTGTTCTCCAACATTTTGGCCAGGCCGAAATCCGCGATCTTGACCCCATCACCGACCAGCATGAGATTGTGCGGCTTGACATCGCGGTGCTGGATGTTCTGGTCGTTGAGATAGTCCAAAGCCCGGGCCGCGTCGCGCAGATAGTCGACAAGTTCCGTGAAGGGAATGCCCGGCTGGCCCGCCGCCACGACCTGTTTGAGCCGGTCGGCCAACGTGCAACGAGCCAGCTCCATGGCGATGACGAGAGTGCCAACTTTCTGCCACGCCCCGAACATCGGTAACAGGTGCGGATGCTGCACTTGCTTCATGATTTCCAAGGCACGCAATTCCACGGCCGTGGAATTCTCGGCCAAGGGGATGAACTTGAGGGCCACAGGAAAGCCGCCGGGACCTTGCGCTTTCCAGACCTCACCGAAGCCCCCTCGGCCCACCGACTGCATCAGGACATAACCGGGCACAGGCTCTGCCCCTGGCTGCAGCAAGAGGGCGTCGGGCACCGACACTGGAGCGTGCGCCAGCGTTTCCGACGTGGGGCCAACCCCCGGCTGAGGCGGTTCCGGGGCGCTGTGGGTCGGCTCGTCTGGTGACACGTCACGGGTCATGTGCAACACCTTTTTTCACGGTGGGGCAAAAAATCCATGATAGCCTGTCAGCGTGCCGCACGCAAGGCGCGAACGGCGTGGACTTGTTGCGTGTTGTAAACTCCCGGCCACGGTCTCCCGTAACCCCGGATTACGCTGCGCTCCATCCGGGGCTACGTTGCCATGCCGCTGCGCGGGTTGCATGGCCTGATGTCTTTTCGCCGAAGGCCAAGGCATCGTAGCCCCGGATGGAGCGCAGCGTAATCCGGGGTTACGGGGACGTGGCCGAAAAACTTGCCGTCCACGCCGCGGTGGTACCGCGCGCTCCGCTCACTTCTTCTCCGGACGTTTCAAATAATCCGCCGCCCGGCTGTGCCCTCGGTCGGCGGACTTGCGGAGCCATTTGCGTCCTTCCTCGACATTCTTGGCCACGCCACGCCCTTCCATGTAGCACGCACCGAGCAAGTATTCACCGTTGGCGTCTCCCAGGTCGGCGGCTTTGCGATACCACTTCACCGCGTCGTCGGCGCTCTTGGTGACGCCGCGACCGGCTTCGTAACACATGCCCAGAGCACATTGCGCCTCGGCGTGGTTTTGCTCGGCGGCCTTGCGGAACCATTCCACCGCCGTAGTGTCATCACGTTTGACGCCGCGTCCGACCTCGTAACATTGGGCCAAGGCAAACTGGGCCTGCTTGAGTCCCTGGTCGGCTGATTTGCGATACCATGTCACTGCATCGGCCTCATCCTGCGCCACGCCGCGCCCATGGAACAGGCACTGGGCCAGGAAATATTGCCCACGGGCACTGCCGCGCTCCGCCGCCTTGCGATACCACGTCGCAGCAGCCGTCAGGTCCTTGCCAAGCCCCAAGCCGTCGGCATAACACTGGCCCAAATAAACTTGGCCATCGGTGTCCCCCTTGTCCGCTGCCTTGCGATAGCACACCACCGCCTCCGCCATGTCTTTCTTCACGCCGTAGCCCGATTCGTAGCACAAGCCAAGATTGGCCCAGGCGCGAGTGTTCCCTTTGTCGGCGGCTTGACGGAAATGGGTGGCTGCGGCGGTCAGGTCTTTCGAGATACCGTAGCCATTGAAGTAGCACGCCCCAAGATTATTCAAAGCACGCGGATGGCCCTGCGCGGCGGCCAGGCGATACCACCGCACTGCTGAAGCGGCGTTGGCCGTCACGCCAGTGCCGGATTCATAGCAATAGCCCAGGAGGAACTGAGCATCGGCATCCCCCTTCTCGGCCACCTGCCGTATCCACCGCACTGCCTCGACCATATCCTTTGTCGTCCCTCGCCCTTCCCAACAACAGTAGGCCAATTTCATCATCGCTTCCTGCTGGTTCTGCTGGGCGGCCTTGCGATACCACACTACGGCCTCGGTCACGTTCACCGCTTCGAGCAGCACCGCCAGTTGATATTGTGACTCCGCCCCACCTTGCTCGGCGGCTTGCCGGAACCAGCGCACCGCTTGAACTTCATCCTTGTCCACGCCCCGCCCTTGGGCATAGCACAAACCCAAACTATGTTGTGCAACAGTCTGGTTTTGGTTGGCGGCCTTGCGATACCACACCACAGCTTCGGCGAAGTTTTGTGCGGTGCCGGTGCCAGCCTCCAGGCACTGGGCCAATTGCAACTGTGCGACGGCGTCCCCTTGTTCGGCAGCTTTGCGGAACCACTGCACCGCCGCTGGTAAGTCCTTGGCCATGCCACGCCCCTCACGGGAGCAGATGCCCAACGCACATTGGGCCAGCGGATGATTCTGGTCGGCAGCTTTGCGGTACCAGCGCACGGCTTCGGTGGCATTCTTCGTGGTGCCGTGGCCCAGCTCCAGGCAGGCGGCCAGGTTGTACTGCGCTGGGGCGTGGTTCTGTTCGGCGGCGCGACGATACCAGCGCACGGCTTCGATCACGTCTTTACCGACACCGGTGCCATGTTGGTAATGAATGGCGAGATTGGTTTGAGCCTTGGCGTCCCCCTGGTCGGCTGCCATGCGGAACCACCGGACCGCCTCAACGACATCGCGGCCCACGCCCGTGCCCTGGTCATAGCACACGCCAAGGTTGTTCTGGGCGAACATGTGCCCTTGGGTGGCGGCCTTGCGATACCATTCGACACCAGCTTCGGTGTCCTTGACGACGCCCTCGCCATTGCTGTAGCACCAGCCGAGGTAAAACTGCCCTTCCGGATGTTCCTGCTCAGCGGCCTGGCGATACCACTGCACGGCCTGGGTGGCGTCCTTGGTGGTGCCTTCACCGAGTTGATAGCACTGGCCCAGCCGCACCTGTGCAGGGGCAAATTTCTGCTCGGCGGCTTTGCGGAACAGGGCAAAGGCAGCGATCACGTCTTTCGGTGTGGCGAGGCCTTCACGCAAACATTCGGCGTGCAAATACTGACCATGGGCTGAGCCACGCTCTGCAGCGTCCTTCCATACGGGCAAGCGTTCCTGGGCTTTCTGCCGCAGCCAGGTTGCCCCTTGCCCAGTCCGTAAATCCTTGGCCAAGGCTGCCATGTCCCCTCTCAGGTCGGGCAACGGCTTGGTTGCACTGGGGGTCGGCTTGGCCGCGCCTTCGTGCGGACGCAGGAACAGGTAATACGCAGCGGCGGCACCACCGAATAAGAGTCCCATGCCCAGGAACATAAAGATCAGGGCCATCGCCCAGGTGGGCAGCCCTCCTTGGGCACGGTCCGGAGATCGTGCCCCAACGCGGACACCAGACCGACCCACAACGATGGGCACGGTTGGCAACGCGGGAGGCACTGTGCTGGCCTGTTGCCGCATCGTGTCGTCTTCTTCGGGCAAATCCTCCAGGGACGGCGGCTCTTCGACGGGGAGGACCGTTGGGGGGCGGTGTGTCCCTACGCTTGCGCTACCGGCTGCGTGAGAAAAGGCGTCGGGTACCATGACCGCCGCAAGTGCGTTGATGAACGTCGTGCAATTTGGCCAACGGTCCTTCGGCTCTTTGCTCAAGGCACGCGCCACGGGAGGCCGTTCCGCTTCTGGCACCATGGTCAAATCCGGTTCACGCATCAAGTGCCCGCTCATCACCTGCGCTTGGGTACCTTCAAAGACGGGACGCCCTCCGCGCAAATGGCAATAGGTCACGGCCAGGGCGTACTGATCGGAGGAGAGAGAGGTTTTGCCATGGAAGAACTCCGGGGCGGCATAGGCGACCGACATGCCGCCGGTGTGGCTGGCCTCGGTTTGCTCCAACACCTTGAGCAAGCCGAAGTCGGCGACCTTGACGCTGCCACCAACCAACAACAAATTGTGCGGCTTGATGTCCCGATGTTGAATGTGCCGTTCGAGGTTAAGAAAGTCGATGCCCTTGGCGGCTTCCTGCATGTAGCCGAGTAATTCTGATACAGGCAACCCAGTCTTGCCTTCCTTATGGAGCCGTTTGAAACGTTCAAGCAGGGAACCGTCCGCCAGCTCCATGGCCATGATGAGGTATTGCCCCACCTGCCAGGTGCCGAAGATGGCGAGCAAATGGGCATGGCGAATGCCCTTCATCATCTCCAGCGCCCGTTGCTCCAGGGCACTGGAGGCGTTGCCGAGGTTGATAAACTTCATGGCCAGGGGAAAGCCGCCCGGCCCCTCCGCCTGCCAAACCTCGCCGAAGCCGCCTTTGCCGAGCAGCCGCATGAGCCGATAGCCTGGCACGGGTTCTTCGCCTTCGCCGATATGCACAATAGGGGCCGCGAACCTTGCCGCTGGTTGCGGTGGTCGAAAGGAAGGGAGGGGGTCGGCCATGGCGATGCCCTTGCGGTGTTTCCGGGTGATGGTTCTCCCATCGTACCTGCGCCCGACCGCGTTTGCCAAGAGTTTCGGGGTATAATCACGACGGAGGTGTGGCCCATGCTCATCACCGATTGGAACGACCATGACGCCTTCTTACGGGCTATCCACGCCCACCCTGACGAAGATGCGCCCCGATTGATCTATGCCGACTGGCTGGAAGAGTCAGGCGAACCCATTTGGACGCACCGCGCCGAATTGATTCGTGTTCAGGTGGAACTGGGCGGCAAGACCAAAAAGTCCAAACGACGCAAAGTCGATCTGCAAATGCAGGAGAAGGAGCTGCTGGCCACGGTGCCCGACGAGTGGTTGGGGCCGTGGGCGTCGCCATTGGTGCAGTGGCATTTTCGCCGGGGGATGCCGGAGTTCTTTTCCGCCACGACCAACGGCACGCTCGATCTGACGAGCGTGTACTGGATCACCTTCGAAGGCGACGGGAAGTTAGGCTTCTCCGAAAATGGTAATGGGCTGACCTGGTATGGCAGCTATCAGATACAGTTCACCTATGCCCAGGTGAAGGTGTTCCTGGAGGCAGCCTGCCTGACGCAATACTACTGGTTGATGACCCGCGACCCGCCCAACACGGAGGGGAATTTCCACGGGGAACTGCAACGTGTGGAGGGCGTCCTGTCCTTGCAGATGCGCCGTATGGAGAAGCAGCGAAGACCCAAAGGTGAGCCTTACACCTTGAACTTCATCAAGACGGAAGAGCGAACCAACTTTGCGGTCCATGACGAAGTGCCGTGGTGAGAACCTCATAGATTAGAAGTGCTTTCCAACTGGCGAGCGGGGGGCGTCAGCCCCCTGCTTCTCTTCGATGGAGGCTGATGTTCGGCTATCAACAGGGGGCTGACGCCCCCCGCTCGCCAAAAGAGCATCGGTAGCTCCGTCGTCGCATTGAGGTCCCCATGAAACGGCTGCTCTGGCTCGGTGGTTTAGGACTCGCGGCCTTCGTGGCCTCCTATCTGGTGACGCTCCTGGGGCAACGACCCGGAACCGCCCCGTCGGGCATGGTCTGGATACCGGGTGGCGAGTTCACCATGGGTACCGACTCCGACCTGGGCTGGGCTGACGAGAAACCCGCCCATCGGGTGCGCGTGGAAGGCTTTTGGATGGATGCCACCGAAGTTACCAATGAACAGTTTCGCGCCTTCGTGGCGGCGACGGGTTATGTAACCACTGCCGAAAAGCCGCCTTCCCTGGAAGAGATCATGAAACAATCGCCGCCGGGCACACCGCCTCCACCGAAAGAAAAACTGGTGCCCGGCTCCATGGTCTTCAAACCGACGACGGAAAAAGTAGACACCCGCGACTTCTCTCAGTGGTGGCACTGGATACCGGGAGCGTGCTGGAAACATCCGGAAGGGCCGGGGAGCGACCTCAAAGGCCGGGAGCAACATCCCGTCGTGCATGTCTCCTGGGATGATGCCGTGGCCTATGCCAAGTGGGCGGGCAAGCGGCTGCCCACGGAAGCAGAGTGGGAGTTTGCGGCACGGGGCGGCTTGGAGAACAAGCCCTATGTCTGGGGCGACGAAAGGCCCACGGATACGGTTATTCATGCCAATCTCTGGCAGGGGGAGTTTCCCTATCGCAACACCAAGGCGGACGGTTACGAACGCACCGCGCCGGTGAAGTCCTTCAAGCCGAATGGCTACGGCCTGTACGACATGGCGGGCAATGTGTGGGAGTGGTGCAACGACTGGTATGACCGGGAACTGTATCGCCGTCGATCAGGTCGGGGCGTGATCGTGAACCCTGCAGGGCCGGAACGGAGCAATGATCCGCTCCACCCCTTCGAACTCCGACGTGTCCAGCGCGGCGGCTCCTTCCTCTGCAATGACGCCTATTGTTCACGCTATCGGCCCAGCGCCCGCCATGGTTGCACGCCAGACACTGGCATGTCCCACGTCGGCTTTCGCTGTGTGAAGTCAGCAAGTCCGTAAAGCGGTTTCTGTTGTTGTAGCTCGATGAATTCTGTAGGACGGATTGCCAATCCGTCCTACACTTTCACGCCCCTGTCGAGAAGTGGCACAATGACTCGCCGAAAGCAATTTATGGCGTGGGACGAAAAAATGGAATATGGTGTTAGCGGACTCGACAGTAGCTGATAGAATGGTCTCCATTTGCATCCAAGGGTTCTTCGCCAGGAGAACAGTATGACGAATATCACGAGATTGCTGGGCCTCATCGTCGTGGCTTTCCAGCACAGTGGGATCCGAAGCTTGGAATTCACGTGACTTGAAGTCGCGGC
>JADMIO011153688.1_pt1 | contig 10645 bp, 8 predicted proteins | sample 8958161 | NCBI WGS metagenome assembly JADMIO01 (sample SAMN16585339, study PRJNA669376) | soil metagenome | isolation source: Crop rotation soil | place: USA: Cullars Rotation, Alabama | collected 2011
TCGACGCCGTGCTCGCCCTCGACCGTGGCGACGACGTGCGGCCGCAGCAGCCGCCCGCCGTTGGCCACCGCCGCCATCGCGCGCGCGAGCTGCAGCGTCGTCACCGACACTTCCTGGCCGAACGAGACGTACGCCTTCGACAGCAGCGACCAGGCGTGCAGCGGCCGCACGATGCCGGGGCTCTCGCCCGGCAGGTCGACGGCCGTGCGCTCGCCGAAGCCGAGCGCGCGCACCTGCTCGTAGAGGCGCTGCTGGCCGAGCAGCAGCGCGAGCTTGATCATGCCGACGTTGCTCGACTTGGCGAGCACCTGCCGCACGGTCAGCTTGCCGTAGCGGTCGTGGTCGCGGATCAACACGCCGGCCAGCGTGATGCCGCCCTGCTCGCAGTCCAGCACGTCGTCGGGAGTGAGCAGGCCGTGCGCCAACACCGCCGCGGCGGTGACCATCTTGAAGGTCGAGCCGGGCTCGTACGGGTCCGTCACGGCGCCCACTTTCCACCGTCCCTGTGGCGCCTCCGCGAAGCGGTTGGGGTCGAACGATGGCAGCGTCGCCATGCCGAGGATGGCGCCGGTTCGCGGATCGAGCACCACCGCCGTGCCGCCGCGCGCGTGGTTCTTCTCGACCGCGGCGGCGAGCTCCTTCTCGACCACGTATTGGACGGTGGCGTCGAGGGTGAGGTGCAGGTCGGCGCCCGGCAGCGCCTCGACGGTGGCGAGCCGCGGCGACAGCAGCGTGCGGCGGTGCGCGTCGCGCAGCACGGTGCGGCGGCCGGCGCGGCCGGCGACGACGCGGTCGTAGTGCGCCTCCAGACCAGCCAGGCCGACGTGATCGGTGCCGACGAAGCCGAGCACCTGCGCCGCGAGCTCGCGCATCGGGTAGTAGCGCTTGCTCTCGCGCAGGAAGTGGATGCCGGGCAGGTTCAGCGCCCGCACCGCGTCGGCCACCGGCGGGTCGAGCTTGCGGGCGACGAAGACGAAATCGCGCCCGCCTTCGTTGCCGGCGCGCAGGCGGTCCTCGAGCTCCTCGACCTCGCCGTTGTCGAGGTGAAGCACGTTGGCGAGACGGCGCGCCGTCGACTTGGCGTCGACCACCTCTTGCGGGCTCGCGGCCACCGACTCGACGTCGACCGACACCGCGAGCACGCGGCCGCGCGCGTCGTAGATGGTGCCGCGCGGCGGCTCGAGGTCGAGCACGCGCTGGTGCTGCTGCGCCGCTTTCTTCGCGTAGTGGTCGTGCTTCTCGACCTGCAGCCAATAGAGGCGCGCGCCGAGCCCCGCGAACCAGAGCGCCGCGAAGGCGACGACGAAGGGACCGCGCGACCTCACGGCCTCGGTGCTCCGTTCGGACCGGCGAAGACGAGCTGCGCCAGCTCCGGCGGCTTCATCCCCAGCTCTTTCGTCGCCCGCGCCTCGACCCGCTGCGGGCTCGACAGGTACGCCTCTTCCAGGCGCAGGTGGCGCTCGCGACGCTCCAGCTCGTGGAGCTTCGTCTCCAGCCCGTCGACGCGATAGCCGCTGCCGAGCAGCTCCAGGTGAAGCCACGTGTAGCCGAGCAGCGCCACGCCGACGACGAGCACGGCCACCGCCACGCGGCCGAGCTCGCGCATGCGGCGGCGGTCGCGCTGGCGCACCAGGTAGCGGTTGCGCGGCGGGCGGGGGAGGAGGTAGGGAGTCTTCAAGCGGCTGCTTCCGAGAGGTCCGGCGCGAACGGGGCGTTGATTCCGCGGCTGCCAGGAAGACCCGTCAGCCGCTCCACGGCGACGGTCCTCGCCTTCGGCTCGGCCCTCTGGTCCCGTCATCAAGGGCGTCCCGCCATCAAAGCCTCTTTGCGGCGCGCAGGCGCGCCGAGCGCGCGCGCGGGTTGACGGCGCTCTCTTCTTCGCTCGGGCGCAGCGCCTTCTTGGTGAGCAGCTCGACGAGGCGGTCCTCCTCGCGCTGGCGGCCGGTCATGGGATCGCGCAGCGGATCGGCCCAACCTCTCAAGCGGTGTTTCACCAGACGGTCCTCCAAGCTGTGGTACGAGATGACGACCAGCCGGCCGTCGGGCCGCATCAGCCGCACGGCCTCGCCGAGCAGCCGCTCGAGCTCCTGCAGCTCCTCGTTGACGGCGATGCGCAGCGCCTGGAAGACGCGCGTGGCGGAGTCGATCCGCCCCTCCTTGCGCCGTCCGCCCTTGGCGCGGTAGACGAGCTCGCGCAGCTCGCGCGTCGTCTTCACCGGCCGCTGCACGCGCGACGACGCGATCGTCTGCGCGATGCGGCGCGCCATCCGCTCCTCTCCGAACTCGCTGAAGATCTGTTGCAACTGTTCCTCCGGCGCCTCGTTGACGAGGTCGAACGCCGATGTCCCTTCTCCTCCCCCCGTGCTGGCGTCGAATCCCTCCGTTTCCTCTCCTCCCCCCGTGCCGCTCCCGCTCATCCGCATGTCGAGCGGTCCCTCGTGCTGCAGGCTGAAGCCGCGTTCGCCCGCGTCGAGCTGCAACGACGAGACGCCGAGGTCGGCGAGCACTCCTCCCTCGAGTGCTTCCTGCCCCAGCGCCGTTGCCAGCTCGGAGAAGCGCGCCCGCACCAGCCGCACGCGCTCGCCGAAAGGCCGCAGCCGCTCGGCGGCGAGCGCGAGCGCCTGCGGGTCGCGATCGAGACCCAGGAGGCGCGCTCGCTCGTCGCGTCGCAGCAACGCTTCGGCGTGACCGCCCAGCCCCACCGTGCAATCGGCGAAGAGGCCGCCGCGCTCGGGAGCGAGCAGCGTGACGGCCTCTTCCACCATCACCGGCTGGTGGATCGGCGACATGATTCAAAGAGCCCACCCGCCCGCGCGCTACGCGCGCTTGCCGCCGCCCACCCGACCCCCTCCCCTGGGTCTTCTCCCACCCCGAACCCCCCATCCCCCTGCCCCTCCAGGGGCAGGGGGCGCCACCACCCGCACCTCTGGTGTCATGGCTCTCCTTAGAACCCGCGCTCCGACAGCGCCCGGAAGTCGTCGTCGGTGAGCGGATCGGACTCGAGGCGCGCCGCGAAGCGCTCGTGGTTCCACACCTCGAGGTAGTCGATGCGCCCGGCCACCACCACCTCGCCGCTCATCGCCGCGCGCTCGCGCAACGGCTGCGGGATGAGCACGCGGCCCTGCGGGTCGAGCCGCGACTGCGCGCCGAAGTAATTGACGCGCTCGAGGAAGCGGTTGCGCGACCGCTCGGTCGACGGCATGGCGAGGAGCTTCGTCTCCAGCTCCTCCCACACCGGCAGCGGATAGATGCGCGCCGACTCGGCGGACGGCGAGGTGATGAACACCTCCGAGCCCCACCGCTCCTCCAGCTGGCGCCGGAAGTCGGTAGGGATCTTGAGCCGTCCCCGGTCGTCGACGGTCGCCGATGCGCTGCCTCGAAACATGCCGCTCCCGCAGTGGTGGTGTCGCCAGGTGCCTGAGGTGGAAGTCTAGTGGTCGCGGCCACTTTTGTCCACTTTTGGCCCACTTCGACCACAGGCTCGCCCGCGGCGGCCCAGATCGGGGCCCAGGAATAGCGTAAATAAGGCGCTAAACGTCGAGTGCCGGCCCGTGAGCGTGCGCGGCTAAGATGCTGCGGCGCGGAGGGGTGGCTGAGCGGTCGAAAGCGGCGGTCTTGAAAACCGCTGACCCTTCACGGGGTCCGTGGGTTCGAATCCCACCCCCTCCGCCAAGCGCGCCGCGCAGCGGCGTGCGCCGGCGGAGGGCATGGGAGTCTGATGGCGATGCGCGCGGCCGAGTGGGAGTTTCGCCAGCGCTTCTGGATCTACGTCGCGATCTTCGGCGTCGCGTTCGGCTGCTACACGTTCGACCACGCCAACGTGACCAGTTGGATCGTGCGCGCCGCACGAGGGACATTGCACGACGCGAGCGATCTGCCGCTGCTGCCGATCCGTGTCGTGCTCTTCGCGGCCGGTGCGCTCGCCGTGATCGCCGCGTGGTTGCGGACTTGGGCCGCCGCTTACTTGCACACGGAAGTAGTGCACGATGCTTCGCTGCACGCCGATCGGCTCGTCGCCGACGGGCCGTATCGCCACCTGCGCAATCCGCTCTACCTCGGCATCCTGCTCGCCGGCGTCGGCTTGGCTGCGCTGGCGAGCCGCGCGGGCGCGGTCGTGCTGGTCGTCGGGCTGACCATCTTCACGCTGCGGCTCATCGGCCGCGAGGAGGCGGCGCTCACCGCCGCCGCGGGCGAGAGTTATCGCGCCTTCAAGGCCGCGGTCCCAAGTTTGGTGCCGTCGCTGACACCTCGGCTGCCGCCGGGCGGTGCGCGACCGCGCTGGGGTCAGGCATTTCTCGGCGAGACGTTCTTCTGGGCGCTCGCCGCCGCGATCCTCGTGTTCGCATGGACGCTGCGGGCCGAGGTCTACTACTGGGTGCTCGGCGCCGCGTTCGTCTTCCGCGGCGTGCTGGCGATGCTCTGGTGGCGGCGCCGCGGCCGCGCCTCGGTGCGCGCATGAGCGAACCGCAGCTCACACTCGAAGTCTTGCCCGGCCTCCTTGCCGTGTGCCGGCTCGGGCCGTCGCAGGGAGTGCCGGAGTGGGTGCTGCGGCTGCCGTTCTGGTCGATCACCCGCACCGAGGACGAGATCTCGATCGTGCTGCCCGAGGCGCTCGCCTCGCCGAGCTGGAAGCAGGAAGCCGGCTTTCGAGCGCTGAAGGTGCGCGGACCGCTCGACTTCGGATTGATCGGCGTCATGGCGCGGCTCACGGTGGCGCTGGCGACGGCGCACGTGTCGCTCATCGCCATCTCGACCTTCGACACCGATTACGTACTGGTGCGCGACAGCGATCTGGCGCGCGCGGTCGAGGCGCTGCAGGCGGCAGGGTGCGCGGTGGCGAGTGGATCGGTGCCGGTCGACCGCGGCAAACCGATCAGCCCGCGGCGGCGCTAGCCGGCAACGGCGAGCGACCGGCGCACGTAAACGCTGCTCGATGTTGCGGCGCGCGGCAGCGTGCTCGTCTCTCGCGTCGGGACGCCCGTCAGCCGACCGCACCGCGAGCGCCGGCGCCGCTCTGACGCTGCGCGCGCTCGTCGCGCTCGCGGTCGTCGCCACCGCCGCGCGCACCTTCAATCTCGGCAGCTTCTCGCTCTGGCTCGACGAGATCCTCCTCGTGGTGCGGGCGGCACAGGGCAGCCCTGCCGCAGTTTGGGCAGCCTGCGTCCGCAACGCCGAGCACCCGCCGCTCGCGGCGCTCGCGCTCAGCGTGCTGATGACCCTGGGTGCATCGGACACGATCCTGCGGCTGCTGCCGATCGCTCTCGGCGTCGCCAGCGTGCTGCTCCTCGCCGCCTTCACGAGCCGGCGCTTCGGGTGGCGGGCCGGCGTCGCGGCGGGCCTCGTCGCCGCGCTGTCGCCTTTTCACGTCCGCTACTCGCAAGAGCTGCGGCCGTACGCGTTCCTGATCTTCTTCGTCTGCCTGACGCTCTGGGCCGCTGAGCGCCTGGAGCGGCATGGTAGCGCCGGCGACGTGGCCCTGTTGTTCACCGCGCTCCTCGGCGGCTTCTACTCGCACCACCTGTTCGCGCTCGTGCTGGTGCCGGCGGCGTGGCCGTTCGCCGAGGCGGCGGCGAGCGCCGATCCGGCGCTGCGCGGCGCGGCGAGAGCGGCCCTCGCTCGCTTCGCCGCGGCAGTCGCGGCCGCGCTCGTCGCCCTGCTGCCGTGGCTCCGCGCGATCGCGCCCGAGCTCGCCCGCCGCGCATCGACCGGCGGCGCCCTGCCGTGGACGGGACCACGCTTGCTCGCGCGGTGGCAATTCCTCATTGCGGGTGGAGTCGAGGGCGAGCACCTTCGCTGGACCGGCGTGCTGGCGCTTGCGCTAGCCATCGCGGGCGCCGTGGTTGCCGCGCGCAGCACGCCAGGCCGCGCCGTCATCGCCGGCGCCCTCGTTGGCATCGGCGGCGCCGAGCTCTTCTATGTCGTCGCCGGGCACTTCTCGCGCGGCCGCTACGATGCCGTCGGCTGGCCGTTCCTGACGGTGCTGATCGCCCTGGCGCTGGCGCCGCCGCGGTGCGAGGGCGACGTGTCTTCGAGCGGACTTCGAGCTACGCGCGGCGCGTGGCAGCGGGTCGCAGCCATCCTCGTTCTCGCAGCACTCGGCGTCGGCGAGGTGAACGGGCTCGCGCGCTACGCGCGGCGCGGCCGTCCCGATTGGGATCGCGTCGCCGATGCGGTGCGCGCTCTCCGCCGCCCCGGCGAGCCCGTGCTGGTCGAGAACGAATGGACGCGCATCTCGCTCGGGTACTACCTGCAGGGCCGCGGGTTCCTCGATCGCACCGCGGACGATGGCGCCCCGCAGGTGGTGAGCCGCGGCGCGGACGGTCTTCTGCTCGACTGGCCGGCAGACCGCCGTGCGATTCTCGTCATCGCCGGGCACCCGGCGCAGAAGGACGTGCGCCGCTTGGCCCACCAACTCCCCGCGGCCGGGCACTGGCGGCGCGCTGGCGCGCGCGTCTTTCTACTCACGCCGGAGCTGCGGCGACGCCTCGCGGCACGTCGCGCGCGCGGCTCGCCCGTGCGGTGACGGGAGCCGCCGTTCCCGGCGAGTCACTCAGCAGCCGCGATCCGCTCGGTGCCGCCCATGTAAGGGCGCAGTGCCGCCGGCAGCACCACCGAGCCGTCGGCTTGCTGATAGTTCTCGAGGATGGCGATCAGCGTGCGGCCGACGGCGAGACCCGAGCCGTTGAGCGTGTGGAGCAGGGCAGGCTTGCCGCCGCCTTCGGGCCGGTACCGTAGGTTGGTGCGCCGCGCCTGGAAGTCCTCGCAGTTGCTGCACGAGGAGATCTCGCGATATGCCTCCTGCCCGGGCAGCCAAACCTCGAGGTCGTAGGTCTTCGCGGCGGCGAAGCCGAGGTCACCCGTGGAGAGCGTCACCACACGGTAGGGCAGCTCGAGCACCTGCAGCACGCGCTCGGCGTGGCGGACGAGCTCCTCGAGCGCGGCGTAGCTCTGCGCCGGCGTCGTGAGCTGCACCAACTCGACCTTGTTGAACTGGTGCTGGCGGATGAGCCCGCGCACGTCGCGGCCGTGCGAGCCGGCCTCGGCGCGGAAGCACGGGGTGTAGGCGGTGTAGCGCCGCGGCAGCGCCGCCTCGTCGAGCACCTCGTCGCGGTGCAGGTTGGTGAGCGGCACCTCGGCAGTGGGCACCAACCACAGGTCGTGGCCCTCTACCTTGAACATGTCGAGCTTGCCCTGTTCGGCAAACTTCGTCAGTTGTCCCGTGCCCTGGAGCATCTCGGTCTTGACCAGGAAGGGCGGTAACACCTCGACGTAGCCATGCTGGCCGGTGTGCAAATCCAGCATCAGCTGGATGAGGGCGCGCTCGAGCCGCGCACCCGCTCCGAAGTAGGTGGTGAAACGGGAGCCGGCCAGCTTGGCGCCCCGCTCGAAGTCGAGGATTCCAAGGCGCGGCCCGATGTCCCAATGGGCCTGAGGGGTGAAATCGAAGCGTCGAGGTTCGCCCACGACGCGCTCGACGCGATTGGCGCTCTCGTCGACGCCCACCGGCACGCTGGCGTCCGGCAGGTTGTACAACGCGAGCTCGTGCTTGCTCAGCTCGTCCTCGTCGTTGACGAGCTGGGCCTCCAGCGTCTCGATCTCTCCCTTGAGCACCGAGACGGCAGCGATCGCCTCTTCAGCGTTCTCCTGGCGCCGCTTCAGCTCTCCGATGCGCTGGCTGGCCGTGTTGCGGTCCCGTTTCTTCTCCTCGAGAACACCGATGGTCTCCCGCCGTCGCTTGTCAGCCTCGAGCCACCGATCGACGACGTCGGTCGGTTTGTTGCGCGCAACGAGCGCGGCGCGCACCCGTTCGGGATCGTTGCGGAGGAGCTCGCGCGCCAACATGGCCGCGCAGTCTACCAACGCGGCGCCGGCGGCTGGTGCCGCGATGTCGGGGACTGCGATAATTCGCCACCATGCGCAAGGGTGACTGGATGGCGCCGGCGGCGCGTACGTACCCTTACCTCGTGGTGGCGCTCCGCGCGGACGTTGCTCCCGATCGGGTGGGCTGAGATGGCCGCCGCCGAGCTGCGCCGTTGATGCCGGCCGCCGAGATGGCCGGCAGCGCGAGACCGGCGGCTGTCGAGGTTGCCCCTGACTCGCAGCTCACGGTCGAGCGGGGCTGGACGCCGGAGGTGCGTCGCTTCGGCGCACGGATTTGCGCGTTGCTGCCGTCGTTGGCGTTCGCCATCGCGGGTGCGGCGCTGGCCCGATATCAGCCCGCGGACGCGGCGGTCGAGACTCGCTACCTGACGCTCGTCGGCGGCTGCACGTTGGCCGGCGCGGCGCTGTTGGCCGGGGCGGGCTCGCGCGTGCAGGCGATCGGCGCCGTGTTGGCGATGCTGGCGCTCTGGGGGATGCCGCCCGGGCCGGTGCGCGGGATCGCATTTGGCGTCGTGATCGTCGCGGCGTTCTTGCTTGCCGCTTGGCGGCGGCTGCGCATGCGCCGATTGGACGTCGCCGCAGCCATCGGAGGCGCCCTCGCGCTGCACACGTTGCTGCGCGCGGGCGAGATGCTGCCGGCCGTGCTCGTCGCGTCGAGCGCGGCATCGCTCGCGCGACTGGTGGTGCCGGCGGTGCTCGCGGGGCTTGCGATGGCTTGGATGGGACGAAACCGCGGCGGCGGCGTGCTCGCCGCCGGCGCTGTCGCGGCGCTCGCAGCCCAGGGGTTCACGATCACCGGCACGCTGCCGCTGCTCGCGATCGCGGCTGTCGAGGCCTGGCGAGACTGGCGAGGGCGGCGGGCGAGCAGCGAGCTGGAGATCGCTGACGAAGCGCCGGCGGTGGCGTCGGCAACGGACGTCTCTACCCATCGAGACCTTCGCGACCGCGCCATGCCGTACTTCCCCGGCCGGCAGCCGCTCGCGGGCACAGTTCGCGATCTGGACGCGCTCGCCGCGGTCGGCTTCGCGCTCGCCGTCGTCGCTCTCGGGGTGGTGCGACCGGCTGCGGCAGCGCTCGCACTAGCGGCCGCGTCGCTCGTTTGGCTGCCGCGCGTTTGGGCTTGGCTCGTCGTGATGGCGCCGCTCGTCTACGCCCTCGCGACGCACGCCGATCCGCAGCGGCTCTTCTCGCTCGCGGCGCTTGTGATGATGATGCCGTTCGCATTCGTACCGGTAACGACTCCGCCCTGGCAGCTGATCGGGGCAGTGCTCGTCGGCGCCGCTGGGGCGCTGTTGTTGCCGACGCCCGCAGGGCTCGCTGCAGCGGCCGCCGCGGTCGTGCTCGCGATGAGTGAGGCAAGCGCGCACGGCTCGCTGCAGCGGGGCTGGCTGGGGATCCTGCTGGCGCTCTCAGCGCTCGCGGCGAGCTATCCCTGGCTGCGCTCTCCACCGCTCGCAGCGGCGTTGGCCTTTCTGACATCTCCCGCCGCATCGGCGGGGCGAGCAGCGGTGCTGACCGCGGTGGTGCTCGTTGGCGCCGCGGCGCTGCTGGGTGTCATCGCTTCGCGAGTGTCCGCGCGTGTCGCCGCCACGATGCTCGCGTTGGCCGTCGCGGCGGCGGTGCTCATCGCCATGCCGAGGCCGACGCGCAACGTAGCGCCCGCGGACGGCACGCCGTTGCGCGGCGACGTCCGGGAGTGGAGCGCGCCGCTTCGCGAAGCCTCCGTCTCGCGCGTGCGCATCGTGTCGTCGCTCGCCGATGCCGCGGCGCTGCCAGCCGGCATTGCCGTCGCGACGCTCTCGCTCGAGCGCGACGGGCGGCCGCTCGCCGCCTGGACACTGCGTGCCGGCAAGGACACCGCGGAGTGGGCGGCCGACCGCGCGGACCTACGCGGCATCGCGGCGGCCGGCCCGATCTGGTGGAGCTCGTTGCCGCCGCCGGCCACCTTCTTCGCGCACGCGTACGCGTCGACGTGGCGGCTCTCGCACCCCGTCGCGGTGACCGGCATCCGCATCGTCCGCGATCCCGCGCTGCCGCCCGAGGTGACGCTGTCGCTGCTGCGCGTCGAGGTGGGCGAGTGATCCGCGGCCGCGAGCTGGCCGCGCTCGCGCTGTCGCTGCCGGCGGCGTGGACGCTGCCGCGGCTGCTCGGACTGGCCGCCGACGATCCGCTGCGCGGCACCGTCGCCATCGTGCCGCCGATCGTCGCCGGCCTCTTCGCCGTCACCGCGTCCGCCCGCCGAGCGGGCGCCCGCGCTCCTCGCCGTTCGGCGCTCGCCGCGCAGGCGATCGCGCTGCTCGCTTGGCTGCTCCTCGCCGCCGCACGCGCTCGTCTCGACCTGCCGCTCGCACCCGCTTTGGCCGCCGGTCTGTTCGCGATTCTCGGCGCCCACCTGCTCGAGCTGCTGCCGCGCCTACGGCCGTTGCTCGGCGATTCGCTGCCGGCGCGCCCGCACTTCGCGTTCTTCGCGCTGCCGCTGCTCGCTTACCTGGCCATTCTGCCGTGGTCGACGTCGCAGCGGCCGCCGGACGGTGACGAGCCCTACTACCTGCTCGTCGCGCACAGCCTCGCCTATGACTTCGACGCCGACCTGGCGAACAACTACGCCGACGGCGACTCGCTGCGCTTCCTGCGGCGGCGGCTCGAGCCGCAGCCGGGCGACCCGGTGGGGCAGCACGGCGAGCGCTACTCGCGGCACAACGTGGTGCTGCCGCTGCTGCTCGCCGTGCCGTACCGCCTCGCGGGCGCGGCGGGAGCGTGCGCG
>JADMIO011456626.1_pt1 | contig 10644 bp, 6 predicted proteins | sample 8958161 | NCBI WGS metagenome assembly JADMIO01 (sample SAMN16585339, study PRJNA669376) | soil metagenome | isolation source: Crop rotation soil | place: USA: Cullars Rotation, Alabama | collected 2011
CGACTTCAAGTCACGTGAATTCCAAGCTTCGGATCCCACTGTGCTGGAAAGGGAAAGGAAGGTTCCCATGCTGGTTTTCCTGCTCGTGCTCATGCTGCAGCGCTCGATTCCCGCACCCTGTATCGCTGCGACGACGCCCGACGATCTGATGAACTGCAAAGGCGGCTCCAACACTCCGGACGGCGTCTACCGAATCAATGGAAAGATCACCGTCGACAAAGGGGCGATTCCGTTAGTCGACGTGAAGCTCTATAACGACATGCATAACCAGGTGCAGTCGGTACAATCCTTCGCCAACGGAACCTTTCACTTCGATGCTGTCCCATTGGGGCGCTATTCGATCGAGGTGGTCGATTCACGGTTCAACCTGGAAACCATTCAGCTATGGCTTCGCAATCCTGAGGACACGGGTAAGGTTGTGGGGATTGCGCTGAAGTCGAATGACGGAAGCAAGCCGACAGGCGATGCATCCGACATCAGTAAGATCATTGCCGATGTCGAACGCGACGCCTCCGTCCCCGCCGCCGCGTTTGAAGAATTCCGCAAGGGGATGGAAGCCATTCGGCAACGTTCGAAGGACAATCCGCCCGATCTTCATTTCAAGAATGCGATCTCGACCTATCCCGACTTCTACGAAGCTTTTTATCAATTGGGGCTCGAACAGGGCCGGCAACACCAGACAGCAGATGCGGTAAGGTCCCTTGTGAAAGCCAGCGCGCTGAAACCCGAACTGGCTTCGCCATTGGCTGGGCTCGGCCGCGCCTACGTCGAAGACAATCAGTTTCCCAGGGCGGTGGAGTCATTCAGCAAGCTCGGCGGGATGACGACACTCACAGCCGAAGATCGCTACTTCCTCGGTCAGGCGCTATTCAAGATGGATAACACTCAGGCGGCACAACAGCAGTTCTCGATCTCGGTGTCTCTCGCACCCGGAAAGAATCCTCTTGCGTACGTGCAACTCGCCAACTGTTATGGCCGCAACGGCGATTCCGATTCTGCCTTGAAAACACTGGATGATTATCTGCGGCTGTTTCCCAACGATCCCAACCGAAAAGCAGTGGAAGCCGGTGCCAACAAACTTCGGGATTCGATCAAGAAGTCGAAGCCCTGAAACGCGCGGCTAGACCGATCGCCACGACGACCAATCCGAAAAGCGAGAACGCCGCGCCAATCAGAACTGCTTTGGGTCGATATTGAAAGAGCACGTCATGGTGCCCGGCCGTCAGTGCAATTGCGCGGAAGCAATAATCGCTGTTCAGGACAGGTACAGGCTTGCCGTCGACCAATGCGACCCAGTCCGGATCGTACACTTCACTGATCCAAAGGAGTGCCGGCACCGTCGTGTCGGCGCTCAGCCGAATCTCGTGTGGTTCGAAACGAACTACGTGGGCTTCTCCTGGTATCCCATCCCGGCTATTCGTTATTGCCGATTGAATCTCGTTGGGAACTTTCGCCCACTCCGCTTCCGTTAGAAGCAGCCTGGCGGACACGTCCATCGAGGGATCGGACAAGGCGTGGTACACATCGGTGGAGTTTTGCAGAACTTCGATTTTTGTAAATAGTCGAACATGGCCGAATCGGGCGGTCTCCAGAGTCTGCAGTCCCGTTTCGGATTTTTGGACGCGCGATGCGACATCGAACAAGCGATCCCGGGTTTGAACCGGCAGTTGCAGGGCGCGAAATGTCGCGGCTGGCGCTGTGTTGGAATAAAACTGCAGGCCATGCATGCCAACAGCGTCGCCGAAATTCCTGGGCACGACATTCGTTCCGTCAACACGATCGGTTCCTTCTGCCGTTTCAATTGGAGCAATAGAAGCGATCGATTCGAAATGTCGACCCGGCCACCGGTTAGACGTCCCATCATAGGCCGCGATCGCCGGGATTGCCGGCCAGAGGTAAAACGCGATATCGATAGCGATGAACAGGACGAGACACGCATCGCGCGCCAGCGGAGGAAAGGGTCCTGACGCCACCATTATTGCGGAGAGTCCCAGCAGCAGAATCACCGTCAGCAATTTCGGCGGCACTGAGGCGTAAGACGGTCCGAAGACAATCAAAACGACAAACAACGCCGCGAAACACGCCGTCAGCAGGGCCGGCAATTGGGATCGGATATCCAATCGCGTCCTTAGTTCATCGATTCCGAAACCAGCCAGACCCGCAAGCGCCCAGTTCGACGTGAACATGAACCGCTCGGTTTCCCTGATGCGATCGATGAAAGGAACGAGGTGATAACCAAGCCATGTTATCGGAGACCATTGGCCGATCGCATAAAGCCAGGAAACGACGAGGATGGTGCCAAAGAAAGCGCACAGCCAATGACGGCGTGAAATGGCAGCCCAAAAGATCCAGGGCAATGCGAGGAACGATACGTAATAAGTCGCGTTACTCGCGTAGGCATAAGGTGCGTAAACCAAACCCAGAAGTGCTACGGGCTTTAGCGTCAGCAGCGTCCGGATCGTTTGATAGCTGATCGAGGCCGTAAAGTCGACAGGCTCCAGTCCGCCAATCCAGCGCAGCGCGGTGCGAGAGTATTGCCAAGAAGGAAGCAGTTGAACTGCCGACAGGCAAAGAAAAAGTACTGTCGCGATTGCGAAACAGGCAAGTGTGGTCCGAGCCGCATCCCGCTTCTTTAGCGAGAGCCAGACTGTGAATGCGAAGAGTATCAGGCCGATTTGAAAGGGCGGTGAAATCGCACCGGCGAGAAGACTCATGGCCCAGCATAGGGAGCAGATCACGATCGATCCGAAGCGAGTCCGCAAGTCCTTCGCATCGATGGCGCGAAGGAAAAACAACAAAACCCCGGGAAGCCATACAGCGCTGTGAAACTGACCGAGATACCCGAATGCGGTCGATACCATCCAGCCGCCGTACGCGAACACAATTGCCGAGATTACGGAAGCGGTGCGCGACAGTTGTAATTGACGTGCGCACGCATACTGCAGCAGCGACGCGATCATGAAATGAATTGCGATGAACCATTCCAGGAGCCACGGATTCAGCAGCTTTCCTGCAAGCGGCGCTGCAAATAACAGCCAGTTCAACGGATAGAACATTCCGACTTGCGGCTCGCCGACAAAACTTCTGCCGCCTCCGGCATACGGATCCCACAGCAACAGCTTCCCGTGATGAAGCCATCTTGCGGCTGCGCTAAACCACGCGTACCACTGCTCGGAATTGTCTTGTGAGGCGAGGATCGTGTGGCTGTGAAAGAAAAGAACCCGAGAAAACAAGATGAGCGGAAAAACGAGGAGCCAACCGGGAGCAAGCAGAGAGCCGAGGTTCCGCTTCTTGAGGTCGTCCATAAGCCGGCGTGATTCTATGTGGTTGCGGCTGTTCGTCCAATCTCCAAATGTTTGGGATTTTTGACCGCGCCAAAGAAGACTGCCGGCGTTATGGTGTGCGTTGCGATTATGTGCCTTGGTTCGATAGAAGGGTTTCGATGTCCTTTTCGATCTTCTCTTTTTTGTCCGGTGGGGCGCCAAGGTAGCGTTTATAGATGGTGCCGTCCTGGGCGATGAGATATGTGGTCGGATATCCGATGTTTCCGCCGAAACCTTCTTCAATCTTGTCGTCGCCGACGAGGACGGGGTATTTCATGTCCAGTTTCAGTTCGGCGACTTTTCCGGTGATCTCTTTCGCCGTCCCCGAAAGGACCGTGATGCCGATCACTTCAACGCCCTTATCCTTATATTTCTCGCGAATCGCGTTGTAGTTCGGCACTTCGGGAATGCAGTTCTCGCACCAGGTTGCCCAGAAGTCGACGACCGCGACTTTACCCTTCAAATCAGTGGATTTCATGGTGCCGCCGTCGAGTTTCGCGAGTTCGAAGGCCGGAAGTTGTTTGTGGGATCCGGGAGCCGCCGGCTTATTGTCGGCGGAAGTGCTTGAGGGGCCCGCAGGCTGACTGCAACTCCACAAAAGAAGGGTTGTTGAAAGGATAAGTGCGAGTTTTCTCATAAGGCTAAATATAGCATCTCTTATAATCGCCACCCAGTGAAACCAAGGAAAGAGCTTCAGCAGTTATTGCAGCAGAAAAAGCTGAAGAAAACCTCGCAAAGAGAGCTGATTTGGGGAGTTTTACTGGAAGCCAAGGGGCATCCCAACGTCGAACAGATCCGCGACCTCTTGATCGAGAAAGGCCACAGGATCGGTATCGCGACCATCTACCGAACCATCAAAATCCTTCTGGCTTCAGGGTTTATCCGCCAGAGCAAGCATCAGGGCGTGACCCGATACGAGCCGGTCGTCGGCCAGCCCAACCACCTTCATTTCATTTGCAACAGTTGCGGGAGCAACGTAGAGTTTCCGTCGCGAAAAGTCGAAACCCTGATCAAAAGCGTCACCCGGGACTTCGGCTTCGAGGAACGTTACAGCCGTTATGCCATTTTCGGATTGTGCAAGGCGTGCGTACGAAAGGAACAAAAGTCGGCTGGCGTGAATGAACGTCAGCGGCTGGAAACGACTTTCGTGCGGGATGCGCTGGAACTCATTCTGGCGATCGAACGGCGCGGCTATACGTTTTATCAACACGCCGCGCGCAAAACGAAGGACAATGCCGGGCGGCTGATGTTTCAACGACTCGCTGCCGAGGAAGCCGAACACCTCAAGCGTCTCCAGCACGAATATCGGTTGTTGATCGCCGCCAGCCCATGGCTCAAACAGGAGCCGGCGCGATTACCGATCACCCGCAGGATTGCGGAAGACATTTTTCCGCAGAAGGAACTGTTAAAGGTCGAGGTCAAGGATCAGACCACCGATCTGGATGCCCTCAACATCGCAATGGATCTGGAACGCCGGTCGCATCGGTTCTTTACCGATTTTGCCGGCCGGATCAGCGATGAAAAAGGACGAAAGATTTTTCTCGAATTTGCCGAAGACGAAGATGAGCATCTTCGGGCTCTTATAAGCGAATACGACACCATCATCAACAGGGGGAGTTAATGATTGTCGCGATCCTATTCTTCTTGCTGCACACGATGCCGCAAGCACAGATGTCGTCAGGCGACATCAAGGGAATCGTTACAGATTCGAGCAATAGTGTGATCGTCGGTGCAAAGGTCACCGTCACCAATCTGGAGACCGGCGTCACGCGTACGGTGACGTCCGATTCAACAGGCGCCTATCGATTTTTCGTATTGCCGCCGGCCAACTACGAGCTGAGAGTCGACGTTCAAGGTTTTGCGATCTACACCCGCAGGCCGCTGCCGGTAACGATCGGACAAACCGTCATCGCCGACGCGCAACTTCAACCGCGCAGCATTCAGCAGGAAGTGGTCGTTCAGACGGAGGTCCCGCTGGTTGAGCCTGAGAAGGTTCAGCAGTCCGATACGATTACCGAAACCCGTATTGATAATCTTCCGATCAACGAACGCAACTTTCTCAACTTCTCGCTGCTGACTCCCGGTGTGACGGATTCCAACGGGCTTGTCACGTTCACGCTTCCCCAGACGGCAACGTCCGGACTTTCCTTCCTTGGGCAGGGAGGACGTTCCAACAACATCAGCATCGATGGTGTCGATAACAACGACGACGCTGTCGCCGGCGTACGTTCGACGATGAGCCAGGAAGCCGTTCAGGAATTCCAGATCAATCGCTCGAATTACTCGGCCGAGTTTGGCCGTGCCTCCGGTGGGTTGATCAACATCGTGTCGAAGTCCGGCTCCAACGCGATGCATGGAAATGCATTTGGATTTTTTCGTCACGAGAAGCTCGATGCGCGCAACCCGTTTGCCTTCGGACCAGGGAATTCGGACATCGATCCGCCATATTCCCGTCAGCAGGCCGGATTCACTCTCGGTGGACCCTTAAAGAAGGATCGGACGTTTTATTTCCTGTCGTATGAAGGTCTGCGTCAGCGTCAATCGCAGTTCGTCAGTTTCCTGGAGAACACGCAGTTCTTCCAGCCGACAACATCCCAACGAGCGCTCATCACCGCTTTCGGCTCCGCGCCGAGTGCGCAATTTCAATCGATCAGCGCACAGCTGAACGCGTATCTGACGACGTCGCCGCAGGTGTTCCCCGGAACGGTCAGTGCTTTGCAGTCGAACAGCGGCGTGTTTCCCTACAAGAACAACAACAATACGGCGTCATTGCGACTCGATCATTCGTTGAGTGCGTCGAATCAGCTGCTGGCGCGCCTCACGTTCACGGACATCGACACATTCGGCGGCTCTTTCGGTGGGCTGAAAGGACCGTCGCGCGGAACCAACAATCAGATTCAGGATTCGGCGCTGGTCGTCGGCGACACGCATTTCTTCAATTCGCGGTTTGTGAACGAATTCCGCTTCCAGTTTGCGGATCGCGACTATGGCGCTCGCTCCGAAGATCCTTACGGGCCGGAGATCGACATCAACGGCATTGCCCAGATCGGGCGCGATTTCTTTCTGCCGTCCGTTCGAAATGAAAAGCGCTTTCAGTGGCTCGATAACGTGACGTTGGTGAAGGGCAAACACGAATTGAAGGTCGGCGGCGACTTCAACTACATCCCGCTCAACACCACGACCGAAGTATTTCTTGGCGGCCGCTTCATCTTCGGTGGTTCGAGGCCGTTGCGCGCCGGGACGACGTGTCCGGCGGACATTTTCACATCGTGCAGCAATATCGTTCCTCCGGGACCGGGAGAAGTCGTTCCTCTGGGCCTGGTCATTGATTCGTTGCTTGGCCCCGGCTCTGCACAGCAGCTCGGAACCGCGTTGGCAGCTCCACCGCCGAATGGACTGGGTCGAGCGGACCTCGTTCCGAATCTATCGGATCCCATCACCTCGCTTCAGGCGTTCAACTTTGGCTTGCCGTTGCTGTACCAGCAGGGATTCGGAAATCCGGTGGCGGAATTAACGAACAAGGAGATGTCGGCGTACTTCCAGGACAACTTCAAGGCGTCATCGCATCTCACTTTGAATCTGGGCCTGCGATACGACATGGAGTTTCAGCCGTCGCCCGTTCACCGCGACAAGAACAACTTTGCACCGCGGCTTGGTTTTTCCTACAGTCCGGACAATCGAACGGTCATTCGTGGTGGCTATGGTGTGTACTACGCTCCGGTATTCGAAGCTGTCGCGTTTATTGCCCGCGTTCTGGACGGCTCGCAGGTTTCGCAGCTGGTGGTGCCGCTGACCGGAATTCCGCAACTCGGCATCACGGCGACCTCTGCGCAGGTTTGGGGAATCGCCAAGAACCTTGCCGGTAAACGGACGCTGACGCTTGCGGACCTCGCACCATTGAAGCTGTCGCCGGGAACGACGCCATCGGTCGTCTTGCGGACCGCTCCGGATCTGAGAAACCCATACAGTCAACAGATGAGCTTCGGAGTCGACCGGGAAATTCCTGGAAGCGTCACGGTGAGCGCGAGCTATCTCGGCAACCATGGCTCGAAGATTTTGCGCTCGCGAAACGTGAACCTGCAGCAGAACGGCACAAACGTTTACGGGCCGACGTTTGGCGCGATCGATCCGCACTACGTTCAGATCAACCAGGTGGAATCGTCCGCCGGTTCGGTTTATCACGGCCTGGCTCTGAGCGCGACGAAGCACTTCGGCGAGCGCTATCAATTCCAGACGGCGTACACGTTTTCCAAAGCGATCGACGACGTGACCGATTTCATTACCGATCTTCAGCCGGCGAATCAGCTCAACATTCGCGGTGAGCGGTCGCTGTCCTCGTTCGATCAGCGGCATCGCCTGGTAATCGATGGCGTAGCGCGGACCTGGGGCGACATCACGATCGCACCGATCATGACGGTGGGGAGCGGTCATCCGTTCAATTTGTTGCTGGGGTTCGACGCCAATCGCGACACCAATTCCAACACCGACCGTCCACTCGGCGCGGGGCGCAATACCGGAAAGGGACCGGATTTCATCAATTTCGATCTGCGCGTCGCGAAAGAAGTGCGCTTCGGTCCCGACCGAAACTATTCGGTGCAGGGAATTGCCGAGGCCTTCAATCTCTTTAACCGAGTGAACTTCTCCGGTATTAATAATATTGTCGGGAATGCGACGTTCGCGACCTATCGGGTCAAGGGACGCCGCGATGCCGACCCGACGGATCCGCTGGCATTCACGTCCGCGTTCGATCCGCGGCAGATTCAGCTTGGATTCAAATTTCGCTGGTAGATATTTTTCGAAATGAAGCCAATCGCAGTTATTCCCGGTGATGGCATCGGCGTCGACGTCACGCGCGAATGCATGCGCGTCCTCAAACGCGTGAATGAAAAGTTCGCGTGCGCGCTCGAATTCGTCGAATTCGACTGGAGTGCCGATAAATATTTGAAAGAGGGCGTCACGCTTCCCGCAGGCGCTCTCGATTTCCTGCCCAAAGACTTCTCTGCGATTCTCTTCGGCGCAATCGGCGACCCGCGGGTCCCCGACAATCGTCATGCTGCGGACATTCTTCTCGGCATGCGCTTCGGCCTGGACCTGTACGCCAACGTCCGTCCCGTTCGACTGCTTCATGAAAAACTCTGCCCATTAAAGAACGTTCGGGTTCAGGACGTGAACTTCACCGTAATGCGGGAAAACACCGAAGGCGCTTATGTGAATGCGGGCGGAGTTTTCAAAAAGGGAACTGCTGACGAGGTCGCCACGCAGGAAGAAATTCACACACGGAAAGGTGTGGAGCGCATCATCGTTTATGCGTTCGAGCACGCGAAGAAACATGGATTGAGCAAAGTGTGCATGAGCGACAAGTCGAACGTCATGCTGTATGCCGGCGGCTTGTGGCAGCGGTGTTTCAAGGAAGTCTCTGCGCGATATCCCGAGATCAAACCGAACCACCTCTATGTGGATGCCTTGACACTGATCATGGTGCGAAAGCCGACGGAGTTTCAGGTGATCGTCACGAACAACATGTTTGGCGATATCGTGACCGATCTTGCCGCTGCATTGCAGGGCGGCTTGGGAATGGCCGCTTCAGGCAACATCAATCCGAATGGTATTTCCCTATTCGAGCCTGTGCACGGATCGGCACCGCCGATGGCTGGGAAGAATATTTCGAACCCGATGGGCTCGATTCTGACTGCCGCGATGATGCTGGATCATCTCGGATTGCATGATCCCGCTGCAGCGATCGAGAAGGCGGTAGCGGCATGTGTAGAAGCCGATCAAACGACGGTGGATATTGGCGGCACGCTAGGAACTCATGAAGTGGCGGATGCCGTAATCGCGAGATTGTAGGCGCCGGCTTCAGCCGGTCGCGTGCGCCGAAAGGCGCATTACCGTTTCAAGCGTTCAATTTCAGTTGCAGAAACTTCCTTTTCTTTCGGCTTGCCCAAAACTCGAACAGAGTCCCCGACCTTCAAGTCCTGCACGGAAATCTTTTGATTCGACAATTTGAAAATCGTGTCTGCGCTGTAATTCACGCGCGTATCGACCTGCCCACCGCGTCCGCCGCGTGGCGGGCCGCTCGGTGGAAATCCCGGACCGAGATCTGGAGGCTGCGGTGGCGCGCGACGAGCTCCTGTGGGTGGAGAGATGCGTTCGCGAATGGTGATGACGTTGTTTTTGATGTCGATCTTGCGAACTTGTCCGACCAGCACGATCTGAATTGGATTGGTCTGCGGCAAAGCGGCGACGGAAACGGCGAACACAATCGCAAGAAGTCCGGCTTTCACGCGAGCACGATATCACGTAAGCTCCGCATGTCATGAAGGCACTGCTCGAGAGAACGTTCCGACTGAGCGAATCCGGTGCGACTGTCCGCACGGAAGCGCTCGCCGGCCTGACGACATTCATGACGATGTCGTACATCATTTTTGTTCAGCCTGCTGTGCTTTCGACCACCGGTATGGACTTCCGCGCGGTTATGGCGGCAACGTGCATCGTGAGCGCGGTGAGTACCTTTCTGATGGCGTTTCTGGCGAACTATCCCATCGCCGTTGCGCCGGCGATGGGGCACAACTTCTTCTTCGCCTTCACGGTTGTTGCAGGCATGCACTACCCCTGGCAGATCGCGCTTGGTGCAGTCTTCATCTCTGGAGTGCTCTTCCTTGTGATGTCGATTTGGGGAGTGCGCGAAGCCCTGGTCCAGGCGATCCCGGATTCGCTGAAGCGAGGCATTGCCGTCGGCATCGGGTTACTGATCACGCTGGTTGGATTGGAATGGAGCGGACTCGTATCCGCCAATCCCGCGACCCTCGTCACTCTCGGGAACCTGCGCGACCCAGCGGTGTGGATGTCGGTGGCTGGGTTGTTGGTGACGTGCGGATTGCTGGTGCGGCGATCGCGGGGCGCGATTCTCGCCGGCATATGCGTCAGCACGATTCTTGGCCTGTTTCTTGGCGTCGTTCGATTTCACGGCATCGTCAGCGCGCCGCCGTCGATCGCACCGATCGCGTTCAAGCTGGATATCATGGGCGCCCTCACACTCGGTGCGCTTCCGGTGATTTTCATTTTCTTTTTTCTCGACCTGTTCGACAGCATTGGATCGCTCATTGGCATTGCGGAGCAGGGAGGATTCATGCGCGATGGTCAGCTGCCGCGAGCACGCGAAGCGCTTCTTGCCGATGCGATCGGAACGACCTTTGCCGGATTGATGGGTAATTCTTCAGTGGTGAGCTACATCGAAAGCGCGGCAGGCGTTGCCGAAGGAGCAAAGACCGGGCTGGCCAATATCTTTACCGGGATTCTGATGCTTGCCGCTAGATCGGAA
>JADMIO011827342.1_pt1 | contig 10644 bp, 10 predicted proteins | sample 8958161 | NCBI WGS metagenome assembly JADMIO01 (sample SAMN16585339, study PRJNA669376) | soil metagenome | isolation source: Crop rotation soil | place: USA: Cullars Rotation, Alabama | collected 2011
CGCATCGACGATTTCATTGACGAGGATTTCCGGTGCCGACGCGCCGGCGGTAAGCCCGATGCGTTGCAGGCCCCGAAGCTTTGCCCAGTCGAGATCGCTGGCACGCTGCACGAGTTCGGCGCGCGGGCATCCGGCCTTGAGCCCCACTTCGACGAGCCGCTTTGAATTGGAAGAATTCGGTGCGCCGACCACAATCAGGAGATCGATCCTCGATGCGATCGATTTCACCGCCTCCTGGCGATTGGTCGTCGCATAGCAGATATCTTCCTTGAAGGGCCCGCGGATCGCCGGGAAACGCCGCTGCAGGGCAGCGACGATCTCCTTCGTGTCGTCGACCGACAATGTCGTCTGCGTCACGTAGGCAAGCTTCGCCGGATCGCGCGGCGTGAAGGCTTCGGCCTCCGCAACCGTCTCGATGAGGGCGATCGCACCGTCCGGCAATTGACCCATCGTGCCGATGGTCTCGGGATGGCCCTTGTGGCCGATCAGGATGATCTCGAGCCCTTCCGCATGATGGCGCTGCGCTTCCATGTGCACTTTGGTGACGAGCGGGCAGGTGGCATCGATCTGGTAGAGATTGCGCCGCCGCGCCGCTTCCGGCACCGCCTTCGGCACGCCATGCGCCGAGAAGATGACCGGCCGGTCGCCGGCCGGAATCTCTTCGAGTTCGTCGACGAACACCGCACCTTTGCGCTTCAGATCGTCGACCACGTATTTGTTGTGAACGATCTCGTGGCGCACATAGACCGGCGCGCCATGCAGCGCCAATGCACGCTCGACGATGTCGATCGCCCGGACGACGCCGGCACAGAAGCCGCGCGGCGCGGCAAGCAGGATTTCGAGCGGCGGTTTGCTCATTGACCGTAGATGGCGAAGCGCGGGCTGCATTGTCAAGCGACGAAGGCTGACGTTTTGGCGGACATGACTCCTCCTTGCTGGAAGCGGTTCTTCCGCTTCCGGGAGATGCTCTTCCCTTGCAGGACAAGGGAAGGGAGCGTGGGGCGCTGCCTCACGCGGGTTCCGGTCTCGATCGACTGAGACCGGCTGAGAGCGCTTGGCAGCGCCCCGGTCGCGCGGCGATTTTGGCCTCCGGTTCGCACTTCGGCACCCCCGCCCGTCAAGGCTGGGGACCTAGCTGCTTGCGCGCCGGGATCGTAGTGTCCCGGGGTCTCGCCGGAGGCTCCCGGGAGCAGACATGACGTCCATCTCCACCCGCGGGCGCCGCCCTTCGCTGCCATCCGGGTTCACCGTCATGAACCGGACCCCATCCGGCAACGAACGGAACGTATATGGAACAGAACAAAGGCGGATGTCAAGGAGGAAATTCTGGCTTGCGGGAAATTTGGACCGCGGAACTTGGGAGCTGATGAGACTGGCGAAGAGTTCGCCCGCGCGTTCATTTTAACGTGGTGTATCAGCTCGAAATTAGCCCCACTTGACGCGTTGTCGCGGACTGGCCCGGTTTCCTCTATGCTCGGCGATCGGCAGAGGGGAAGGTCCGGTATTATGGCGCAAACGCCAGAATCCGGGCCCACCATTCCCCAGTGTCAAGAATCGTGACATGATGGTCCCCAAGAACAAAATATTGGGGGCGGACGATGGTGGCTTTAAAGCACGAGCGGCGAGCGTTCCTCTGGCGCATTACTCCCCGACCTATACCAGCTGAATCAAAGCAGCCCGTCACATTGGCGGAGGTACTCGCAATAATTGAGCAGGAATATGCCGTTGGGAATGCGCGGGCGTACTTAGGCGAGGATTCGCGTCTTCTGGAGTACGGCGATGCTAATTGCGATGACAAATCTCAAATCTATGTTGCGGAGATACAGCGGAACAACGCGTCGAAGACGATCACCCTGCTTATTAATCGCGGTGATCCCAATGCCGTATCTCAACCGTACATCGATTCAGTAACCGGAAAGGTTCGCATCTCGCAGCCGACTAAAACTGAATCGCCGGGATGGTCCGCTCATTTGGTTATCTCATTGACGGCTGAAAAGGGAAAGCAGCACAGAGCGTGCTTCGAGAAGATGTCGCACGTCTCGAGTTCATTGGTTTTGTCCGCCATTGACAAAATAGTCACAAGAGCGATCAAGAAAAACAACAAATATACCTACGTAGTGAAAGTTAAAAAAGATAAGAAGATGGTCGAAGAATCCCGTCACTACCGGCCTACACTTTCGATTGCCAAGGTTCCATCCGAAAATCTTTTGAAAGATTTGGAGAATGGTGAGCTTTCTGCCATAACTTTGACAAAACAAAGGACTTATTACAGTGGTCCAGGCGCCGAAGATTTGATAAAGCGGCAAGAAGAAAGAATATTACTGAGAGTAGTTCCTGCTGACGCTGGAGTGGTCAAGAAAATGGTAAAGGGCGTGGTTAAGTGGGCCAAGACAGAAAAATTCGAGGAAATCTCGTTTCATTTGGGACGTTTGCCGGGTGGTGTAACCAATCATCCAACGTTGTCTTTGGACGACCAAGACGCGCTTGAGCAGCTATATGTTAGGGCAACAAGGTTGACAGATTTCACAATATTGTTGGAGGCCTGTTACGCGGAGATTTGCCCCCAGATTGAGAAAAAGATGATCGACGTAGTAAATGGAAAGGATGGTTGGTAGGCCATGTACTGGGCCTTCAAGCAATTACTTGTGCCAGCAAAGTACCTCAAGATACGTCATGGGGATAAATTGCTGAAATCAAAAAAAGTATATGACTGGATACTGCCCATTGCAGCGTCAGGTATAATTTGTGCTGTTTTTTATTCCCTAGACATGTCTTTTTCAATTTTTGATCAACCTGAATTGCCGAAAAGGTTGATTGATCTGCTGGTCTTGATGATCGTTTTCTATATGGCTGCGCTGGCCGCCGTCTCTACTTTCGACCGCAAAGGTATCGATGAGCCCCTGCGTGGGGATGATGCGCTAATTTGGTCGCAAGACCCGGAGTCAGGGGATTACTACGATAAGAAACTAACATACAGAGAGTTTATTTCGTACCTTTTTGGATACCTTTCCTTCCTATCTCTTTGCATGTACGTATTCATCGTAGCGATGAGTGTAATTTGGCCCGAGGTTGAAAAATGCTTTCGCAGCAACGCGACGATAAGCTGGGTCATTACAGATATTTTCGACCCGATAATATTCTTTCTCGTATTTGGGGTCGTGAGCCAGCTTGTTATTACCTCAATGCTTGGCATCTATTTCCTCACGGAACGCATCCAGACTTTGTATAAAGAGATGCGCTAGAGGTCTCCGAGGTCTACTTTTTGAATCCCTAGCACAGCGAGCGCAGCAAGGAAGAAGGTTGCGGTAAACGTGCCTCTGGCGAGCTTATTCGCCACTGAGGCTTCGGTTTCATTCATGCCGCGCTTTTTCACCAGGAAAGTCGACATAGCAATAGGCACCAGAGGGTGATGCCGACCGCGCCCAGGGTCGTGGGCACCGTGTGAGAAGAGGACAGCTCACGCCTAGCTTCTGCCGCTAGAGCTATGAAGTATTAATATCGGAGCTCCAAGGCCGCACCCGCCGATGCTGGCGCGCGGAACGGCAGATCCGGCACCCCCGACGAGAACCGGTCAGGACTGCGAATACACCGAAGCTGCGATCGGACTCGCGGCGAGCTTTGCGCGACGCTCGCGCAGTTCGTCATTCATGCCGAGCACCGTCCGGGAGGCTGTCGTTTCGCAAAGGCCCGGCACGAACCCGTGTATGAGAGCGGCAAAGGCAGCACCGAAAAGGCGGCCTGAGAAACGCAGCGCAAAGGCCATGTGCTCAAGATAGCTTTCGCCGGCAGCCTGCGGATGCGCGGTGAACAGCTTGGACAGCGCAATCATCTGAAGTCTCCTCTTGAGCCCGGCAATGCTTGGGAACATTGCCCGACATCGGGGGGATGTGTTCCCAAAAGCGCTCGCATTTTCACCGGTTACTGGGATAATATCCCAAGATTGAGGGGAGGTGACGACATGGATCCCAAAGACCGCGCTATCCTTCGCGAGCTGCAGCGCGATTGCGATCAGCCGATCGAGACACTGGCGGAGAAGGTTCACCTGTCGCGCAATGCCTGCTGGCGGCGCATAAAGACACTCGAAGCCGAAGGCGTCATCCGTGGACGGGTTGCGCTCGTCGACGGAGCGCGGATCAATCTCGGCCTGATCGCTTTCATCGCGATCAAGACCTCCCAGCATGACCAGAAGTCGCTGGAGAAATTTTCCGCCGCCGTGAGGGACCTACCTGAGATCATCGGCGTCTATCGCACAACCGGCGAGACGGATTACTTGCTGCACGCCGTAGTCTCCGACATTGCGGGCTATGACCGGCTTTACAAGCGCTTGATCGCGAAAATTCCCCTGACCGATGTTTCGTCGAGCTTTGTCATGGAGAAGATCAAGGAAACGACCGCCTTGCCCCTCGGTTACGAGAGTTAGCGGCGGCGCTTCATCCTGGTTTTCGTGCCGAAAGATGACTGGGAATGAGATCGCCGGAATCGAGCGCACCCTGACGCCCGCGCGCGCTCGTGAGCCGATCCAGCGCCAGTTCCTCGCCAACGATCGCGGCGAGCTTCATGCGGTCCGGTCCTTCCAGCAATTTTATCTCTTCGCGGTTGAGCGCTTGCAGGAAGATACGGCGGTCAACGACCTTCACATCGTCAAAGCCAGCCTTGTACAGAGCCGCCTCCGCTTCTTGCGATGTGGTGAAGGTGAAACCCAACGGATTGTCTTTGACCCACGCCTTGACGGCGGGGCTCGCCGCCGCGCCGGCGGCAAACAGCCAATCGGACGCGATGAAGAACCCGCCCGGTTTGAGAACGCGCAGCACTTCGGCATAAAGCGACCGCTTGTCCGGAATATGAATCATGGCGTCCTTCGAAAAGACGACATCGAAGCTCGTGTCTGCGAAGGGCAATGGCCCGGGCTCCACATGGCAAAAGTCGATCCGCCGCGTGAGACCCTTGCCGTCGGCCAGCGCCCGCGCCTGATCGACCAGCCATGTGTCGACATCGATGCCCGTCACATGGTCCGCGCCATGTTCGCCGACCAATAGAAGATCGACGCCGCCCAGGCCCGATCCGATGTCGAGCACCTTTTTACCATCGATAGCGTGACCGGACAGCAGCGCTCTCACTTCCGCCGGGCCGCCCGGCGACAGGAAGCCGTCGCCCCAGGAAAATTGCAGGGCATCGGTAAAAGCCTTGTCGTAAGACATCGTTTGGCTCCGTCATCGGCAAGCGCGCCGGGATACTTACTGCCCTTCGCGCTTAAGCATCAGGTCGACGCCATTGACGGCGTTCAGCAATTGCCGGAATGCCAGGATGTTCATGCGCAGATAGGCGGCTGTCACATGCGGCGTGCCGTCTTTTTCGGGAAGCGCCACCTTCAATGTGAAATGCACGACGCCGTTGTAATGGCCGAAGGTCTCGACATCGTCGAAGAAGATGATGGGAGCCTGCGCGCCGCGGCTGGCGATCGGGAGGTCGGCGATAAGCTTTTCGATCGGCACGGGCGTTTTGGGTTCATCGGCCACGACGGCGCTCCTTCTTGGCGGGTTCAACACATTGCTGCCGAGGGCCGCGCGAGTCGAGTCCCGAACCATGCCCTTGCCAAGCCATCGCGACTCAGTTTGGGCTGGCTGCGGGCATTGAGGTGGAGATCGCGCGATGACCACGCTTTCGCGGCGCATGATGATGATGGCGAGCGCAGCCATGGCGGCCGGTGCGACCGGCGAGACGGCGCTGGCGGGGATCGAGCAGCCGCCCTTCGGACCCGCGCCGGCGCCATTGTCGGGAAACGAGCTTCCCTCCTTCCGCTTTCCGATGGGCGCGCAGGAGCCGAAACCCTTCGACGGCGGATGGGCAAAGGAGGCAACGGTCAAGGAATTCCCGGTTTCGGAGAAGCTTGCCGGCGTGCTCATGCAGCTCGCCCCCGGCGCGCTGCGCGAACTCCATTGGCACGCCAATGCAGCCGAGTGGGGCTATGTCATCGAGGGCCAATGCCGGGTCACCACGATCGATCCGCAAAATCGCGCCGAAATTGTCGATATCGCGACGGGTGATGTCTGGTATTTCCCGCGTGGCCATGGCCATTCGATCGAGGCCACCGGCACCAGCGACTGCCGCTTCGTCTTGATCTTCGACAATGGCTATTTCTCCGAATTCGGCACCTTCTCGGTGAGCGACTGGATCGCCCACACGCCCGTCGAGGTATTGGCGCGGAATTTCGGCGTGCCGCCGGAAACTTTTGCGGGCTTTCCGACCAAGGAGGTCTATATCGCGAAGGGCCCTGTCCCTGAGCCGCTCCCTGCCGATCCGTCGCCGGGCTCGATGGATCCGGTGCCACTGACGCATCGCTATCGATTGCTGGCGGCGCGGCCACAGCTCTATGAGGGCGGGACGTTACGGCTTGCCTCGGAGGTTGAGTTTCCGATCTCGACAACCGTGACCGGTGCGCTCCTCACGATCAAGCCGGGCGGCATGCGCGAATTGCACTGGCATCCGCATGCGGCCGAGTGGCAGTTCTACTTGAAAGGGTCGAGCCGCATGACGGTGTTCGGTTCGCATGGCCGCGCCCGCACCGATGACTTTGCCGCGGGCGATGTCGGCTATGTGCCGCAAGGCTATGGCCATTACATCGAGAATACCGGAGCAGAAGATCTGGAAGTGCTGCTGGCACTCAACAGCGGCGTCTACCAGTCGATCTCGATCACCGCCTGGTTCGCCAATACGCCGCCCGAAGTCCTCGCCACCAATTTCGGCAAGCCGGCTGCAACCTTCGCCCAATTCCCGAAGGCCGAGCGGCGCATGCCGTAAGTCGATTTCCGTGCCTTCTCCCCGCTTGCGGGGAGAAGGTGCCCGCAGGGCGGATGAGGGGCGTATTTTGCCGGAGTCCGCTTGCCCCTCACCCGGCGCATGCGCGCCACCCTCTCCCCGCTCGCGCGGGGCGAGGGCTAATGCGGCAAGGGAGAGTTGCCTTAGTCCGCAGCTGCGGCCGCCGCGGCGTGCCCATGCGAGCGGCCCGGCCGGCGCAACAACAACGCCAATGGGATCGAGGCAAGCGCCACATACATCATGAGCCGATAGTCATTCGCATAGGCGATGACCTGCGACTGCCGCCCGATCTCGGCATTGAGCGCGGCCTTGCCGGCCATCGAGGAGATATCCCAGTTTCGCAACAGTCCCGGCAAGTGAAGGCCAAGATTGAACGGGTTTACATGCGTGGTCATATCCGCATGCATGATCGTGGTGTTGCGAATCAACAGGAAGGTCATGACCGAGATGCCGATACTCGAGCCGATATTGCGCATCAAGCTGAAGAGAGCGGCGCCTTGTGTGCGGTAATGCGGGGCGAGCGTCGCGAAGGTGATCGTCGATAGCGGGATGAAGACGAAACCGAGGCCGAAACCCTGGATGATGCCATTGCGAATGAGGACGGACTGCGAGACGTCGAGCGTATAACCCGACATTTCCCAGAGCGTGAAGGCGATGAGCGACAGCCCGAAGGCGAAAATCAAACGCGGATCGATCTTGGTGATGACGCGCCCGACGATCATCATGGCGATCATCGTGCCGATGCCGCGCGGGGCGAGCACGATGCCGGCGGAGAGTACCGGATAGCCGAGGAGGTTCTGCAGGAAGGGTGTCAGCAGGGCGAGCGTCGCCAAGAGGATGATGCCGACGATGAAGATCGAGACGAGGCCGATCGAGAAATTGCGATCGGCGAACATGCGCGGATCGATGAAGGGATTGCTCGACGTGAGGATGTGGACGAGGAACATGTAGAAGGCGAGGGCGGCAAGGCCCGCTTCGATGACGACTTCGGTCGACGAGAACCAGTCAAGCTGCTCGCCGCGATCGAGCATCATCTGGAAGGCGCCGATCGCCACCGTGAGGCAGAAGAAGCCGAGCCAGTCGAACTTCGCCGTCGTGTTGCGCGGCGAATCCGTGAGATAGGCCATGAGACCGATGAGCGTTACGATACCGACGGGCAGGTTGATGAAGAACACCCAGCGCCAATTATAGGCATCCGTCAGCCAGCCGCCGAGGGTAGGGCCGAGAATGGGGCCGACCATTACGCCGACGCCCCACATGGCCATGGCGGAGCCGTGTTTTTCGCGCGGATAAGTATCAAGAAGAACGGCCTGCGAGAGCGGCACCAAGGGCGCGCCGAATATGCCCTGCAGCAGGCGGTAGAGCACCATCTGCTCAAGCGATGCAGCGAACCCGCAGAGTATGGACGCGACGGTGAAGCCGATGACTGAACCAAGGAAGACCGGCTTGCGCCCGAAGCGCTGGACCATGAAGCCGGTCAGCGGCGTCGCGATGGCCGCCGCCACGATATAGGAGGTCAGCACCCAGTTGATCTGGTCGAGCGTCGCCGAGAGCGAGCCCATCATGTAAGGCAGTGCGACATTGGCGATCGTCGTGTCGAGCGCCTGCATGATGGTGGCAAGCATCACGCAGACGGTGATCGTGCCGCGATGCGAGGAGTGGCCCGACACGCTTGAGGCCTAGTTGGAGCTGGAGGCGGCAGCCGTGCCGAGCAGCGAAGCAAGGCTGCGCTGGTGCCCGGTGTCGATCTCGACATTGACGCTCATGCCGACGCGGATCTGCGGGCCGTCATGGAGCTGCTCGATCGCGAGCTTGACGGGCACGCGCTGCACGACCTTCACCCAATTGCCGGATGCGTTCTGCGGCGGAAGCACGGAGAATTCAGCTCCCGTCGCCGGACTGACGCTGGTGATGGTCGCCTTCCAGGTTACGCCCGGATAGGCATCGACCGTCACGGTCGCGGGATCGCCGGTCTTGAGATAGGTGAGATCGGTTTCCTTCGGATTGGCCTCGATCCACAGATCATCGCTGCCGACCAGGCTCATCGCCGGATCGCCGGCCGCGAGATAAGTGCCGGGGCGCAGATTCTCGACATTGGCGACAATGCCGTCCCACAGGGCGACGATCGTCGTGCGATCGAGATCGCGCTTTGCCTTGTCGACGGCGGCGCGCGCTTCGAGCATGCGCGGATGGTTTTCGACGGAGGCACGCGGGTTGCCGCCGAGCTGCGACAGGGTTGCCTCGGCGGCGCGCCGCGAGGCGTCGACCTGTTGCAGGGCATTGTCGCGATCGCGCAAGGCTTCATCGAGCGTGACCTTCGAACTGACGCCGTGCGACTGGAGATTCTCGGCGCGGGCGAAGGCGCGCTTGGCATAGGCGAGTGCCGTCTGCGCCTGGTCGATCTGCGTGAGGTTCTGCTGATAGGTCGCCTGCAGCGACTGGAGATCGTTGCGGATGATGCCAAGCTGCGCTTCCGCTGCAGCGAGCGCGATCCGATAAGGCTCATCGTCGAGCCGGAAGAGCACGGCCCCGGCCTTTACCTGTTCGTTCTCATGCACAAGTACATCCTTGACCATGCCGGGGATGTCATTGGTGACTTGCATGATCGAGGCGCGCGCATAGGCATTGTCAGTCGAGACAAAGCGACCGCCGGAGAGATAGAGCCATCCCGCGACGCCGACCGCGAGCACGGGCACGAACAGCAAAAGCATCCAGCGCAATGCGGCGAGCCCGCCGATCCGCCGCCGTGCCTTGGGCTTCAGCGTCACGACATTGCTGACACCCGGATCGGCGCGCTTTGCTTCTTCGGTCTCAGCGGAGGCCATGCCGGGCACTTTCTTCGCGCTCATCCTCGCTCAGAGCGATGGCGAGATTTCCCTTCATCTTGCCAAGCAGTTCGAGCGCCTGATGTTGTTCTGCAGTGCTCAAGCCCGCCATGAGCTCGGCACGCGTCGTGGCGGCGAGATCCTTCAACGCTTCAAGGACCGGCTGCGCCGCGGGCAGCAGATGCAGGCACCAGGCGCGGCGGTCGCTCGGATGCGGGCGGCGCTCCAGCATGCCGGCCTTCTCGAGCCGGTCGACCATGCGGCCGATGGTGATGGGCTCGACTTCGAGGAGTTCGGCGAGCGCGCCCTGGGTGATGCCCTCATTGCGGTTGAGCATGGCCAGCACTTGCCACTGGGCGCGCGTCATCCCCGTGCCGCGGCAGTTTTTCTCGAAACATTTCCGGAGCATGCGGGAAACGTCGATCAATAGGATGCCGATGGAGGGCTGGTCGGTTGACATAGGCTCGAGTATAGTAAGCCTGCTTATTATAAGCATTGCAATTTCTGCAGATCAGCCGCGCGCTGTCATCCAAGTGACGCAGAGCCGGATGATGACAACCGGTGCGCTGCGATGTAGCTTTTCGCAGGTGCGAAATTGGAAAGCGGGGAAAATTGGCCAAGAACGCATCAAAACTCGGGCCCAAGGCGCCGCAGATCGTCGTTTTGGTCGGCGCGACGGGCGACCTGTCACGCCGCAAGCTGTTGCCCGGTCTCTATCACCTCTGCTCGTCCGGCTTCATCCCAGGCTGCCGCATCATCGGCGTGTCGCTCGACAATATCGACGTCGAAGAATTCCGCGCTATCGCCCGCAACGCGCTCGCGCAGTATTCGACGCGTAAGGTGAAAGAAGAGGAGTGGGAGAATTTCGCCGCCGGCCTCGATTACGTGCCGATGTCGGCAGGCCCCGAAGTGCTCAAGGCGGCCGTCGAGCGGGCGCGTGCTGCATTCCCGACGGAGGCCCGCTGCCTTCATTACTTGAGCGTGCCGCCCAACGCGGGGAAAG
>JADMIO011638411.1_pt1 | contig 10643 bp, 11 predicted proteins | sample 8958161 | NCBI WGS metagenome assembly JADMIO01 (sample SAMN16585339, study PRJNA669376) | soil metagenome | isolation source: Crop rotation soil | place: USA: Cullars Rotation, Alabama | collected 2011
CGCGACTTCAAGTCACGTGAATTCCAAGCTTCGGATCCCACTGTGCTGGAAAGAGGTCGTGCGGTGTCCGGCGACGGCGAAGTTGCCGACCTGCCCTGGCAGGGCGGTATCGGGGTAATGACCCGGACCCTTGGTGAGGTCGTCGTACTCCGTGCCTTCGACGATCACCATGTGGTAGCTCTTGCCGAACCGCGGAATGCGCAGCACCGCGATGCCCGAGCCGAGCGGCACCTCCTTCACGTTGACGGTCGTGATGTCGGGAGCGCTGCCCTGCCAGATGTGCTCGATGCTCTTGGTGAGCTTGTTCTGCTGACCCCGCGTGTAGAAGTTGGTGCCCCACAGCTCGTAGACGACGAAGAGCAGGATCACCACGCCAAGGGTGATGAGGATCTGGCCGAGGCCGCGCGCGACCAGCCGCAGGCTGTCGCCGCGCATCCCCGCCGGAGCCTCCGCGGTGGCGGTGTCAGCCATCGACAGCCTTCGCGGAGGTCAGCTCGAGCGGACCTGTGTACGCCGGCAGCGTCGCCTTTGCGCTCGTCGTCATCGCATACCGGAGCCCGTAGACGGCGACGTACTGCTGGAACACCTGCACAGCGGGGTCGGCCGCGAGTGCGCGGCGCATCCGCGCAGGGTCGCCGACTGCCGTGATGGTGAACGGCGGGCTGAACACCCGGCCATGCAGCAACAGTGTGTTGCCCACGCATCGGACCGCGGTCGTGGCGATCACTCGCTCACCCATGATCGTCATCGCCTCCGCCCCACCGGCCCAGATCGCGTTGACCACGCCCTGCACGTCCTGCTGGTGGATGACGAGATCGTCAGGTCGGGCGCCGGCATTGAGGTCGCGCTGCTGGTCGGGTCGGGGGACGTCGTCGAGGGACACCGTGACGGCCGGGCCGGTGACGGGAGTGAGCCCTGCGGCCGCGGCGAGCTGGTCCGCCTGGTCGCGCAGCTCGCGGACCCGGCGGTCGCCGACACCGGCGAGCGCGGTGGCGGCGGCGATGCGCTGGCGCAGGTCGTTCTCCTGGCGGGTGAGCAGGGCCAGCGTCCGCTGCTGGCGGGCGATCAGCTGGCTCACCTGCAGCGTCCGGCTCGAACGGAGGTCGGTGCCACGCGCCGTGACAGCGCTGGTCGCGAGAAGCAGGCCACCGGCCGCGGCGACGACGGGCACCATGACCCGCCACCATGCGCGGCTGGATCGCACATCCGGCTCCTCGAAGGGTCGCGAACCACTGAAGGTCCACGCTCTACGCTAGAGGACGCCGACGTCCCGGTCCGGCCGATGTCGCCCCGGGTGCCGCTTGTCGAGGAGGGATTCACCTCAGTGCCCAAGTCACGGGTCCGCCAGAAGGCGGCGTACACCCCGCCGCCGACCCGCTCGCCCAAGAAGCGGGTCAGCCCGCAGTGGGTCGCGCCGGTCATGGTCGCGACGTTCCTCATCGGACTGGTCTGGCTGATCTTGTTCTACGTGACCAACGGCTCGCTACCGGTGAAGGCGTTCGGCAACTGGAACCTCATCGTGGGGTTCGCCTTCATCGTCGCGGGGTTCGGCATCTCGACGCAGTGGCGCTGAGGCCGGCACCGGGATCATGATCGTCCGGGCGCACACAGGCGTAGTTGCACCGCTGTCATTTCCCCACAGGCTTTTTCCACACTGGGGATAGCGGGTGCCCGTCTACGTCTTCCGGTGTCTGGCCTGCGGGGCGGAGCATGAGCAGCTGCGCCCGCTCGGGGACACCGACGACGTTTCTTGCCCGAACTGCGACGGGCAAACCAAACTTCGGCTCGGGAGAGTCGCCGTTCGCTACAACGGCTGGGGCTTCTCCTCGACCGACTCGCTGGTCCGGGATACGCGTGGCAAGAACTTCGCGGATCTTCGTGACAAAGCCGACCAGTTCGCCGACGAGTAGAACCCCGATCCTTTGGCTAAATCAATTCGAGGATCGTGGCGTTGGCCATGCCGCCGCCCTCGCACATCGTCTGCAGGCCGTAACGGATCCCATTGTCGACCATGTGGTGGACGAGCCGGGTCATGAGAATCGCGCCGGAGCCACCCAGCGGGTGACCGATCGCGATCGCGCCGCCGAGCGGGTTGAGCCGCTTCGGGTCCGCACCGGTCTCGGCAAGCCACGCGAGCGGCACCGGGGCGAACGCCTCGTTGACCTCGAACGCGCCGATCTCGTCGATCGTCAGGCCCGACTTCGCGAGCGCCTTCGCCGTCGCGGGAATCGGCGCGGTCAGCATGATGACCGGGTCGTCCGCCGCGAGGGCGAACGTGTGCAGCCGCACCAGCGGCTTGAGCCCGAGATCCCGCGCCTTCTCCGACGTCGTGATCAGCAGCGCGCCGGAACCATCGGAGATCTGCGAGGAGTTGCCGGCGTGGATGACGCCGTCCTCCTTGAAGGCCGGCTTCAGCGAACCGAGCTTCTCCAGCGTCGTCTCTCGACGAATGCCTTCGTCGGCAGCAAGGCCGGTGTCAGGTACGACGGCGTACTGGCCTTCGAAGGCACCCGAGTCCACCGCCGACGCAGCGCGTTCGTGCGAGAGCAGCGAGAACTCGTCGAGCTGCTCGCGCGACAGACCCCACTTCTCCGCGATCATCTCGGCGCCGAGACCCTGGTTGATCTGCTGACCTTCGTAGCGCGCGAGCATCCGCGTCCCGAACGGGAAGCCGACGTTGGCGCCGATCGACGAGCCCATCGGCACCCGGGTCATCGCCTCGACCCCGCCGGCGACGGCGACGTCGTACTGGCCGGACAGCACGCCGGCGGCGGCGAAGTGGACCGCCTGCTGCGACGAGCCGCACTGCCGGTCGACGGTCGTGCCGGGAACCGACTCCGGCCAGCCGGCGCCGAGCACGGCGTTGCGGCCGACGTTCAGCGCCTGCTCACCGACCTGGCTGACCGTGCCCCAGACGACGTCCTCGACGACCGCCGGGTCGATGCCGGTGCGCTCGGCGAGGGAGTTGAGGATGTGCGCCGACAGGTCGACGGGGTGGATGTCCTTGTACGCGCCGTTGCGCTTGCCGACCGGGGTCCGGACGGCGTCGACGATGACCGCGTCACGCATGGGGTCCTCCGTGCTCGCTCGAGGCAGGTGCCGTCCTTCATGGTACGGCGTAAACCGAACGCCGTTCTAGTACGGTTTCATTCCCACGACGAAGTCCGGGGCGTTGTGCACGCCGACGGCTGTCAGCGCCACGACGAGCAACGCGACCAGCGCGATCCCGGACAGCTGGACCGGCACCTGGAGCCGGCCCGCCGGCGCGTAGGCCATCCCCGCCGCGATCACTGCGCCGGCGATCAGCCCGCCGAAGTGCGCCCAGTAGCCGATGCCCGGCACGGCGATGCTGAAGATGAGGTTCGCGACGATCAACCCGAGGATCTGCGAGGTGTCCCGTCGCTGATGCCGTCCGAAGACGTACATCGCGGAGAACAGCCCGAAGACGGCCCCGGACGCGCCCTCACCGCCCTGGTTCATGACGTAGGACAACGCGCTGCCGCCGATGCCGGCACCGAAGTACAAGCCGAGGTAGCGCCACCGGCCGAGCATGCCCTCGAGGGCAGGACCGATCAGGTAGATCAGGTAGCAGTTGAAGAACAGGTGGATCAGTCCGCTGTGCAGGAACATCGACGTGACGAACCGGTAGTACTCGTGATGAACGTCGAAGTCCGCCGGCAGGCCGGCGAACCTGCGGTCGATCGACGTCGATGTGCCGCTGCCGCCGGTGAACGCTGCGGGGTTGCTGCCCGCCGCCAACTTCGCCAGCAACACCGCGACGTTGACCGCGATGATCGCGATGGACAGCTGGCCGGCGCGTCCGGTGACCCGACCGCCGTAGACGGTGCGCGACGCCCGAACGGTACGGCGGCCCTGGGCAACGCACTCCGGGCACTGGAACCCGACCGACGCCGTCACCATGCACGACGGACAGATCGGCCGGTCGCAACGCGTGCAGCGAACGCCGGTCACCCGCCCGGGATGCCGGTAACACGTCGGAAGTGCGAGTGTCTCGCCGCCGGCGTCGGCCGGCGGTTCCCCCTCTCCTGACGTCACCTCAGGCAGACACCCGCTCGACCGTCACCTTCTCGATGACGACGTCCTCGACCGGACGGTCCTGCCGCCCCGTCTGCGTTCCGGCGATCTTGTCGACGACAGCCCGGCTGTCGGCGTCCGCGACCTCGCCGAAGATCGTGTGCTTGCCGGTCAGCCACTGCGTCGCCGCGACCGTGATGAAGAACTGCGAGCCGTTGGTGCCCGGGCCGGCGTTGGCCATCGCCAGCAGGTACGGCTGGTTGAAGCCGAGCTCGGGATGGAACTCGTCGTTGAACCGGTAGCCCGGTCCACCGGTGCCGGTGCCCAGCGGGTCGCCGCCCTGGATCATGAAACCGCTGATCACGCGGTGGAAGATCGTGCCGTTGTAGAGCGGGTCGGTCGTGCGAGCGCCGGTGCGCGGGTCGGTCCACTCCCGGGCGCCCTCGGCGAGCTCGACGAAGTTCGCGACCGTCTTCGGCGCGTGGTTCGGGAACAGCTTGAGCCGGATGTCGCCCTGGGTCGTCGACAGGGTGGCGTAGAGGTCCTCGGCCACGATGCTCCTCGAAGGTGGCGGATGGGGTCGGGCGCCATCCTCGCATGGCGGTTGTGACCCGCCCGGGCTGGGAACGGACCTAGGAGAAGCCGCTAACCGGAGGTCCACCGTGCTGCGCACCAAGTCCGATGTCGAGATCGCGAAGGACCGGCTCGTCGACACGTGGGAGACCACGCGCGACGCGCTGTCGCCGCGCTTGTCCGCTGCCCGCGAGATCGTCTCGCCGTACGTCGACGAGGCCACGTCCCGCGTGGCGCCGTACGTCGACGAGGCCCGGACCCGGCTCCAGCCGGCCGTCGACCGGCTCGGCCCGGCCGTCGACACCGCACGCACACGGATCAAGACCGAGGTGGTGCCCGCAGTCGTCGCGGCTGCCGAGACCGCCCGCGAGACCTCCGCGCCGGCCCGCGCCGAGGCGAAGGAGCGTGCCGCTGCGGCGCTGCTCGCGCTCAAGGGTGAGCAGACCAAGAAGGTCCGCCGCTGGCCCGTCGCGATCATGGCGCTGGTCGCCGGAGCGGCTGCTGGTGCTGCCGTCGGCATGAGCCGGCGCGGCGCGCAGTCCAACCCGTCCGTGGTTCCGCCGACGCCGTTCCCCGCATCGACGAACGGCGCCGACGAGCAGGCGGTCCACGGGGCAGCGACGACCTCGCGCAACCCCGGCGACAGCTGATCGTTGCCGCGCTGGCCTACCCTGTGACCAGCCACTCCGGGGCTGTGGCGCAGTTGGTAGCGCACCTGCTTTGCAAGCAGGGGGTCAGGGGTTCGAGTCCCCTCAGCTCCACGTGAAGCGCATCGCGTTGACCATCGCTGCACTGAGTGCAGCGTTCGCTGCCCTGAGATCGTGGCGCACCCGGCGCGCCGATGCCGAGCTCTGGGAAGAAGCCACCCGCAGCTAGCGCTCAGCGCCCTCAGCGTGCAAGCGGTGGGCCTGGATGGACTTGAACCATCGACCTCTTCCTTATCAGGGAAGCGCTCTAACCGAGCTGAGCTACAGGCCCCAGTGCGGCAACGAGGTTACCGCAGCAACCATCAGCCGCGTTCGGCCAATGTGACCTCGATGCCGCCGACGATCTCGGTGCAGACGTTGTAGACGAACGCCGTCAACGTCGCGAACGCGGTGAACAGAACCACGTTGACGGCACCCAGCACCAGCGCCACGGAGAACACCCGGCTGAAGCTCAGCCACGCCGCAATGCCCTGACCGTTCTTCGGCTGGTCGACGTCACGCAGGAACGAGCGGATCGAGTCGATGACGCCCATGGCGTCGACGATCGCGTAGAGCGCGACGACCGCGACGAGCAGGACGACGAGACCCGCGAGGCTGTAGACGAATGAGAACTTCAGCGTCGACCACGGGTCGATGCGCTTCACGGTCAGTCGCGCCCGCCGGCCGCCCTTGCGTGCGGAGGTGGGCGCCGTCGGCCCAACCGACATCGGTCTGGTCGCCGGCGAAGGAGTGGGCGCCGCTGCCGGTGCCGGTCGTGCGGCGGGCCGCGACGGCGGCGCGACGGGAGGTCCGGGCGGCATCGGTGGCTCGGCAGCGCGGGCGGCAGCGGGCTCCGTTGCGTCCGGGCCCTGCTGCTGGTCCACCTGGCGCTCGGGCGGCCGCACCGGCGGGCCCGCGGGATGCGCCGGTTGCCCGGGCCACCCCACGGACGTCGTGCCGCCCTCCGGCCTGCCGGCCTCCCGCGGCGGCTGCTCCGGACCGGCGGTCACGACTCCTCAGCCTCCGGCTCGGTCTCGGCGTTGCGCGCGATGCCGACGACGCTCTGGTCCGGCGGAAGGTTGATGAGACGCACACCCATAGTCTGCCGCCCGGCCCGCCGCACCTCACCCGCGGACGTCCGGATGACGCCACCGTCGGAGCGGATCGCGAACAGTTCGTCCTCCGGCCGCACCACCAGGGCCCCGACCAGCTGGCCGCGCGTGGACACGATCTTCGCGGTGAAGACGCCGCGGCCGCCGCGGCCCTGGGGGGAGTACTCCTTGACCCGGGTGCGCTTGGCGAAGCCGCCGTCGGTGGCGACGAGCAGGTCGACCTCGCCCTCGTCGGAACCCCTCGTCACGACGTCCATGCTGAGCAGCTCGTCACCCTCGGCGAAGCGCATGCCGATGACGCCGCTGGTCGCACGTCCCATCGGTCGAAGCGCATCGTCGGTCGCGTGGAACCGGATCGACATCGCCTTCCGGCTGACGAGCAACAGGTCGTCGTCGGCCGACATCAACGCGGCCGAGATGAGCTCGTCGCTCTCCCGCAGGTTGATGGCGACGATGCCACCGGTGCGGTTGGAGTCGAACTCCGTCAGCGACGTCTTCTTCACCAGTCCGTGTTTCGTCGCGAGGACGAGGTACGGCGCCACGGCGTAGTCCTTGATGTCCATGACCTGTGCGATGTGCTCGCCAGGCTGGAACGCAAGGATGTTGGCGACGTGCTGACCACGTGCTGCGCGCGACGTCTCCGGCAGCTCGTGCGCCTTGGCGCGGTAGACCCGCCCCTTGTTGGTGAAGAAGAGGATCCAGTGGTGCGTCGACGTCACGAAGAAGTGCTCGACGATGTCGTCCTGCTTGAGCGCCGCACCTTGCACGCCCTTGCCGCCGCGCTTCTGCGCCCGGTAGAGGTCGGTCTTCGTGCGCTTCGCGTAGCCACCACGGCTGATGGTGACGACGACATCCTCTTCGGCGATGAGGTCTTCCATGCTCATGTCGCCCTCGTAAGCAACGACGCGTGAACGGCGCTCGTTGCCGTACTTGCCGGCGATCTCGCCGAGCTCGTCGCCGATGATGCTGCGCTGCCGCTGCGGGCTGGCGAGAATTGCTTCGTAGTCAGCGATCTCTCGCATCAGGGCGTCGTACTCGTCCTGCAGCGCCTGCCGCTCCAACGCGGCGAGGCGACGCAGCTGCATGTCGAGGATCGCGGTGGCCTGCACCTCGTCGATGTCGAGCAGCTCCATCAACCCGGTGCGCGCGGCGTTGGCGGACTCGCTCGCGCGGATGAGCGCGATGACCTCGTCGATGCGGTCCTGCGCCTTGAGCAGCGCGACCAAGATGTGCGCGCGCTCCTGGGCTTTGCGCAACCGGAACCGAGTGCGGCGAACGATGACCTCGACCTGGTGCGCGACGTAGTAGCGCACCATCTGGCCGACGTTGAGCGTGCGAGGTACGCCGTCCACAAGCGCCAACATGTTGACGCCGAAGTTGTCCTGCAGCTGGGTGTGCTTGTAGAGGTTGTTGAGCACGACCTTCGCGATCGCATCGCGCTTCAGCACGATGACGAGCCGCTGGCCGGTGCGGGCGCTCGACTCGTCCTTGACGTCGGCGATGCCACCGATCTTGCCCTCACGGACCAGGTCGGCGATCTTCTCGGCGAGCGCATCCGGGTTGACCTGGTAGGGCAGCTCGGTGACGACGAGCTGCTGCCGGCCGCGGCGGTCCTCTTCGACTTCGATGATCGCCCGCATGCGGATCGAGCCTCGGCCCGTGCGCAGCGCCTCGTCGATGCCGTCGCGACCGACGATCAGCGCGCCGGTCGGGAAGTCCGGACCCTTGACCCGCTCGACACACGCCTCGAGCAGCTCTTCGTCACTCGCGTCCGGGTTGTCGAGGAACCACTGCACCGCGGCAGCGACTTCCTGCAGGTTGTGTGGCGGGATGTTGGTGGCCATGCCGACGGCGATGCCGGCGGCGCCGTTGACGAGCAGGTTGGGGAACCGGCTCGGCAGCACGAGCGGCTCTGACCCGCGCTGGTCGTAGTTGGGCTGGAAGTCGACCGTGTCCTGGTCGATGTCGCGCAACATCTCCATCGCGACAGGGGCGAGCCGGCACTCAGTGTTGTGGTTGACGAAGCCACCTGCGACGAACGCGTGGTCGGCGGAGTCGACGCGCACCGAGAAGACGTCCTGCACGCCGGCGTCGCGGACACCGACGACGCGCGCGAACCGCAACGCATCGACGTCGACCGTCGTGTCGAGCTCCCGGCCGACACCGGCGGCCTCGCGCACCGACGGGAAGTAGTCCTGGCTCAGTCCACCGTCGGTGACGACCAGCACGTCGCCCGGCAGCAGCTCGTCGAGCAGCAGCCACTGCACTCGACGACGCAGCCCGTCCTGCACGAGTGCGAGCACCGGGTGGTTGCCGGTGCCGGTCAGCGAACGACCGTCTGCGGTGAGCACTTCGTAGGTCGGGTGCGCGCCGGAGTGGAACAGCTTCGTCGCAAGGACGTACTCCCCCAGCACGCCGACGACCTTGAGGTCGATGTCGTTGTCGGAGTTGGCCTCGGCGCCGGGAACGATGTCGCCGATCGCGACCGGACCGTCGGCGGTGTCGACCAACGTGGAGCCGACGACGCAGTAACGCATGGCCGCGGGCGGGTCGTTGCCGGGCGAGCCGAAGTTGCCCTGACCGTCGACCAGCGGCAGTCGCATCGCCCACGGCTGCGCTAGTCGCACCAACGTGTCGTAGATCGCCGAGTCACCGTGCGGGTGGTACTGGCCCATGACGTCACCGACGACACGGCTGCACTTCGAGTAACCGCGATCGGGCCGGTAGCCGCCGTCGTACATCGCGTAGAGAACGCGACGGTGCACCGGCTTGAGACCGTCACGGACGTCAGGCAGCGCCCGGGACACGATGACCGACATCGCGTAGTCGAGGAAGCTCCGCTGCATCTCGACTTCGAGACCGACCGGCTCGACGCGATCTCCGGGCGGCGGTGTGGTGACCTCAGTCAACGAGAATCCCTAGCTCTCAGATGTCCAGACTCTGCACATTGTTCTTGGACATCTAGATGTCCAAGAAGCGAACGTCTTTGGCGTTGCGGGTGATGAAGGCGCGGCGAGCCTCGACATCCTCGCCCATCAACACGCTGAACAGCTCGTCGGCTGTTGCCGCGTCGTCGAGGGTGACCTGCAGCAGCACGCGGGTGGCGGGGTTCATCGTCGTCTCCCATAGCTCCTCGGCGTTCATCTCGCCGAGACCCTTGTAGCGCTGGATGCCTTCCTCCTTCGGCAGCTTCTTGCCGGCCTGCTGCCCGGCCTCGATCAAACCGTCGCGCTCGCGGTCGGAGTAGGCGTAGTCCGGCGCGTGCGGCTTGTTCCACTTCAGCTTGTAGAGCGGTGGCTGCGCGAGGTAGACGTAGCCGAGCTCGATCAGCGGCTTCATGAAGCGGAACAGCAAGGTCAGCAGCAACGTCCGGATGTGCTGGCCGTCGACATCGGCATCAGCCATCAGCACGATCTTGTGGTAGCGCAGCTTGTCGACGTCGAAGTCGTCGTGAATGCCGGTGCCGAGTGCGGTGATGAGTGCTTGCACTTCGGTGTTCTTGAGCACGCGGTCGATGCGTGCCTTCTCGACGTTGATGATCTTTCCGCGAATCGGCAGGATCGCCTGGTTCATCGGGTTGCGGCCACCCTTGGCGCTGCCGCCGGCGCTGTCACCCTCGACGACGTAGAGCTCGCACTCTTCCGGATTGGTCGACTGGCAGTCGGCGAGCTTGCCCGGCAGGCCGCTCGACTCGAGCAGACCCTTGCGTCCACGAGCCAGGTCGCGCGCCTTGCGCGCAGCGATGCGTGCCTGGGCAGCCGACGCCGCCTTCTGCACGATCGTCTTGCCCTCGCGCGGGTTGCGCTCGAACCAGTCGCCCAACCAGTCGTTGCATGCTTTCTGCACGAACGACTTCGCCTCGGTGTTGCCGAGCTTGGTCTTGGTCTGCCCCTCGAACTGCGGCTGCGCAATCTTCACGGAGACGATCGCGGTCAGTCCTTCGCGAATGTCGTCGCCGGTGAGGTTGTCGTCCTTCTCCTTCAGGATCTTCTGGTCGCGCGCGAACTTGTTGACGACAGTCGTCAGCGCTGCGCGGAAGCCTTCCTCGTGCGTGCCGCCCTCATGAGTGTTGATGGTGTTGGCGAAGGTGTAGACGCTCTCGGCGTAGGTGCCGTTCCACTGCATCGCGACCTCGAGCGCCATGCCCTGCGCGTCGGTGTGGAAGTGGATGACCGACTCGTGCCTTTCCAGCACATTGGGATCCTAAGCTTAGAATTCCACGTGGACAAGTTGTCGC
>JADMIO010983948.1_pt1 | contig 10642 bp, 6 predicted proteins | sample 8958161 | NCBI WGS metagenome assembly JADMIO01 (sample SAMN16585339, study PRJNA669376) | soil metagenome | isolation source: Crop rotation soil | place: USA: Cullars Rotation, Alabama | collected 2011
ATGCGTGAAGGATTGAAGTGGAAAGCCCACAGCCACGAGGCACGAGTGGCAAGGACTTGGAACGGAAAGCCTGACCCGCAGGGGCACGCCCAAAGCTATATTACACCTAACCGACACTAACAACCTTCCCACTTTAACTTCTTCGCTTTCCCTTGCTCAATGATGGCTTTCATCATCGATGCATCTAACATTCGATCTTTATTGCTCTGGGGAGTGTTTTTATAGATATATTCTTGTCGTTTTTTATTCAAGGATTGTATACCCGCCTGAATGTTGGTGCGCGCTTCGGATTTCTGCCTGATGTATGCCTCGCGCTGCTCGATGCTCATGGTACGCATTTCTGTAGGAAGGTCGTCTGACCTGGTTTCCGTAATTACTTTTTCATTTTCTTTTGCTGCATCCACCAGATCCCAATCAGAGTTTTTGTAAGCATGCGAACTTTTACAAAAGCTGCGCTCCGCTACATTGGCCAGTCCATAATTAGCAGCATTATGATCCTGTACAACTTGTTGTTGTTTCCTGTATTCACCTGATGCACCGTAGTAAACATACGTGTCGTTAAGGTTGTCGTTTAGCGCAGCAATCTTATCGTCGTATGGTGTCGGCACATATACGGTCCTGGTGTTTTGTTCGATGCTCATAAATGTGCCGCCAGTTAATTCTGCTCCACGCTTCCAGTTCAAAGCAATCCCGTCATTAGAGTCACCGCAGTAAACAGTATTCACCACAACTCCCTTTTCCTTTGCCGCACCACAAGCGAGCTCGTACGATACACTTCCCAGCGTAAATGGTTCATTGCCTGCAATAAAGATCATTTTCAAGTCAGCATTCGATGACGACCAAGCCAATTGCTTCAAAGCGGTGTTAATTACCTGTCCGCAGAACTCATTGCCACCATTAGTGCTTAACGAAAAGAGCTTCTCCGACATCGCGTCAAGGTCTCCGGTTAAAGCACTCACCTGGCGAATATAACCTTCGCTGGAGGAAAGTCCCGCGTTACCATATTCATACAGCGCGAGCTGGATATTAGGCTGCTTGCCATTTACGCTTTTTGCCGCAGCCACCTTGTTAACAATTTTCCACAACTGCGCTTTTGCCTGATCAATTAGACCATCCATACTATTGCTTGTATCAAGCAAAAGCGCCATCATAATCGTTTGATCTTTTGCAGATGTGGTAACATTGTTTGTTTTAAAGTTCATAAAAAGGAACGCCACGAGAAAGATAAGGGGTCTTGATGTGAGGCGGTAATAACGGTGTGGGTTCATAGTCGTATGTGTTTGTTGGTAAAGTTGATGCGAAAAAACAGGATAAGAACCCTAAACTCCGTTAAGGGTTGAACCCACTGAGGGAAGGTGGTCCGGCACTGAGTGAAGGGGGTAGAATACAACCCCTTAAGGCTCAGTCATTAAATATTATAGTATTAACTTTCCGGCGACTAGCACTCCGACTATGATCAGACGGTTATTTTTTATCGCATGGCTTACTATACTAACAGCAAAGCTGTGCATTGGGCAGAATGAAAAGGAGTCGTATAAGAAGAGTTTATCCAGTAGAACAAGCGCGTCACAATTGCTGAAGAAAGCCGAAGGGCTGAGGGTTGCAAATCCGGATGCCGCCCTTGACAAAGTTCAACAGGCCTTAGCGATAAGCGTAGTACAAGGGGATGAGTTCACTGAAGGACTTGCCTATATTCTGTTGGCCGAGGTAAATGAAGATATCTTAGAATGGAAGCTGGCTTACGAGAACTATCGGCGTGCAAAAGGTAAGCTGGAGAAACACAAGACTTCTCCGGAGTATGTTATCACTCTGAAAGGACTGGGTTATACGTGCGTTAAGCTACAGGATTACACATCGGCACTTCAATACTATCAGGAGGCTTTAACCCTTCGCCTCAGCAGCGCAGAGCGAACCGAATTCACGATCGCGGTTTCGGAAGTCTATTATCAGATGAAGCGTTATGAAAAGGCGTTAAGTCTGTTAGACGGTGCATCTCAGTCGCGTACTATCCAGGATCCCCAATTTGACAACCAATGCAGAAAAATTGATGTTCGCCTTAAGGGAGCATACAAAAACCAGCAGCTCTACAGCAATGCGCTAAACACTATTCGTAGTGGAAAAAAGGTAAGTCCTCAGGAACAACAATCGGTTCAGCAAACCAAGGACGAGATCGTATTCGTACTGCAACAGAATAAATTGTATGATGAAGAAATTCATTTGCGCAGGCAATCCATTGAATTGAACACCAGGTTAAATAATCTGGCAGAAGTCAGCAAAGACCGGGTAGCCATCAGTAAAGACCTTGATGCTAAAGGCGAAACGTTAGCTGCTATCAGAGAGGGGGAGGAGGCGGTTCGTTTAGTCACCACCATCAACAATCCGTTGACAGAAGCCAGCGCTTTTCTTTCCCTCGCCACGCTTTATGAGAAAAACGGGGAAACCAGCAAAGCACTTGATGCTTATAAAAAATACAGTTATGCCATAGCCCGCAAGGAAGCGCAAAATGAAAGCCGTTTACTTGAAAAATCGGAACTCATCCGAAAACAAAAAGATATTGAAGAATATACGAAAAAGGTATCAATCGGACAGCAAACTGTCCTCCGGCAACGACTTGTTATCTATGGATTGCTGGGCATCATTCTCATAATCGGCGTTGGCTTTTTCTTCATCTACAAAAATGCCAGGGCCAGCAAACTAGCCAATCGCCTTCTGGCGCTAAAGTCGTTACGCGGTCAGATGAATCCGCATTTCATTTTCAATGCTTTAAATTCGGTCAATCAATTTATCTCGCAACAGGATGAACGAACAGCCAACCAGTTTCTTGCCGAGTTTGCTTTGCTGATGAGACTTGTTCTCGAGAATTCGCAGCAGGATTTCATCCCCTTACAAAAAGAACAGGAAATTCTTTCCTTATACCTGAAACTGGAACACCATAGGTTCCGCGACAAATTTGACTATGAAATAAAGGTGGATGAAAATGTCAATGCTGAAGCAATTAAAATTCCACCGATGTTAATACAGCCCTATCTCGAAAATGCAGTGTGGCATGGACTACGATACAAACAAGGAAAAGGGAAATTACTCCTGCACTTCTACAGGCAAAATGGCCACCTGGTCGCAGAGATTACAGACGATGGCATTGGGCGACAAAGATCGGCAGTGTTAAAAACAGAGAACCAAAAGAAACACAACTCCACAGGGTTAAAGAATATCGAGGAGCGACTGGCTATTATCAATAAGGTGTATCGATCGGATTACCGGGTGCACATCGAAGATCGCCAAAGCAATGGTACACAAGTGAGCGTATATCTTCCGGTTATGAAACAAAACTAATGATCATGAGGGCAGTAATTATAGATGATGAAGAAGACAGCCGGAGCATTCTGGCGAACTATCTTAAAAAGTATTGTTCAGATATAGAAGTGTGTGGGTTTGGTGAATCCGTTGACACCGGTAAGGAGGCCATACAGAAACATAATCCTGATATTGTTTTCCTCGATGTGGAAATGCCTTATGGAAACGGCTTTGATCTTCTCGACAGCATAAAAGAAATAACATTTGAAACGGTATTTGTGACTGCATTTGATCATTATGCCATTCAGGCGTTAAACCAGAGTGCTGCTTATTATCTGCTGAAACCCATTAGCATCGATGAAGTCGTCAATGCCGTTAACAAGGTTCGAACGGAGCGGAGTCAAGCGGTCAGTACGCGACGCAGCAGTGTTTTAATGGATAACATTAAAACGCCGGTCAATCAAAAGATTATGCTACCCACGATGGAAGGATTTGAGATTGTAACAATCAATACGATTATGTATTGCGAGGCGGTTGATAACTTCACGCGGTTTTATCTGGAAGGTGCTAGTCCGCTCCTCATCTGCAAAACACTAAAGTACTTTGAAGAGATTTTGAAGGAACATCGCTTCCTCAGAATTCATCGCTCCCATCTCATCAATCCCAATTATGTAATCCGCTATACAAGGGGAAAGGGAGGATCAGTTACGATGAAGAATAACACAGAACTCGAAATGTCTTCAGAAAAAAAACAGCAGTTTTTGGGAATGTTTGAGAAGTAGACCGATGAGCTGACAGCAAAGCAAAACAGGTTAGGTTTAAGATGCTCACGATTTAATTATTGCTGTTTTTACTTTGCCGGCATACCCTTTCGGATTTGTGGCTAACGTTAGGTTACATGTAATTGTTTTTGGGTCGTGACGCTGCGGCAATGTCGTTAAGTGATGATATATTATTTTTGGTACGAGCTGAAGAATAAAGCCCGGCTCCGGTTGTGTCACTCACTTTTACGGCATCAATTCTATTCAGCATATAAGCGAGCCGGCTTAACTTAATGACATTGCCCTGCGGCTCAGGCTTTCCGTTCCAAGTCCCATTCACTTGTGCCTCGGGTCTGTGGTCTTGCTTTCGGACGTCGCCTCGGAACAGGTTTCATAATGACTGATGGCTTTGCTTCCGCTTCCTTTTTCAACTTCGTCCATTGTGTTGCAGGAAGCTGTTTTGGCTAACTGAACTAGTTCATTAAAGCTTTATGTCTGCTTGTTCTTGCATAATGTCGAAAAATTTATGAACTTTTATTTCAAGTACAAAGAAAAAAAGTGAGGTGCAGATGTTTCGGGATAACCATCCAACATGCTGTCCGGCATAGAAAGAAACTACGGTAGACTCACCTCCGGCACAAGCAAAAAGCGCGGGGTGGTGAATTAAAGTTATTTATCTTCGAGTGGGCATAAAAACATGAGTACTTGACGGATGAAAACCCCGCAATAAAGAATAAAAAACTAACGATGGTTAACAATACGTGGCTTACAGGTTTCTGTTTGTTATTAACAATTTCAACCTTTTCACAACGAGACATAACCACTACAACGAAGCGGCTGGTTCCACCGGAACTGGCCGACACGGCGTGGCTCGATCACCTTCGTGAGGCACAACTGGCGAGCGCAAAGGACATCAGCGTGTTCCACGACTTCACGTTCACAGACGTGCTGGCTTCCACAGGCATTAATTTTCGCAGCCATATCGTTGACGATGCGGGCAAAACCTACAAGGCCGTGCACTACGATCATGGCACAGGGATAGCCGTGGCCGATGTGGATGGCGATGGATTACTTGATATCTATTTTGTTAGCCAGGCTGGGGGCAATCAACTCTGGAAGAATTTGGGTAGCGGAAAATTCAGCAACATTACCGACCGGTCCGGCACTGCGTTGGTGGGCAAGATATCAGTGACAGCGTCGTTTGCCGACATCGATAACGATGGGGACGAAGACCTGTACGTAACCTCCGTTCGCGGTGGCAATAGCTTATTCGAGAACGATGGCCACGGTATATTCCGCGACATTTCGGTGAGCTCGGGCCTTAATTATGTTGGCCACTCGTCAGGCGCTGTTTTCTTCGACTACAATAAGGATGGCAAACTGGATATGTTCCTCACTAATGTGGGCATCTACACGACGGCAGCGGTGGGTGGAGAGAAGTACAAATATTACGTGGGTTTCGAAGACGGCTTTGAAGGTCACCTGCATCCGGAGCGCAGTGAGTCAAGTCTCTTATTTCGCAACGAAGGACATAATAAGTTCACTAATGTAACTAAGGCAATGGGCTTGACGGACTCTTCCTGGTCGGGCGATGCGAGTGTGGTGGACGTGAATGAGGATGGTTGGCCCGATATCTACCTGCTCAACATGCAGGGCGATGATCAATACTACGAGAATGCCGGCGGCGCGAAATTCCTTAAAAAAAGCCGCCAAATTTTTCCACGCACATCGTGGGGAGCAATGGGAATTAAGGTATTCGACGTTAACAACGACGGCAAGCTCGATATCTACATTACCGACATGCACTCAGACATGAGCCACGAAGTAGAGCCCAATGAGGAGCACATGAAATCGATGATGATGTGGCCTAAATCGTTTCGCGGCAGTGGCGCCACCAGCATCTGGGGCAACTCGCTATTCATAAAGGATGGACCCAACAAGTTCCACGAGGCGTCAGACGAGATGAACGCGGAGAACTACTGGCCGTGGGGGCCGAGCATTGGTGATCTCAATGCCGATGGCTTCGACGATGTCTTTGTCACCACAGGTATGAGCTACCCGTTTCGCTACAGCGTTAACAACGTGAAATTGAACGATCGCGGCAAAAGGTTCGCCGATGCCGAGTTCGTGCTCGGTATCGAGCCGCGAAAGGATGGCACGACTGCACCCTGGTTTGAGCTCGATGCCTCAGGCAAGGACCGTAGCCACATGGACGCGGCCGGAGCAACGGGCCGGCTGTCGATCTGGGGGTCGAAGAGCACCCGCTCAGCAGTGATTTTCGACGTGGATGGCGACGGCGACCTCGACATCGTCACCAATGAATTCAACAATGTACCCCTGGTGCTCGCGAGCAATCTTTCGTCCAAAACCGCTATTCATTTTGTCAACGTGAAGCTTGTTGGTTCCAGGTCGAACCGGGACGGCCTTGGAGCAATCGTGACGGTTACCGCTGGCGGTTCGAAGTATGTCAAGGCGATGGACGGGAAGTCCGGCTACCTTTCGCAGAGCGCCATGCCGCTCAACTTTGGTCTTGGAGCTGCAGCTTCCGTTGAACGCATCGAGGTCGCCTGGCCATCTGGCAAGAAGCAGATCGTTACGGAGGGCATTATTATGAACGGCACTACAACGGTGCGTGAACCCTGATTAAGTCTACTATTGCAGCAGTAATGTTTGATTAGGGTAGGACAGCTCAATAGCGTATTGCCAGTACAAGTGAGTGACACAACGATGCTAAATAGCATTCCTGAAGCTGGCTCAAAAAGCCTCAAAAAATTACATTGAGGCTGCAAATACATACCATTACGGCTATTAAGGTATGTGGCGCCTAAACTCAGTAAAATACTGGGGGCGTCGAATATCGGGGCTATTACTGAACTATGCTATCCGGCTTTACGACAGGCGTATAGCAGGCGGAGTGCGGGATCAGATGCCTACATGCGTGCTGCACGCAGGGCTTTTAAGGACTGGCAGCATCCCTAATTTCCAGTTTCAAATAAGTCTCGAGGCAATGTTGTGAACAAAATGAAATGTCAGACCTACTCGGATGCGAGAAGGAAGTAGCCTCATCGTTCACAATCATTCGGCAAACAGGATCGATATGGAAGTGAGCCGGTTTCGCTAGAAAAATTTCGTAAACGTATTGTTCATCTTTTACATTTTTGAAATGGTATTTACCCTTCGGCCGGAAATTAAAGCATGATTTGTCCTTAACAGCCTGAAGAAAGTTTTCTGAGCATAGGAAGCTTCCAGCACTTGCTTTAGAAGCTATCCTGGAAGTAAGGTTAAGGGCAGATCCAAAGTAGCTGCCATTTCGCTTTAACAATTTTCCATAGTGTAAACCTCCATGCACTTCCAAAAAGTTACACTGCTCCTGCGTGGACTGTAGTAATAACTGAGCGGTAGCAAGCAGGTAGTCGGCTGATGCTGAAACAATCATTACTTCATCACCTACCCGTTCCTGCAGCAGGCTGTCACCTATAAGAGACGCGTGAACGATCTCCACGTATTTGTCGATCAGGTCAGCGGCAGATGACGATCCATGGGTTTCTGTTAATGCTGTGTAGCCTGATAAGTCTGCAATCAGAATAGCAATTTCCTGTTCCATAAAAGGTATTGTACCACAAAGGTAATATCTATTGCAAGTGTTCATAATCTTTGTGCTACCTAGATGCAAATGCTGCAAATGCATACTCTCGGATCATTATAAAATATAAATACGAGAACCTGGTTCCTTTTTGAGTAGCTAATTACTTCGGAAACTTTGCCGGCCTGCAATCAGGATAACAACAGCCGCCTCAAAGCAAATTATACGGCAGGCGCATACCTGCGCATGTTGAGCATACAGGACCAACGAATGAGGATAGGTGCAGAAGCCTGAAGCCCGTTTATCAAAAAGTAACGGGACATCTCATTTTGTTTGCTGAACTATTGGTAATATTCAGAAAGCTTTTATAGGATAACGACAGCTCAAACCCGCCCCTGGATTGAGAGGCTGTTCGTAATTTTGAAATGTTAGCATCATAGCTAAGGCCCAGACCGAGTTTATAATAGTCAAATCCGACAACGGGAATAACGGCGTCGTTCCATCGAATAAATACTCCCCCCGTGATGCTTACTGACAGATCTTCTTCCTGTTGAGACAAATCGTGCTTATACATAAACCCTCCCTGGGCCTGGCTGTTCCCTCCCTGTTTAAAGTAATCGGCATACACAATAAACTTATCGTAGTCACTTGTTGGCGCTGATATGCCTGCATTGAAAACAAGTTTGGAATTTAGTGCGATATCGTACGTGTTGTTAAAAGCAACTTTTGGTCTGGTGAAGTGAAAGTAAGCGCTTCCAAGATAATAGCTGATATCGTTCCCGAAACTGCTGCTGAAGGTCAGGCCAACGGAGCCGTCCAGATACATCCTTTCCGAATTAGAGAAATACTGCTTGGTGGGGTTCGATGAGCTATAAGCACCGTTTACAAACTGGTCTCCAAACCTTAAATTGGCAGGATCGAAACGTTGTTGCACCGGCCCACCCATGAAGCCTAACGACAGGTAACTATCGCGTTCCATGCTTAATGATTTATGAAAGGCGACTAAAGGCAGTAGCTGCGTTTTGCCCAATTTTGAGTCTCCGGCGGCATCATTCGTTAGCTGCAATCCCAACGACAGGTAATCATCAGCATTTTGTGATAGCCCAAACTTATATTCCGCTCCCAGGGCCTGCGAGGTATATGGAACGGTCACACTTCCCCACTGGCTTTTAAATGCACTCGTTACTCTTACATCACCTTTAAACAATCCTGCTAAGGAGGGATTCCGCAATAATGGAAGCTCATAAAATTGAGAAAAGTTTATGTCTTGCGCTCGTATAGATGAGCTAATAACGATACTGAGCATTACAAAGATTCCCCTGATACACATACAGCTATTATTTTAATACCGAAATATTTCCTTTATAGGTAAATACACCTCCGTTACTACATAACACTTGTGCTGTATAAACATACACTTCCGGTGGTCCTATAATTCCTTTTACCCTGCCATCCCATGCGTGACTGGCATCGTTGGCGGGAAAGTTCATCTTCTCAAATACCATTTCGCCCCATTTGTTAAATATTCTGAAGTATTTGATAGTAACAGATCCAGCAGCCCTGATGATTAGCAGGTCGTTTATACCGTCTCCATCCGGAGTAAAAGCATTTGGAAAAAAGACCTGGGACTGGTCGCAACTAACCCGGAGGTTGATAGTATCACTTGCACCGCAGCCATAGCTATTCTTAACCATCAATGTGTAGGATATATCTGACTGAATTGTTGCTACCGGGGTTGGGCAGGTTGTGCAGCTTAGATTTGTTGCAGGACTCCAGAGGTATTGCGTGATAGGTCCGTTCTGAATAACTGATTTCAGCTGTTGCTGAGTACCGGGTGTCACAAGTAGGTCCGGGCCGAGGTTTACGGTTGGATAATCCCCAATTAACACCTCTACGGAGTCTTTTTGTGAAGTACAATTGTTCAATTTCGCGATAACGTAGTACTTACCAGAATGAAGAGGGGTAACTTGGGGGATAGCAGGATTTTGTGCTGTACTTGCAAAGCCATTCGGGCCGGTCCACTCGTAGCTTAAATTGCCAGCACCTGCAGCACTTAAGGTTAACGTACTTCCTATGCATAGCGGGCTATTGCCCGAAGCCTTCGGTGCCGGGGGTGCAGGATTGGCGTTCACCAGAGTAAATGGGCCCACAACGTTTGAAGCACAGCCGTTTAAAAGAACGGCAATGTTGCTGTAGGTTGCACCAGGCAAGTTTGTTATTGTAATAGTTCCGCTGCCATCGGACGGCAGAGAAGTTACTGACACCGGAGTGCCGTTCCTGGAGTACTGTACTGCATATGATGTATTCGGGGTTAATCCATTTAAGGTAATATAACCTGTGGCTGCCGTGCAGTTTACAGGGTCAGTAAAGCCTGCATTGGAGATGTTGGGAATGGGCGAAATAACTACATTGGTACTTGACAAGGAGGTGCAGCTTCCTTGTAAAGAGGTGGCATTTACGGTATAGGTTCCAGCAGCACTTACTCCAGCCCCGGTAATGATCGGATTTTGAAGGGAACTGGAAAATCCGTTTGGTCCCGACCAGGAGTAACTGCCTACTGTTACGGTATTTGAAGCAGTTAATTGTAGACTGTTTCCCGCACAAAGGGGACCATTGTTGGTGGCCTGCACAATACCAGCCGAATTAACTACTACGTCCACTTTTACCGGCGGCGAACTGCAGCCGTTAATTGTGGCCACAACGGAATACTGACCTGCTCCGGAAACAGCTATGCTTTGAATAGACGGGTTTTGGATATTGCTCGTAAAGCCGTTTGGCCCCGTCCAGTTATAAACGGCACCACTGGCACCACCGCTTGCCGTTAGGTTTAGTGTGCTTCCCGAGCATAGAGGACTGTTGCTGCCTGCTACGGGCGATGCCGGTGCAGGGGGACTGGTTAACGTAAATGGCCCCACGGCATTGGACGAGCAATTGTTCAAAGTTACGGAGATGTTGCTGTAGCTGCCTGCTGATAAACCACTGATAGTGATCACGCCACTTGCAT
>JADMIO011280131.1_pt1 | contig 10640 bp, 13 predicted proteins | sample 8958161 | NCBI WGS metagenome assembly JADMIO01 (sample SAMN16585339, study PRJNA669376) | soil metagenome | isolation source: Crop rotation soil | place: USA: Cullars Rotation, Alabama | collected 2011
CGCGCAAGACCTTGCCGCCCCATGCCTCGATATCGTCGAGGGTGAAGCCATAGTCCTTCACGACTTCCTCGGCACACCACACGGCGACATGGCGCGTCTCGCGCAAGGGTGCGGAGACCCGGAGCGGATATTTCTTCTTTTTGATATCGGCAAAGCTTTCGATCCCCGTCTCGCGCCGGACCGCGAAGATCATGCGATCGTTATGCGGAAAATTGGCGAGCGACCGCAGCCGCAAGGGGCGCTCGAAGGGCGGCAGGCCCTGCGTGGCGCACCGCAACAGCCAGGTCGGGGTCGTCACGCTGACGTGATACTTGCCGGCCGCGATCTCCACCGGCGCCTGGAAGATGGAGCTGCCGGGCTCCATCGCGGTGACCGAGGCCCGGGAATCCTTGGGCAGCACGCTGTAGTAACCGGCCAGCCAGTAGGCGAGCTGCGTGCAGAGAGGCATCCAGTTGAGGCCGCTGCCGAGAAATTTGAACTCCACGTTCCCCCTTTATGTCACCCGACTGGGTGGCCTTTGTTGGCGAAAATCCTAGTCCCATGATGTGGTGATGACAAGCCGGAATTGGCGCCGGCCAGAGGCAATTATCGTCGTGGAAAACGCAGAATTTAGGCTCCGCATGGTAAGACCAGGCGACCACATTTAGTGGTTTTCAAATCCCATAATATAGGATTATAAATTGCCACCGCAGCACGGACCTGACTTAACCAAGGGCATCATTGGCCATGACGGAGACACCGGTTCTGATTGTCGGCGCGGGCCCGGTCGGCCTCACCCTGGCCCTCGATCTGGCGCAGCGTGGCATCCGCTCGACCCTGATCGAGCGCAAGGACGCGCCGCAATTCCTGCCCAAGATGGAACGCTGCAACGCCCGCACGATGGAGATCTACCGGCGCATGGGCCTGGCGCAGCGCATCCGCGCGGCCGGCCTCCAGCGCGACATCCCGATGGACGTGTTCATCGTCACGACTGTCGTCGAGCCGCCGCTGCTGCATTCCAAATATCCCTCCGTGGCGCAGGCCGAGGCGGAGATCGCCGCCTGTCGCGACGGCAGCCTGCCGCTCGAGCCCTACCAGCTCATCTCCCAATACACGCTGGAGCCGCTGCTGAAATCCATCCTCGACCGCAACAAGCTGGTCTCGGTGCGCTACGGCTGCGAGCTGGAGAGCTTCACCCAGGACGCGAGCGGCGTCACAGCGACGCTGCGCGAGGGCGGCGGCACATCGACGCTGCGGGCGAGCTACATGGTCGGCTGCGACGGCGGCGCCAGCCGCGTGCGCGAGAAGCTCGGCTTCATCCTCGAAGGCGATGCCAACCTCCTGGAACTGCGCCAGGCGCTCTATCGCTGCGACGATCTGTTCGAGCGCATCCCGATCGGCAAAGGGCGCCACTATCACGTGGCGGACGGCCAGGCGACCTTCCTGATCGTCCAGGACGACACCAAACACTTCACGCTGCACTCGGTGGTCGAGACCGATGCCGACATGGCGACGATGTTCGAGAAGGCCGTGGCGATGCCGGTCAAATACGACATGCTCTATGTCGGCAAATGGCGGCAGAACCTGATGGTCGCCGACCGCTACACCAAGGGTCGCGTGTTCCTGGCCGGTGACTCCGCCCATCTGATGATCCCGACCGGCGGCCTAGGCATGAACACCGGCGTTGGCGATGCCATCGATCTGTCGTGGAAGCTGGCGGCGACCCTGGAAGGCTGGGGCGGCCCCGATCTCCTGGCGTCCTACGAGCTGGAGCGGCGCCAGATCGGCATCCGCAACGTCGCGGCCTCGAAATTCGCCGCCACCGGCCGCCGCAAATGGCGCAGCATGTACCGGCCCGAACTCTTCCAGAACACACCGGAAGGCGCCGCTGCCAAGGCGGCGCTGATCGAGGTCGCGAAAGTGGAGCAGCCGAAATCCAATGAGATGATCGGCGCTGAGCTCGGCTATCGCTACGACAAATCCCCGCTCATCTGGCGCGAAGCCGGCGATGCCCTGCCCGATCACGATCTCATGCATTACCGGCCGACGACGCATCCCGGCGCCCGCCTTCCCAATGCGTGGCTCGACGACGGCACGCCGGTGCAGGACCATCTCGGCGCCGGCTATACGATTCTGAAGCTGGGCCGCACCCAGGCCGACGCATCGCCCCTGGAGAACGCGCTGAAGGCGCGCGGCGCGCCTGTCACGACGCTCGAACTCCGCGATGCCAATCCCCGCGAGGTCTACGGCCACGATCTGCTGCTGTTGCGGCCAGATCTGCACGTGGTCTGGCGCGGCAACCAGGCGCCTGAGGATCCCAACGCCTTGGCGGCGCTGGCGACGGGCCATCGTTCGGGATCGGGGGGGAGGCCGCATGCGCAGTCATGAACGGATGCTCAGGCTGCTCGACCTGTTCGACGGCCAGGCGCTGGGCTGGACCTTCGAACAGCTTCACGAGAAAACCCAATACACGCGGTCCACGCTCTACCGTTATCTCCGCGTCCTGAGCGAAAGCGGTCTGCTCACCTCGCTGCCGCGGCTGGGCTACACGCTGGGACCGCGCATCATCGAGCTCGACTACAAGATCCGCAGCGGCGATCCGCTGATCCGCGCGGCCGAGCCGGTGATGGAAGAGCTTGCCGAGCAGGTTCCTGGCGTCGTGCTGCTGTGCCGGCGTTACGGGCATCGTGTCCTGTGCGTCCACCAGCAACAGAGCACCGAATTGGTGCGCAGCGGCTACGAGCGCGGGCGGGCCCGGCCGCTGACCCGCGGAGCCGCATCGATCGTGATTCTCGCCTATCTGCCGCCGGCCCAGATTGCCAAGCTCTTCGCTCGCATCCCCGACGAGTTCCGCGACGGCCATCTTGGGTCGACGTTGAACGACGTTAAGGAGAACCTTAAGGCCATCCGGCAGGCCGGCTGGTCGACGACCACCGGGCATGTCTCCCAGGGCATCACCGGCATTGCCGCCCCGCTCTTCGACGGCGGCGATGATGTTCTGGGCAGTCTGAGCGTCTCGGTGCCGGCGAGTAACCGGACCGATGCCAGTATCAAGGAACTCGCCGACCGGGTACGGTTCTGCTCAAGCATCGTCACCAAGGCTCTGCGCCGGCAAGCGGCTTCCCAGCCCGACACCGGATTGTGATATCAGCAAGCCCAAGGCGACGATAAAAGATAGGGATCAGGGGAGAGACGATGACGGGTCAGATGACCGCCGACGCGGGATTGCCGCCAACCACGAAGATTGCGATCCGCGGCCTGAAGAAGCGCTTCTGGCTGCGCAACACCGCCGTCGATGCGCTCTCCAGCATCGACCTCGACATTCGCGACGGCGAATTCTTCTGCATCGTCGGCCCGTCGGGCTGCGGCAAGACGACGCTGCTGCGCATCCTGGCCGAGCTCGAGGAGAAAAGCGCGGGCAGCATCAAGATCGCCCGGACACCGTCAGGCGAACGCGACCGGCCCCGCCCGCTCAACAGCATGGTTTTCCAGGAGCAGAGCATTTTCCCGTGGATGTCGGTGCGCAAGAACGTGGCGTTCGGGCTCAAGGCGCGCGGCTTCTCCCGCGCCGAGCGCTACGAGATCGCCAACCCGGTGATCAGGAAAGTCGGCCTCGGCGGGTTCGAGGATGCGCTGCCGCATCAGCTCTCGGGTGGCATGAAGCAGCGCGTGTCGATCGCGCGGGCCTTTGCCAACAACCCGGAGATCCTGCTGATGGATGAGCCGTTCGCGGCACTCGACGAGCAGACGAAGCTGATTCTCCAGGGCGAGCTGCTGCGCATCTGGGAGGACACCAAGCAGACGGTCATTTACGTGACGCACAGTATCGACGAAGCGATTGCGATGTCCGACCGCATCATGGTGATGAGCGCCCGCCCCGGCCGCATCAAGGAAATCATCGACGTGCAGTCGGTCTTCAAGCGGCCGCGGAATGTCGAAGCGGTGAAGGCAAGTCCACAATTCGGCGAACTGTTCGGGCGAATCTGGCGGCTGCTGCGCGACGAAGTGGTCGCGGCGCAGAAGAAGGCCGATGAGCCGCCGAAATTCGCCTCCTCTCCCACCGGGATGGGAGCCTGATATGACAAAGCCATCCACCAGCCCAGCGCCTGAAGAGGCAGCACCGCCGGCGACATTCTTCACGACGGCGACGATGAACCGTCTGCTGTCGTTCTTCTCGCCGATCATCCTGCTGGTCATCTGGGAGCTTGCGGCCAGCCTCCGCCTGATCGACACACGGTTCTTCCCCTCGCCTTCCCATATCTTCACCGAAGCGTGGGACATGGTGCGCACCGGTGAAATGTGGGAGCACCTGTCGATCAGCCTGCAGCGCATCTTCATCGGCTTTGTAATCGGCGCCGTGCCGGGTGTGCTGATTGGCCTCGCCGTCGGCCTGTTCACCCCGGTTCGGGCGGTGATCCAGCCGCTGGTCGATGCCACCTTCCCGATCCCCAAGATCGCCGTGCTGCCGCTTTTCATCATGATTTTCGGCATCGGCGAAAACAGCAAATACGCTATCATCGCCACGGCGGTGATCTATCTGGTGTTGATCAACACTGCCGCCGGTGTACGCAACATCGAGAAGATCTATCTCGATGTCGGCAAGAACTACCACGCGACGAAGTGGATGATGTTCACCGATATCGCGCTGCCCGGCGCCTTGCCGCTGATCGTCGCCGGCCTGAAGCTCGGCATGGGTGTCGCCCTGCTGGTGATCGTCTCCGCCGAGTTCGTCGGCGCCAAGAGCGGCATCGGCTTTTTGATCTGGACCTCGTGGCAGATCTTCCAGGTCGAGAAAATGTATGTCGGCCTGCTGATGTCGGCGGTGCTGGGCTTCGGCAGCGCCTTCATCCTGAATTATCTGGAGCGGGTGCTGATCCCGTGGAAGGCGCGCTGACGCGGCCTTAATCCGCCGGGAGAATTGCGGCCTGCAGCTTCGCGCGCATCTCATCGGGCATGGCGACCGATTTGCGGGCGGCCGTGTCGAAGCAGACCTCGATCGTGGTCTGGGTGGCGCAATGGGTCATGCTTTCCGACTCATAGAGCCGAAGCTCATGCGTGAAGCTCTTGCCGCCGACGCGACGCACGCCGCCCCGGATGAGCACAAGCTGGCCGGCCTTGATCTCGTGATGGAAGTCGATCGAGATGTTGCCGACCACGGTGCCAAGACCGCGCTGGCGCAGGCCGTTCAGCGAGACCCCCGCCAGTTCCATGACATGCCAGCCGGCATCGTCGAACATGGAAGCGTAATGACGGACATTCATGTGCCCGTATGAGTCGCAATGCGCGGGCATCACGATGGTGCGGTAGAGATCGACCCAGTCTGCCACGACAGCCCCTCAGAAAATGACGACGATTCCTATTTATGCGTCGTTCCGGGGGGATTGCCCAGCCCTGTCAGGCCGCCTGGCCCTTGTCGGGGATATTCATTATTTGCTGCCCGATTGTATGAAACCGGCCGCGTGAATGGAGCAGTGGCCGCTCGTCGGTACGCACCAACGACATCGCTTCGCCGACGAAGATCGTGTGGTCGCCGCCATCGTACTGCGCCCATTTTTTGCAGGCGAAATAGCCGAGCGATTCATCAAGAATCGGCCAGCCATCGAACCAGTGATAGCGCGCTTCTCGTCTGATACCGGGAGTCCGGCCCGCAAAGTAGCTGGCAAGATCGAGCTGCGCCTCGGTCAGGATGTTGATCGTGAAGCGATCCGCCTTCACCATGAAGGGGTGAGCATTGGCGGTCTTCTCCACATTGATCGACACGAGCTGCGGCTTGACGGAGACCGAGGCGAAGGAACTCGCTGTCATGCCGTGCATGGCGTTGTCCTGGCCGGTCGCCACGGTGACGATGGTGACACCCGTCGTGAAACTGCGGATCGCCTTGCGGAATTCCTCTGTATCGATCACCGGAAGCTCCTGTTGCGGCTCACTGCGGACGGATACCGGCGCGGCGCATCATCGGCAGCCACCGATCTTCTTCTTCCTTGAAGTAGCTTGCCAGCTCGGCCGGATTCATCGCCACATGATCGAACTGCATGCGCCGCAGCTTCTCCTGCACGTCGGGCTTGGCGAAGGAGCGGCGGATCGCCGCCGAAACGCCGTTGACGATCTCCGGCGCGGTCCCCGCAGGCGCCACCAGCGCCATCCATGCCAGCGCCTCAAAATCCGCGACGCCCGCCTCCTGAAACGTCGGGAGCTGCGGGAAATACGACCAGCGCTCCTTGGAGGTAACGGCGATCATCGTCAGCTTGCCCTGGCTGGCGAACTCGGTAACGGCGACCGGCGGGAGGAGGCCGATCATCGTTTCACCGGCTGCGATTGAAGTCGCTGCTTCGGGCGAACTGCGATAGACAATCTGCGTCAGCTTGAGATCGCGCAGCTGGGCCAACAACTCCATGCCCAGATGCGACACCGTCCCGATGCCGGAGATTGCATAGTTCACCTGGCCCGGACGGGCGCGAACGTATTCAAGCACATCGCGCACCGAATTCAGGTTCAGGGACGAATTGGCGACAAAGATGCTGGTCTGGGTCGCCAGCATGGTGACCGGTACCAGATCGCGCTTGGGGTTGTAGCCGGTATCCATCATCGCCGGATTGATGATCATCGGTCCGGCGAGGACCACGGCAAACTGCGGATTGTCCGCAGGCGATTTGGCCGACGCAGCCGCGGCGATATTGCCGCCAGCGCCGACCTTGTTCTCAACCACGAACGGTTTGCCGAACTCGGCCTGGAGCTGCTCGACGGCGATGCGGGCGATCAGATCCGGCGGTGAGCCGGGACCGGACGGGGCAAGGATGGTGACCGTCTTGCTCGGCCACGGGTCTGCCGCGTGAGCCGGCACCGCGGGTACGGCCACAACGATCATCAGAGACGCCAACGCCAGTCCCAACGCCAGCCGAACTACCTGAGATCGTGCCATATGTCCTCCTGCAGCGATCATGGGTCGTACCAATGCCCCGCGGGTTGGACAAGGCCGGGTCTCTAGGACAGACTGTTGCGGAAAATGGAACGACACAGCCTCGAAATCGCGGATGTCCAGGTGTTCCTCGCCGTCGTGGCGGCGCGCAGCGTGTCGGGTGCCGCCCGCGATCTGGGACAGCCGAAATCTAAGGTCAGCCGGCAACTTAGCCGGCTCGAGGCCAGCCTTGGCGTGACCCTGTTTTCGCGCTCTGCCCGCTCCGTGGAGCTGACCGAATACGGGGTGCTGTTCCGCGAACATGCCAGGCGCCTGGTGGCGGATCTCGACGAGGCGCGCGAAGCGTTGCGCGACCACAGCAAGACGCCCAGCGGCGTGCTGCGGGTGCGCGCCCCGGTGGCCACGGCCCAACTCCTGCTGGCACCGATGCTGCCCGGCTTCCTGAACGCCTATCCGAAGATGCGCGTCACGCTCGACGTTGAGGGTGTTTCCGACGGGCCCTGGCGCGGCGATACCGACGTCATCATCCGGCTCGGCCCTCCGCCGGATCCTGACGCGGTCATCCGTAAGCTCGGCGTTGCCGAGATGATGCTTTATGCCAGCCCGCGTTATCTCGAGACGCGCGGGACACCGAAGACCGTGCACGATCTTGCCAAGCACGACATCGTCGAGATCGCCGCGACCGAAGGTCGGCGGACGTGGTCGTTCCGGGGCGCGAACGGCCCGGTCAATCTGGTAGTGACGCCACGGCTGGTGATGGGCGACGCGCTCTCGATCAAGGTCGCGCTCACGCATGGGGCAGGCGTGTCATGGTTACCGAGCTTCCTGTGCCGTACTGAAGTAAAGGCCGGCCTGCTTGTCCCTGTGCTGCAGAATCAGAAGCGGCCGATGCAGGAAATTTATGCGGTCTATCCGGCCGAAAAGCGCCGCGCGGCGCCCAAGCTGCGCGCTTTCATCGACTATCTGGCCGCGCATTTCGTCATGGAGCCGGAACCGCCGACGGTGAAATGATCGTTCTGCATTGCGGAACGATGCGTTGCGGTTCTGCGCCTTCAATCATGGTTCCGGGAATCCTAAACTGGCGAGATATCTTGTGGAGCGCCCTCTTGAGGATTCCCCTATGAACAACGATCTCGTCAGCAAGCCTGAAAACCGCGTATGGCAGCCCTTCTCCGTCGAAGGCGCCGTCGGCTTTCATTTCCAGTTCAGCCTGATCGGCAAGGAATACACCGACGCCTACAGTATCGATCTCGCCCAGATCGATCCGGGCGGGCGCTCGGAAACCCATGTCGATCCCGACAATCATGCGTTCTACTTCATCGAAGGACAGGGCGAAGTCACGATCGGTGGGGAAAGCATTCCGGTTGGCCCCGGCGTTGTCATCAAGATCCCGGTCGGCGTCGCGCACAGCCTGAGCAATACCGGCACAACGCCGCTCAAACTCCTGACGATCTATGACCCACCGCGCGACCGCTCCAAGCAGAAAGCGCAAGCGCTATGAAAACCGGAGCACAGCTTGTCGATGACGGTCCGCTGCTGCTGACCGGCGATATCGTGCTGACCGACGGCAAGGGCGTCGCCTATCCGCCGCAGCGCGTGGTCAGCATCTGCCGCTGCGGCCTCTCCGAGACCAAGCCGTTCTGCGACGGCTCGCACCGGGTCAAGCAGTTCCAGCATCGCGCCCGGGTTTCCCCGAACCCCTAGGGCATCGGCCAGCGCAGGGGGCCTCGGCCAACGCGGGGGGCATCTGCCAGCGCAGGTTGCCGCCGCGGTTAACAAATCCGTTATGGCTGCGGGCCTCATCGGCAATCGGACAGCAGCGCGCGATTGTGACATCCTGTCGGCAAGAACAGGATGGCGACAATTGCCGAGCTAGGAGGGGAACCATGGTCCGACTGACGATGGCCGGCGCGCTGGCCGCTTTTGTTGCGCTGTCTCCCGTCGCGCAGGCGCAGGACTATCCCACCCGTGAAATCAAGACTGTGTCAGGCTTCGGGCCCGGGACCGGCGGCGATGCCACGGTCCGGTACTACGCCATCAAGCTGCAAGCGATCCTCGGCAAACCGGTGATCGTCGAGCAGAAATACGGGGCATCGAACACCATCGCCACCGAAACGGTCGCCCGCGCCCGGCCCGATGGCTACACGCTGGCGATCATGCCGGGCTCGGTGACGCTGGCGGCGGCGCAGAACCTCTTCAAGAAAATCCCCTTCGATCCGGTGAAGGATTTCACCCCTGTCATGCCGCTGTCGACGCTGTCTTTCACCCTGATGGTGCCGCCTGATTCGCCGTTCAAGACGCTCGATGACCTGACCAGGTTCATGAAGACGCCGCAGGCCAAGGGCATCTATTCCGGCGCCACCGGCTCCTACATCGCCTGCGCGCTCTATGCCCAGGCGATCGGCGTCAAGATGGAGCGCGTGACCTATCGCACGCCGGGCGAGATCTACAGCGCCCTCAACGGCCGCGACCTCGATTTCGCGTGCTACGACAACAGTTCGGTGGCGCCCGCGGTCAAGGATGGCAAGATCAAGGCGCTGGCGACCAGCGGGCGTACGCGCGCCGGCGCCCTGCCCGACGTGCCGACCTTCATCGAGCAGGGCTTCTCGCACATCGCCCTCGAGGCGTTGTGGGGTGTCTATGCGCCGGCAGGCGTACCGCAGCCGATCGTCGACAAGCTGCAGGCTGCCTTCAAGCAGATCATGGTCATGCCCGAGACGAAAACCTTCCTCGACAACGTCGCCAACGACATCGTGCCCGACGGCTCGGCCGATAAACTGCGGGCGGCGCTGGCACGCGATCTCGACGATTGGAAGACATACGTCCGCCTCGCCGAGATCGAGCCGCAATAAGCCCGGGCGTTAGACCGCTTTCGCCGAGCTGACGACGGCGGCAGGAACGCCGCTGGTCTTGCGCTTCGCCGCGTCGTAGAGCCGCGACACCGGGAAGATCTGCCCGTCGTTCCAGTGCATCAGCTTGGATTTGTACAGCGCGTCGCGCACGTCCTCGACGGATTCGCCTTCGAGGATGAACAGCGCGCGGTTGCCAGGCCTGAGATGGAACAGCCCGTGGCTCTTCAGTCCGTGCTCGGCCAGCATCTTGGGCAGCAGCTCGCGGCTCTCCGCGCTGATCTTGCGGTACGCATTGTTGCCAAACGGCGAGACATTGACCTCGTGCCAGAGCTCGACGGCGTAGAGATTGGCCTTCTTGGCTTCGCTCATGGGATCGCTCCTTCAGTTCACGCCGGCGGCGGGGCCGTCGGTGAACCAGTGATCGTCGCCAAGCTCGAGCGCGGGATAGACACGCCCGTCGCACCATTGCATGAACTTCGACTCGGTCAGCACGTCGCAGACCGCCTCGACCGACTTCGCCTCGACGATCAGGTAGGAGCGATGCTGGGGATCGAGATGGTACATGCCGCGCAGGGTCATGCCGCGCTCCGCCACCATCCGCGGGAACGCTTCATGCGTCCAGTCGCGCACCGGTTTGTAGCTGGCATTGCCGAGCGGCGACGTGCCGGGCTCGTGCCAGACTTCGACGACATAGATGTTGCTCTTCTCAGCCATGCTCCCGCCCCTTCTGTTTTAATGAAATGCCGCGCTGCCGGACTGTTATACGACCGCAGAAGGCCCCTCCATTACAAGTCTTGACCACGGACATAACCGAAGCGTTAATCCAGGTCATGACGCCCAACCAGTTGAAGCATCTGCTGACGATTGTCGAATGCGGCTCGCTGGGCCAGGCC
>JADMIO011614304.1_pt1 | contig 10640 bp, 10 predicted proteins | sample 8958161 | NCBI WGS metagenome assembly JADMIO01 (sample SAMN16585339, study PRJNA669376) | soil metagenome | isolation source: Crop rotation soil | place: USA: Cullars Rotation, Alabama | collected 2011
TTAGCGACCGGCGAGCCGGCGCTGGTTCAGCCGCTCGTCCGCGAGCTGGCCAGCGGATCCACCGGCATGATCGCCGGGCAGGTCCTCGACATCGAAGGCGAAACCAAGACCCTTACGCTCGAAGAGCTGCAACAGGTTCACCGCCTCAAAACCGGACGATTACTGACTGGCTCCTGCCGCATGGGCGCGATCGCCGCCGGCGCTTCCGAAGCACAGCTCGACCGCCTGACCCGCTACGGCCAGCACCTCGGCCTGGCGTTTCAGATCGTCGATGACCTGCTCGATGTCACCTCGACGCCCGAGCAACTGGGGAAAAAGACCAACAAGGACGCCGACGGCGGGAAGAACACCTATCCGCGCCTGCTGGGCATCGAGGCGAGCCGGGCGGAAGCACAGAAACAGGTCGACGGCGCGGTCGAAGCGCTCGATGGTTTTCCCGCGGCGGCGGATGGACTTAAAGACCTGGCGCGCTTCGTCGTAGCACGCAGCCGATAAGAGTTATCCACATACCGTCCACATCTGGATCCCGTGGTGGGGTAGTTGGGTACAAGATGGGGAACTCGTCCCGTAAATATCGTGGTTACATTGGCTTACGACATGAATCGAGAGGGTGGATGACTCCTCCGTTGGAAAAATCACGCTCGCTCGCGACAGGCTATACCCACAATCGCGCCCACCGCGCAGGCGTCATCATTTATCCCTCTCTCCATTTGCGTTAACCCCTGTCGCCGACTAACTTACGAGACGCGAAACTTCCACAGGGAAGAAGGATGCTGCACCGGTCCAACGCACCTCGACGGAAGTCTTGAAACATCGCGCATCCGCTGGGTGCTAACATCGTTGTGCCAGGAGTGCATCAAGGAATGCCTGCGAAAAACTCGTCATCCCTGCTCGATCGCATCCAAACCCCGGCTGATGTCAAACGCCTCTCTCCCGATGAGTTGGCGAAGCTGGCCATCGAGATGCGCAATCGCATCGTGGACGCCGTCAGCCGCAACGGCGGGCACCTGGCTTCAAACCTGGGTGTGGTTGAGCTGACACTCGCCCTGCATTCGGTCTTCGACTTCGGGCCTTATCCCACCGGGCCGGATCGGCTGCTTTGGGATGTCGGGCATCAATCCTACGCGCACAAGATGATCACGGGGCGCGCCGGGCTGTTCGATCGGCTGCGCAAGAAGGGCTCGGTCGGCGGATTCCCCAGCCCCGAAGAATCGCCCTACGACCTCTTCGCCGTCGGCCACGCCGGCACAGCCATCTCCACCGCCGTCGGCATGGCGCGCGGGGATGAGACGCTGAACAAGACCAATCACGTCGTCGCGCTCGTGGGCGATGCATCCATCGTCAACGGCGTCGCACTCGAGGGTCTCAACAACGCCGGCACGCTCAAGCGGCAGCTCCTCATCATCCTGAACGACAACGGCATGAGCATCAGCCAGCCGCAAGGGGCGTTCAGCCATTACCTCGAACGCGTGCGCGTCAGCACGACGTACGATGAGTTCAAGAAGATCAGCCGCAGCGTTGTCCATCAGCTCCCCACCTCCGTCGGCCACCGCATCGAAGAGATGTGGCGGCATTTCAAGGACGGCGTGAAGCACACGTTCTGGCCGGGACAGATTTTTGAAGCGATGGGCATCAAGTACATGGGCCCGATCGACGGGCACGATCTGCCCGGGCTGGTCAACATGTTGGCCGAGCTCAAGCACGTGCAGGCACCGGTGCTACTGCACGTGAAGACGGTCAAGGGCAACGGCTACGAAGTCGCCGCGAGTGAGCCGACGAAATTCCACAGCCCCGGCGGCTTCCAGGTCAACGGCTGTCGCGTCGAGATCAAGAAGGGCAGCGGCAAATCGTGGACGACCGCCTACGCCGACGCCATGATCGCGCTGGCGAAGGAAGATAAGCGCGTCATCGCCCTGACCGCCGCCATGCCCGATGGCACGGGCCTGGCGAAGTACGAAAAAGAATTCCCCGATCGCTACTACGACACCGGGATTTGCGAATCGCACCTTACGGCGATGGCCGCGGGCATGGCCAAGTCGGGGCTTCGCCCCTTCGCGGCGATTTACTCGACCTTCATCCAGCGCGCCTTCGACCAGGTCTGGCAGGAAGTGATCCTGAACAATGTCCCGGTCTGCTTCTGCATGGATCGCGCCGGTTACGTCGGCGATGACGGCGCGGTGCATCATGGCTTCATGGACCAGGCGTTCCTGCGTCCGCTGCCGGGCATCGTTCTCATGGCGCCGAGCGACGAAGCTGAGCTGAATCGCTCGCTCCGCCTGGCCCTCTCCCTCGAAACCGCATCGGCCATCCGCTATCCGCGCGACAACGTGCCGGCCTGCAATTTTGAAGACGCGATCGAACCGTCGCTGCGCGAAGATGCGAAGCAGGAATGGACGATCGGCTCCAGCCGGGTACTTCGCGAAGGCTCGGATGCAACCTTGATCGTCTACGGTGCCCTCGCCACGGCTGCGATGGCCGCGGCCGATCAGCTGGGCAGCGAAGGGATCAGCGTCGGCGTGATTGATGCCCGATTCTGCAAGCCGCTCGACGGCGCGATGCTCGCGCGCGTGCTCAAGCCCGATCATCCGGTGCTGACGATCGAAGATCACGCGCTCCAGAACGGTTTCGGCAGCGCCGTCGTCGAATACGCCGTCGCGCATCAGCTGCCGACCGAGCACCTGACTCGCCTGGGCATGCCCGATCGCCTGATCGCGCACGCGACGCGACCCGAGCAGCTCACCGAGGTCGGGCTCGACGCCGCCGGCATCGCCAACAGCGTGCGCGATGCGATTCCGACTCGCTCTCGCCGCCCCGCGCAGAAGCTCGCGCCCGCCCGCGCCGATTAGCCACCTGGATCAAGTCCCATGCGCATCGTGGTCCTCCAGCCCAACATGCTCGGAGACGTGATCGTGACCACGCCCCTGCTGCGGCAGCTCCGCACTGCTCTTCCGCAGGCGAAAGTGACGCTGGTGCTCGGCCCGACCAACCGCACCGTCCGGCCGCTGCTGGGAAATCTCATTGATGACGTACTCGACTACGAGAAAAAGCCCCTGGCGCTGTTGCGCCTGGCATGGCGCGCCCGGCGAACGGGATACGACTGGCTGATCGGCCTGCCCGAAGAACCCCTTCGCGCGACGCGCGCGCTGGTGAAGTTGATCGGCGCCCGGCAATCCGTCGGCTTTGCTCACGGCGACGCGCGGCTCTTCGACCATGCCCTGCCGCTGCTGTCGGCTGATTCCGTGCACGTGGTGGATCGTTATCTCAGCACGCTTGCGCCGCTCGGCATCACGCCCACGCAGGATCGCCACATTGAACTCGTCCTCCCGCCCGATTCGCTCGAATTTGCCCAAAAGCATTGGCCCCAGACGGGGAGGCACCGTGTGCTGGTGAACATGTCCGGCACCGGCCCGACTAAGCAATGGGGCGCGGATCGGTATGCGCTGTGGATCAAGGGAGTGCGAAACGCGCATCCCGCGCTCGACTTCGCCATCACCGGGCATCAGCGCGATCAGGCTCTGATGTCGCAGGTGGCGAGCGAAACGAACGCGGCCCTGCTGCCGCTCACGCCGCGTTTTGCCGACTTCGCGGCTTACATCCACGACGCCGACTATCTCTTCACCCCCGAGACCTCCGCCCTGCACCTCGCCGCCGCCTGGCAGCGGCCCTGCCTGGGGCTCTATGTTCAGCGCGGGGGCGGCGATAACTGGGTCCCCTATCGCTCGCCGCATGTAAAACTGCTTTCCCCGACGCTGTCGGTCGGCGATATTCCTGTCGAAGCGGCGCTGCGCGGGTTCGATGAGTTGCTCAACCCTCAACCTGCCGCATAAAAACTCCCAATCCATGCCCGATCCACGCGACAACAAAATCTATCTCGCCTTCCCGCTGGGAACGGTCCATGGCTGGGGTGTCTGCGGGCGGATGATCACGCGCGAGATGACGCATCTGACGCCGGTTGAGTTTTACACGCAGGAGCTTCAGCGCGAGCTGGTGGTGGACGACCTGGAATACAAGTTCCTCGTCTCGCTGCTGCCGCCCGGCACCGATCCGATGAAGCCCCCGCCGGGACACCCGGTCGAGGGACCCGTACTCCGCGGCATCCCCGCGATGCACATCTCCTTCCGCGCCCCCCTGCGCGGGCCGTTCAATGTGGGTTACACGTTTTTTGAGGAAGCGGTGCCGAAGGATCGGTCAAAGACGACTTTCGGCGAGTTCGATCATCTTGTCGCCGGTTCGACCTGGTGCGCCGATGCCTTGCGCGAAGCCGGCTTCGGCTCGGTCTCGGTCGTTCTCCAGGGCGTCGAGCCGCGCATCTTCAATCCGACGCTGAACGAGAAGGAATTCTTCCGCGACCGCTTCGTCGTCTTCTCCGGCGGAAAACTCGAATTCCGCAAGGGACAGGACCTGGTCATCCGCGCCTTCTCGATTCTCCAGCAGCGGCACAAGGATGTGATGCTGATCAACGCCTGGTTCAACCTCTGGAGCTGGAACGCCGCCACGATCTCCGCATCCAAGCACATCAGCATCCCCCCGCTCACCGGCGATCACGTGACGGTGGTCAACCAGCTCATGGCCCACAACGGCATCGACGTCTCCAGCGTCATCACGCTCGGCCCGCGCGCCAATCCCCTGATGGCCAGCGTCTACAAAAACACCGACATCGGCCTCTTCCCCAACCGCTGCGAAGGCGGAACGAATCTCGTAATGATGGAATACATGGCCTGCGGCAAGCCGGTCATCGGCGCCTACCACACCGGCCACACCGATATCCTAACCGACGACAACTCCCTCCCCGTGCGCACGACCAAACCGATGCCCGTCGTGAACGAAAAGAAAGAACACGTCGGCACCTGGTTCGAGCCGGACATCGACGAAATCGTCGAGAAGCTGGAATGGGCCTATCAGAACCGCGACGCGCTCAAACCTCTCGCGCGTCGCGCCGGCGAGGATCTATCCAAACTCACGTGGGCGGAAACCGCCCGACAGTTTCATCAGCTTCTCACCGAAAAGAAATGAGTTTTATCCTTGTTTAATCCGTGATATCCGCGTTATCCGCGGTTCAATCTCTCTTGGTTCACTTTCCGCGGTCACATGAGTAACATCCTCCGCGATGTCTTACACCGTCCTGGCGCGACGCTATCGCTCCACCAACTTCGACGAGCTCATCGGGCAGGAGCACATCGCCCAGACGCTCAAGAAGGCGATCGAGTCGGGACGCGTCGCGCATGCGTATCTGCTGTGCGGAACGCGCGGGACGGGAAAGACGTCCACCGCGCGCATCCTCGCCAAGTGCCTCAACTGCGAAAAATACGACAAGCCCACGACCACGCCCTGCGGCAAATGTGAATCCTGCAAGGCCATCGCGCGGGGCGATGACATCGACGTGATCGAGATCGACGCCGCATCGAATACCGGCGTCGATAACGTCCGCGATCTGATCGCCAACGCTTCGTATCGACCGGCGCGGGCGCGGTTCAAGGTTTACATCATTGACGAAGTGCACATGCTCTCCAAAGCGGCGTTCAACGCGCTGCTCAAGACGCTGGAAGAGCCGCCGGAGCATGTGAAATTCATCCTGGCGACGACCGAGCCGGAGAAAGTGCTGCCGACGATTCTGTCGCGCTGCCAGCGCTATGATTTCCGAAACATCCCGACGCGCGAGATTGCGGATCACCTCAAGGACATCTGCAAGCAGGAAAAGATCAAGGCCGACGAGGACGCGCTGCTGCTGGTCGCCAAGGCGGGCGCGGGATCGATGCGCGATTCGCTCTCGCTGCTCGATCGGCTGCTCTCCGTCGGCGAAAAAGAGCTGACGGTCGAGATGATCGAGCAACTGCTCGGCCTGCCGCGGGCTCAGCTCATTTTCGATCTCGCCCAGTCGATCGGCGAAGCGGATGTGAAGAAGACGCTTGTTCAGGTGGACAAGATCATCTCCGGCGGGCTTTCGCCCGATACACTCATCGCCTCGCTCGTCGACCACCTGCGTAATTTGCTGATCCTCGGCACCTGCGGCCCGGATTCGACGCTGGTCGAAGTGCCGGGGCTGGCGATGAAGGACCTGCAAGCCCAGGCGGCGAAATTCGATCCGACGGTGCTCGCGCAGGACATCGCCGTGCTGGAGGAACTCCGCCGGCAGATTCGCACGAGCCAGGCGGGTCGGGCGCTGCTCGATGCGGCGCTCGTTCGTCTCGCGCTGGCGGAGCAGTTCACGCAGATCGGCGATCTTCTCGCCGCCGCCAACGGTCAAGCGTCGGCGCCCGCGCTAAAAAAAAAGTCCGTTGAGCCGGTAGCCCCGGTGCCGCAACCCGCGCCCCCGCCTGCTGCCGCACCCGTCGCCGCTTCCGATCCTGAAGACGACGACGAGCTCCCGGCCGTTGGAAAAGTCTGGGACAGTTCCGGCCCATCGCTGTCGGAATTGATGAAGCAGCGCGCCGCCGCCGCCGTTCCCCCAGCGCCCGCGCCTGAACCCGTCGTCAATATCGAACCCATCGACGTGAAGAATCTCCCCGAGGTCTGGCAGAAACTCCTCGACGCCCTCGAAGCCCGCGGGCCGGCGCTGCATTCGCTGGTGAGTCATGGTCGGCTGGCGACGATCGCGGATGGGCAAGCCGTCATCCGCTACGACCGCCGGCATGGGACCTTCGTCAAACTGCTCGAGCGCAATGGAAAGAAAGACACGGTGCGCGATCTGCTGACGCAGGTCACGGGCGCGCCGCTGGGCGTGCAGTTTGAAATCGATCCGAACGAAGAAGAAGGACAAGTCGCGGTTATGGAAGCACCGCCTGCGCCCCCCGCTCCAATCGCGCGTCCCGTCGTCCGTCGCGAGGCGCCCTCCGACGGGCTTGCCACTTCAGTGGCAAGCGCCCCGCCCCCCACCCCCGCAATCCGCATCACCGACGAACTGAAAGCGTCACTCCGCGAAAGCGAACCGCTGATCAAGCAGTTGATGGACGAGCTCAACGCCGACATCGTGAAAGTCGAGCCCCCCGAATCCGCGCCTTAACCTATAGAGGAAAGATGTTCGACGCCCTGAAAAACCTAGGCGACCTGAAGAACCTGATGTCCCAGGCCGCCGAGCTCAAACAAAAAATGCACCAACTCCAGGAGGAGATGGCCAAGCGCACGACCACCGCCGATTCCGGCGGCGGCATGGTCACCGCCACCGTCAACGGGCGGCTGGAACTGACCGCACTCAAGATCGACAAATCGCGCCTGGCGGATCCAAACGATACGGAGATGCTGGAAGACCTGGTCGTCTCCGCCGTCCGCGCCGCACAGGCCAAGATCGCCGCCGAGATGCAGACCGAAATGCAAAAGCTCGCCGGCGGCTTAGGCTTGCCACCGGGCGTGTTGCCGGGAATGTGATTGTGTTGCCGATTTTCGATTTGCAATTTTCGATTTAGAAAAAAGGAGAAGAAATGAACAAGAAACTCGCCCTGTTCACCTGTATCGCCCTGCTGGGCTCGATCGTCGTCTTCGCCGAGGAGGCGAAGAAGAGCTACGACAAGGCTCCGGAGATGAAGATCGACGTCAACAAGGCCTACATCGCCACGATCAACACCGGCAAAGGCAAGATCGTCGTCGAGCTGTTTCCCAAGGAAGCGCCCAAGACCGTCAACAACTTCGTCTTCCTGGCGAAGGATAAGTTCTACGACGGCACGATCTTCCACCGCGTGATCCCCAACTTCATGATCCAGGGCGGCGACCCCACCGGCACCGGCCGCGGCGGGCCGGGGTATCGCTTCGAAAACGAAAACCAGAACTCGACGCGAAAATTCGACGCCGGCATCGTCGCCATGGCCAACGCCGGGCCCGATACCAACGGCTCACAGTTCTTCATCGTCGACGGCCCCAGCGACTGGCTCACGGCCGACAAGTACACGATCTTCGGCAGCGTCAAAGAGGGCCAGGACGTGGTGAAGGCCATCGTCTCCGCCCCGCGCGATGAGAACGATCGGCCCAACGATCCGATCAAGATGGAAAGCGTCACGATCGAGGAGAAGTAGGCGGCCACAGTTCCGCGCGGAGCGTCTCGGCGATCCATTCGAGCACTTTCTTGTCGCTGCTGGGGTACAGCTCCAGCATCTGGTGTCCGTGCGCATGGATCACGATGCGGTTGGAGTGCGCCACATACTTCACGTCGTACACAGCCGCGCGATCGTAGCGTACAAAGGTCTGCGGCGTGCCGGGAACGGCGTTGTCGATGCTCAACTCTGTCGGCGTCAGCTCAAACACCATCGGCTTGTTGGGCCACAATCGCGAGAGAGCGATCCCACACACCACCAGGACGAGGAACAATCCCACCAGCGGGTGTACGAAGAACGCGAGGATCATCCCGCTGCTGCCAGCGAAGAAGAGTTGATGCCAGAACGGCACCGGCACCGCGATCATGCAGCGCCCTTCGCCGCGCTGGAAGATGATCCCATGGCGCGCGGGAAGATCCGCGTACGGCAGTTGCATCACCGGCTTCGCCAGCGGCGGCTCGGGCGAGTCCATGACGTGAATTGTAGCGAACTTTTTTCAGCTCACGCCGATGTCTTCGTTCCACAGCTGGGGATGCTCGCGGATGAACGTGGTCATCATTTCGATGCACTCGGCGTCGTTGAGATCGATCACCTCGACGCCGTTGGCGCGCATGAAGGCGGGGGATTTGCCCCACTTGCCTTCGCCGCCGGGGAAGGTCACCGATTCGCCGACGATCACCTTGGGCACGCCGAACTGGATCACCGCGCCGGTGCAGAGGTAGCACGGCATGAGCGTCGAATAGAGGACGGTGTCGGCGTAGGTTTTCTGTCGGCCGGCTTTGGTGAGGCAGTCGATCTCGGCATGGGCCATCGGGTCGCCGTGCTGCACGCGGCGGTTGTGGCCCCGGCCGATGATTTTCCCATCACGCACCAAGACTGATCCGATCGGCAGGCCGCCTTCCTTCAAACCCTGTTTGGCTTCATCGATGGCGGCACGAAGAAAAGGATCCATGGCGGCTCGCTCCTGTGCGCTGACGGCCGGCGACTGCTGATCGCGGGCGTGTTTCTCTTCGAAGATTTCCTTGCGATCCACTTCGACGTTCTTGGGCGCGACAAATCCAAGTCGCACCTTGTCGCCGCGGATATCGACGACCTTGACCTCGATTTGCCGGGCGATCATGACAGACTGATCGCGCTGTCGTGCTAAGACAAGCATGGCGGCTCCTTCCTGGGATAAGGCGCCGGACGTTTTGCGAGCCCGCGATTTCCATATCGCGGGCATCGGAGACGGGCGGGAGTATACCCGCTGCGCGAGCCGGGCAAATGGATCAAAACCCGAACTGATCCCAGGCCGCATTTGATAAACGCAGATGTCGCTCCAGTGTGGCGGCCATCTCTTGCAGATCGCGCAGATCCGGCCCGAGAAGCAGGACGATTTTCTTTTCGTCGCGCAGGCGGGCTATCAGCATTGCGGTGTAGCTGCCACGCGGGGGATCGAGCTTGATCGCCTCAATGCCGGCGATTTCCGCCGGCGTGTAGCTTCGCTTAACGCGCCGATTGCTCACCGACCCTTTGAGGCGCAGTCCACCCGCATCCGCGCGCAGCGACCATTTGATCTGAGTTCCCAGCTGCCACGCGAAGCCGGTTGACGCGACGACGCTGATCGCCAGGAATGTGGCCGGGATCGCGATGCCCTGCCCGGTTCGACGGCGTGCGACGATTTCTTTCCCGAGGAATCCGGTCGTCAGCGCCATCAGCACGACGAAAAAGATGACCGCCGCCGGCTCGCGCCACGGCCTGGGCTTGTAAGAGTAGGTGACGGCTTCGGCCGTCTCGTCGCGGCGGATGAGCGCGTTCGCGCCAGGTGCGGCGTAATCCAATGGCGTCGCAGACGACATGCTCGCTTCATTCTATCGGATCGAGCGCCCCTTGGCCGACGTCGCGGACCGGGGAAGGCGAGCGTCAGTGCGATGCAGCTTGGCGATCTCGACGATCACTCGATGCTCGGTGCCGGGCAGATCGACGGGATGGACGATTGCTTCACCCCCGCCGCCGAGCTTGATGGCTCTCCTTGCCGGCGGTAGCTCCTCGGCCACTTTCGGCCCCTTCATCGCCAGCATTTTCCCGCTGATTTTGACGAGCGGCAGGCACCACTCGGCCAGCCATTCCATCGTGGCGACGGCGCGGGCGAGGACGATGTCGAAATTCTCGCGGTTGTTGCTTCGGCCGACGTCTTCGGCACGCCATTCGGAGACCGAGGCGTTCTTCAGATCCAACGCCTCGATCGCCTGCTTGAGGAAGGCGGCTTTTTTCTTGGTCGATTCGATCAGCAGGACCGTCGCATCCAGTCGGACGATGGCGAGCGGGATTCCCGGCACCCCCCCGCCGCTGCCGACGTCGGCGAGGCGGAATTCGTTCTTTGGCAAGAAGGGAAGAACCGTCAGCGCATCACCGACGTGTTGCACCTCGGCGGCGGAGCGGTCGGTGATGCGCGTGAGGTTCATCTTCGCGTTGGCCTCGAGAAGAAGATCGAGGTAACGCGCAAGCTGCGCGTGCTGATCGGCACTCAGCTCGACGCCGGCACGGTGGGTCAGGGCAGTCCAGAGTTCTCGCACGCCGGCATCATCTTTCCAGCACATTGGGATCCTAAGCTTAGAATTCCACGTGGACAAGTTGTCG
>JADMIO010800086.1_pt1 | contig 10638 bp, 8 predicted proteins | sample 8958161 | NCBI WGS metagenome assembly JADMIO01 (sample SAMN16585339, study PRJNA669376) | soil metagenome | isolation source: Crop rotation soil | place: USA: Cullars Rotation, Alabama | collected 2011
CTTTCCCCGCGGCGGACGCGGTGCAGGGGAGGACGGCCGCTGCCCACCTGCCGAAGCGCTGCCGGACTCGACCGTGGATCGCGAGCGTTCGAGTCAGCAACTTCCGTGCACACGCCGACGGCGACTCATCGCACGTATCCGGGCGCTCGTGCCTGCAGACCTTTGCGCGGTGCCGCAGAAAGCTGCAGGGTGCGCGGCTCGTTCTACGCGTGCGCGCTCAGTCGCGCGCGGCGGCGGTCACAAGCGGTACTTCTTGAGCTTGTACCAGAGCGTTCGCTCGCTGACGCCGAGACGGCGCGCGGCCTCGGCCTTGTTGTCACCGTTCTCGGCGAGCGCCCGCAGGATCAGCTTCCGCTCGAGCTGCGCCACGGCGCCCTCGAGCCCGCTCTCGTCGATCGGCGGCTCGTCGGCGGGCGGCGTGTCCGCGACCGGCAAGAGCGTTCGGAGGAAGGGCGCGTCGATCGTGGTGCCGGGGTTCAAGACGACCGCGCGCTCGACCAGGTTCTGCAGCTCGCGCACGTTGCCCGGCCAGTCGTAGCCCTCGAGCACGGGACCGGCGTCGGGGGCCATGCGGAGGTCGCTCTTGCCGAGCTCGCTCGCGAACCGACGGAGACACGCCTCGAAGAGGGGGCGCACGTCCTCGCGGCGCTCGCGGAGCGGTGGCACCTCGATGTGGAAGACGTTCAGCCGATAGTACAGGTCCTCGCGGAACGTGCCGGCCTGCATGCCGGCCCCGAGGTCGCGGTTGGTCGAGCTCAGCACGCGCACGTCGACGGGCACCCGGCGGTTGGTGCCGACTGGCTCGACGATGCCCTCCTGGAGCACGCGCAGGAGCTTCGCCTGCAGCGGGTAGGGCATGTCGCCGATCTCGTCGAGGAAGAGCGTGCCCCCGTCGGCGATCTCGAACTTGCCGATGCGCGCCGCTTGGGCTCCCGTGAAAGCCCCGCGGGCGTGGCCGAAGAGCTCGCTTTCGAGCAGCTCGGCCGGGATGGCCGCGCAGTTGAGCGGGACGAAGAGCTTGCTCTCGCGCGGGCTCCGGTTGTGGATGGCGCGCGCGATCAGCTCCTTGCCGGTGCCGGTCTCGCCAGTGATGAGGACGGCGCTCTTGGTCTGGGCCACGCGCTGCACCAGGTCGAAGATGCGCTGCATGGCAGGGGAGCTGCCGACGATGTTCTCGAAGGCCGCCGGTTGGTCGTAGCGTTCCCGCAGATAGCGGTTCTCGGTGCGGTAGCGGGTGAGCTCGAGGGCGTTCCGGATGACGACCTCGACCGCGTCGACGTCGAACGGCTTCAGGATGAAATCGAATGCGCCGTGCTTCATCGCTTCGACGGCCGTCGCGACGGTGCCGTAGGCCGTCAGCACGATCACCGGCACCTCGGCGTCGAGCGCCCGCAGGCGCTCGATCCACGCCATGCCGCCCATGCCCGGCATGCGGAGGTCGGTCAGGACGAGATCGAACTTCTCCGCCTGGAAGGCGGCGAGCGCCTCCTCGCCGCTCTCGGCGGGCGTCGACTCGAGCCCGATCTGCTCCAGCAGCATCTGCAGGACGCGGCGCATCTTGCGCTCGTCGTCGACGACCAGCACCCGCTTCATGCGCGACCCTCCGCCGCCGGCAGCTCGACGCGAAAGGTCGCGCCGGACCCGGGCGTACTTCGTACCGACACGCGCCCGCGATGTGCGACCGCGACCCGCTCGACGAACGCCAGCCCGAGGCCCGTCCCGCCCTCCCGGCGTGTGAAGAACGGCGTGAAGATCTCGGCGTGCAGCTCCGGCGCGATCCCGGGCCCGTCGTCGGCGACCTCGAATCCGACCTGGCCGTGCTCCGGCCCGAACGTGCGGACCGTGATGTGGCCGCTTTTCGGCAACACGTGCAGCGCGTTCACGAGCAGGTTCAAGGCCACTTGATAGATCTGCTCGGGGTCGCAGAGCGCGAGGCAAGGGGTCGGGAACTGCGACGTCACGACGACGTGCTGGGAGGCTGCTTGCCCGCTCACGAACTCGACCGCTCGTTGCAAGAGCGGCGCCAGCAGCGTCTCCTCGATCGACGGCTCGTGCGGGCGGCCGAGCTCGGTGAGCGCCGCCACGACGCGCTCGAGGCGATCGACCTCGCCGACGATCATGTCGACGAGCTCGCCGGTGCGCCGCGGGTCGCTGCCGGCCGAGCGGCCGAGCATCTGCGCCGAGCCGCGCATGATGCCGAGCGGGGTGCGGATCTCGTGGGCGAGGCCGGCGGCGATCTCGCCGACCGAGGCGAGCTTGGCGGCGGAGACGAGATCCCGCTGGGCGCGCCGGAGATCGTCGGCCATGCCGTTGAACGCCTGGGTGAGCTCGCCGATCTCGTCGTGCGAGCGGATCGGCAGGGGCGGTCGCGAGGTGTCGCGCGCGAGGTCGCGGGCGGCGACGGTGAGGGATTGCAGCGGCAGCGTCATGCGGCGGGCGAGCATGGTCGCCGCGGCCACCCCGCCCGTCAAGACCACCGCGAGCGCGGCGAGGAGACGAAGCCGCATGCGTCGGATCGGGAGCAGCGCCTCGGCGCGCGGCTCGAGGGCGAGCACCCACCACGACGCGACGGGCGGATGGAGGCGCACGCGCCCGACCAACGCGTCGATCGTCGGCTCGTACACGTACTCGCGGCGGCTCGCGGACACCGGGAGCGCCAGCGTGCTCCAGCCGTCGCGCGCGAGGTCGTGATCCGCGAACGCGGCACTGCCGTCGTGGGCGGCGTCGCCGATGACGAGGCCGTCGTCGTTTACGATGAGGAGATCGACCACGAGGCCCGTCGCGGCGAGGTCGCGGCTGACGTCGGCGGCGATCGCGGTCAGCTTGGTCCAGTCGTAGAGGGCGAGCAGCGCCCCGATCACTGCCTCCGGATTCTCGGGGTCGAAAATGGGCGTCGCGAGCGCCAGCACGTGCTGTCGATGATGGGGCGACGGAGCCGGGCCGAGCAGAACCGTGTCGCGCGCCACGATGGCCTCGTGCCACCCCGCGGCGGCAGGCGGCGAGACGCCGATCAGGTGCGGATCGCTCGACGCGATCGTGCGGCCGTTGGGATCGACGACGAAGAGGTCGAGGTAGGCGGGATCGCCGCCGTGCTGCCCCTGCAGGAAGGTCGCGATGCGCTTGTCGACGTCGCCGACGATGATCTCGCGCATGACGTCCTGGCGTGCCCAGCCCCGGAGCTTTCCTTGCTGCTCCGCGAGCGCGGCTTCGAGATCGCCCCCGACGTCGGCGGCGACCATGTGCAACTGATGGCCGACGGTGGCCTCGAGCGCGCGCGAGGCGTCGCGCGACGCGATGATGCCGAAGATTCCCGCCGGCAGGACGACGAGCGCGAAGGCGAGCAGTGCGAGCTTCCAGCGCAGCGTGAGCGGTGATCGTCCTTCCATTGGTTGTCGGGGTATCCGGGTTCGTCTAGATCTCATCGGCCCATCAAGGGGCCCATCACCTTTGCAAGAAGAAAGCCGAGCCGTCGAACGGACGTTCCGCAGCCCGCGATCGATTGCCCGCGCGATCGCGCGATCGCTCGTGGTGGCGCTCGCGCTCGTGGCCCTCGTCGCGCAACAGGCGCGCGCGGCCAATGCTCCGATGGCCCCCGTCGAAGCGAGCGAGAAGCCGCTCACCTCGTGGTCGAGTCGCGTCGGGGCCCTGACCTACACGCCGGGGCGCGGCTTTCGCTTTGGCGATACCGGTCTCACGCTCGGCGGCTATTCCAACCTGACGCTGCTCCGCGACGAGGGAAAACCGGCCCGTCTCAGTCTCGAGGACCTCAGCCTCTTCGTGATCTACGAGCCGATTCAGCGGCTGCGCTTCTTCTCGGAGCTCGAGTACGCCGACGTGTTCGACGTCGACGACCAGGGACACGTCGACAGTCGGGAGGAGTCGGCGTCGGTCGAGCGGATGTATCTCGACGTCGACGTCTCGGACGCCGTGAAGCTGCGCGGCGGCATCTTCCTCACGCCGGTCGGGCGCTGGAATTTGATCCACGCCGCGCCGCTCGTGTGGACGACGTCGCGTCCGCTCACGACGGAACGCGCGTTCGATCCGAACGTGACGGGCGTGATGCTCTCGGGGTCGCTCTTCCCGTCGTCGGGAACGCTCACGTACGACGTCTTCGACCAGTTCGCGGGTCCGATCGAGGGGAACCCCGATTTCGATCCCGCCGATCACAGCGCGGGCGCCCGCGTGCAATACGACGCCGATCGCGGTTGGTCGGTCGGGACGAGCTACGTCGCCGCGCTGCGGGACGGGGACTGGCGGCACCTCGCCGGTCTCGACGCCCTGTGGAGTCACCGTCCGCTCGAGATCATGGCCGAGGCCATCCTCGACGCGGGGAGCGGCGGCGCGCCGGAATGGGGCTTCTACGTGCAGCCGGTGCTGGCGGTGAGCGAGCGCCTCGCGCTGGTCTTTCGCTACGAGCACTACGCCGCCGCGGGCAGTCCGCCGCAGGTGAACCTCATGACGACCGGGTTCGCGCTCCGGTTGCTGCCGACCGTGGTGTTCAAGAGCGAGTACCAGGTCGTCGATCGGCACACCGCGGTCGCGCCCGCCGGGTTCCGGGCCTCGATCGCGGTGCTGTTCTGATCCATGCGGATCTTCGCCGGCATGTTGACGCTCGTGGTCTTCGGTCTCCTCGTGGCGCCCGCGCCGGCCGCCGAGGAGCTCGAGCTCGCGATCATCGTGCACCCGTCGCGGGCGACCACGCTCACCGTCGAGACGTTGAAGCGCATCTATCTCAAGCGCCAGCGTTTCTGGGACGACGGGCACGCGATCGTCGCCATCAATCAAGAGCTCGCGACGCCGGCACGCGAGGCCTTCACCCGCATCGTCTTTGGCGACGAGGCGGTGCGCCTGCCCGCGTATTGGAACGAGCAGTACTTCCACGGCGTGCTGCCGCCCATCACGCTCGGGTCCGAGGAGGCGGTCGTGCGCTACGTCGCGAGCCGCCCCGACGCGGTCGGCTATGTGGATGCGCGTCACGTCGACGCATCGGTCGCGACCGTGCTTCGGCTGCGGGCCGGCTTCTGACGATCGCACGGCCGCGGTGCGTCCGCGGCGCGCGTGGTGCTCATTGCGCGGGACAGGCCGAGGGAAACGACAACCCCGCCGCGGCGCGGAGCACGTTCACTCCGTCCGTGACCGAGACGGTGCCGCTGCCGTCGACGTCGCAGCGGCTCGGCGCGCACAGGCTCGGAAGCGCGGCCGCCGCGCGCAGCGCCTGCACGCCGTCGGTGACCGTCACGGTGCCACTGCCGTCGGCGTCGCCGCAGATCGAGGCGCCCGATGCCCCGACGGTCACCGTCCACGCGCGCACGCTCGTCACGGTGTCGCGGACGGTCGGGTGGATGATGGGCGACATGTCGGTCACCTGCAGCGCCAGCGTGTGGATGCCCGGCGCCGCGGTGAGCGTGAACGAGGCGCGGGCGCCGTTGGCGACGTTCGCCGCCGTCATGGGCACGCCGTCGACGAGCCACTGGGTGGCGACCGGGGGGCCGTCGATCGGTCCCAGCACGGCCGCGCTGAACGTGCCCCCGCTCTCCGGGACGGTCACCGCGCCGACCGGCGGCGTCTCGGTGCCGGGCTCGATGTTGTCGATGCCGTCGGCCGGCGCGCCCCAGCCGCCCTGGTAGTAGCGGAGGGCGAGCGTCTCGGCGGCGACGTCGCAGAAGGGGGCGCCGTTCACGCGCATGATGCAGGCGAAGCCTTGGCGGTAGACGCCGAACCCCAAGTAGCGCGCGCCCTGCCAGAGGCCGGCGGCGGTCTCGATCGTCGGCGGATCGATCGACGGAATCGGCTGCGCCGCCGCGATCCAGCGCTGCCATTTGATGAGCCCGCGGCTCGTCTGATCGGTGACGTTGGGCTCGCAGAGCGCGGACCCGACGTTCACGTCGCTGCACCGCGGATAGCCGGGGAACGGGTCGTCGTACTCGTCGGCGAGGCGCCCGAACGTGTGGCCGTGCTCGTGCTGTGTGACCAAGGTCTGAAGGCCGCTGACGCTGACGGCCGAGAGCGGACCGCCGGTGCCGCCGTAGACGGGGGTGTTGACGAGCACGACGATCAGGTCCCAATCCGGAACCGCCGCGGCCGCGGTGAAGACCTTTGCGTTGTCGACGGTGAGCGCGCGCTGCACGTTGAACGAGCAGAAGGTCGCGTCGAAGGCGGTGTCGACGGTGACGGTCGGCTCGCCGAACGCCGTCGTGTCGCCGCAACAGGTCTGGATGCGGCCGTACTGGTCGCACCCGCTCACGAAGGCGGGTTGATCCGCGCCCGACTGGTTCGACGGCACGAACAGCGCCGCGACGTTGGCGTAGTTCCGATACTCGCGGAGCGGCGTGATCGAGACGAAGCCCGCCGCGAGGTCGGCGGCGTCGGCCTCGAACTTCGCGCGCTCCGCGGCGGTGTACCCGTCGCCCATGATCAACATGTCGAGCCGGTTCGCGGGGTCGCCGTTGCGAACGATCTGCACGACGTCGGGAGCGGGCGCGGGGGCGACGCTCGGGAGCGCGTCGAGGCGGAGCTCCGCCGCGCGGCTGAACGCCGCCGACTCGAGCGCGAGCCGTGCCCCGGGCACGATCGGGACGCGGGCGACGAACGTTCGCGCGCCGCCGGGAATGCGATGCGCCTCGATGGCGAAGGTGCCGTCGCCGAGCGGCTCGCCCGGCGTCTCGCTGCGGAGCTCCGTCGGCAGGAGTTGCGTGTCCTCCCAGACGAGCGACCCCGCGGCGTCGCGCATCCGAAGCGTCACGGTGGTGGTGTCGCGGCTTGCGGCCGGCACGGCCGTCGCTCGCGACGGCTCGGCTCTGCTGACGACGACCGGCGTCGAGAAGATCGGCTCCACCGACCCGTCCGGCAAGATGGAGAACACGACGTACTCGATGGGCTCCTCCGCCGCGCGAGCGGGCAAGGCCGTGGCGCAGAGGAAACTCCCGAGCGCGACGACGGTCAGCAGGCGCAGGATCCGCAGAAGCGGCCGCACGCGTTACCCGAGGTGCCGGCGCAGGAATGCCCCGGCACGATCGAGCGCCTGTTGCCCCTCGGGAAGGATGTTCGCGAAGATCTGCCACACGTGCGGGACCTCGTCGGTCAGATCGAGCTCGCACGCGACGCCGGCATCGCGCGCCTTCGCGGCGATGCGGGTGGCGTCGTCGAGCAGCACCTCGTGCCGGCTCGCCTGGATCAAGAGCGGCGGCAGGCCGGAAAGATCGGCGTAGAGCGGCGCGGCGAGCGGCGTGCGCGCGTCGATCGTCCCGAGACCCAGATAGAACCGCGCGAAGTGAAGGATCGAGGCGCGGCTCAACATCGGGTCGTCGAGATTGGTGTCCATCGAGGCGCCCGTCCCCTCGAGGTCGACCCACGGCGAGAAGCAGACGCCCGCGTTCGGCAGCGGCTCGCCGAGATCGCGGAGCGCCACCAGGGTCGCGATCGTGAGGCCGCCGCCAGCCGAGTCGCCGGCGATCGCGAGGTGCGCGGGAGCGATGCCCTGCGCGCGCAGCCAGCGATAGGCCGCGACCGCGTCGTCGACCGCAGCCGGGTGCGGGTGCTCGGGTGCGAGGCGATACTCGATCGCGAGCACGCGCGCGCCGGCGGTGCGTCCGAGGCGCGCGGCCAGGTCGCGGTGGGTGTTGAGCGATCCGACGACGTAACCGCCGCCGTGCAGATAGAGGATCACGTGCGACGGATCGATCCCCGGTGCGGTGATCCACTCGGCCGTCATGCCCGCGACGATGAGGCGCTCGATCTGCACGTCGGGCTCGACCGCGAACGTCCCGGCCATGGCCTCGAGACCCTCGCGCATCTCCGCCGGCGAACGCTCGCCCTCGAGCGGATTGCCGACCAGCATCTGGAGAACCATCTGAAGCTCGGGACTCGCCATGCGCCGCCATTGCCACGGCGACGAAGGCCAGTCCAGCCGAGGCGGCGCGGCGCGGCGAGCAGATGCCGCGCCTCGTGACTCGTCGACCTCCGGCGTCGCCGCAGACCCGTATCGTCCCGATCGGGACCCTGTCACGCGCCTTGCGCACGTTCGACCCGTGCCCTACCGTCGCGCCGTCATGCTCGGTGCGCTCGCGGGTCGTCGTGTGCTGTTCGTGGTCGGCAAGGGCGGGGTCGGAAAGAGCACCGTCGCGACCGCGCTCGCCGTCGCGTTGGCGGAGGCGGGCAAGCACGTGCTGCTCGCGCAGATGGAGCCGAGCCGGCGCCTCGCCGAGTTCCTCGGCATCAGCGGCACCGGTGACGGCATCGTGGAGGCGTTGCCGAATCTCTGCGTGCTGACGGTCGACGGCGAGTCGGCGCTGAGCGAGTACCTCGGGCTCGTCCTGCCGGTGCGGCGCGTCCAGCGGATGGTCGTCGAGAGCAAGCTCTACCATCACTTCGTCGCCGCGGCGCCGGGGCTGAAGGAGCTCATGACGGTCGGGAAGATCTGGTACGAGGAGCAGCTCGTCTCGAAGGGCCGTCCCAAGTGGGACGTCATCGTGGTCGACGCGCCGGCGACGGGCCACGTGCTGCAATACCTGCGCATGCCGAGTGCCGCGGCAGAGGCGTTCGGTCCGGGTCTCGTGCGCCGCGAGGCGCACAAGGTGATGGAGCTGCTCACCGATCCCGCGCGCACGGCGGTCTGTCCGGTCACGACCGCCGAGGAGATGCCCGTCAACGAGACGACCGAGATGTATCAGCAGCTCCGTGAGCGGCTGCGCATGCCGCTCGGCGTGCTGTTCGTGAACCGCGTGCACGCGGCGCCGCTCGCGCCCGACGCGGTACCGAACGCGCCGAAAACCGGTGCCGAGGCTTCCGCCGGCGTCGACACGCTGATCGCCGACGTGCTCCGCTGCGCCCGCGAAGAGGCGGGGTGGGCCGCGATCAATCGGCGCTACCTCGATCGCCTGCGCGAGGCGGTGCCGATGCCGACCGTCGTGTTGCCCTTCCTCTTCGCCGAGGAGTTCGGCCTCGACGAGGTGCGGACGCTGATGGCGAACGCGTCGCGGCAGCTCGAGCCGGCGGGCGCCGCGGAGTCCGTCTGATGCTCGCGAACCTCGTCCGCGATCATCGCGTCGTCGTGTGCGTCGGCAGCGGCGGCGTCGGCAAGACGACGACGGCGGCGACGATCGCGCTCTGGGGCGCGCTGACCGGGCGGCGCGCCGTCGTGCTCACCATCGATCCGGCGCGTCGGCTCGCGAACTCGCTCGGCATCGCCGAGCTCGGCGACGAGCCGCGCCAGGTCGATCCCGCGCTTCTCGCGACGACCGGCACCACCCCCACGGGCTCGCTCGCGGCGATGATGCTCGACCAGAAGAACGCCTGGGATCGGCTCGTCGCGCGCCACGCGCCCTCCGAGGACGTCCGCAAACGGATCCTCGAGAACCGCTTCTACTTGAACCTGTCGCAGAACTTCGCGGGCTCGCACGAGTACATGGCGATCGAGCAGCTCTGTCTGCTCTGCGAGAGCGACGCGTACGACTTGATCGTGCTCGACACGCCGCCGACCAAGCGCGCGCTCGACTTCTTCGAGGCCCCCGAGCGCATCCGCGACTTCCTCGACCGCAAGGTCGTGCGCTGGTTCGTCATGCCCTACCTCTCGCAGGGTTGGGCGGCGGCGAAGGCGATGAACCGCACCGTCGGCTTCCTGTTCCGGAAGCTCGAGGAGGCGACGGGCGTGAGCGCGCTCGCCGAGGTGTCCGACTTCTTCTCCGCGATGAGCGGCATGTTCGACGCGTTCACCGCGCGGACCGACGTCATCCACGACATCCTGCGCGCACCGAGCACCGCGTTCGTGCTGGTGACGGGTCCGGAAGAGCAGGTGTTGACCGAGGCCGAGTTCTTCTCCGAGCGCATGCAGTCGATGCGGATGCCGCTCGGAGGCGTCGTCTTCAATCGCGTCCACGAGGAGTTCGTCGCCGCTCCGGAGGCGTTCCGCGGCGGCACCGTCGCGCGCGTCGACGAGGACGCCGTGCGCGCGGCGCTCCTCGACGGCGGGGTGCCGGTCCAGCACGTGTCGTGGCTGGCGTCGAATTTCGTCGACTATCAGCTGCTCGCGCGGGGTGAGGCGCTTCGCATGGAGCAGTTCCGGACCGGGCTCTCGCGGCGCGTGCCGTTCGTCACCGTGCCGAACTTCGATACCGACGTGCACGACCTCGCGAGCCTCACGCGCATGCACGCCTATCTGTTCGACGAGGGTGCCGGCGATGCGAGCGGCGCGGCGAAGGCGGCGTCAGCGCGGCGCGGGCGGCGGCGGAGCCGGTAGCAGCACGCGTCCGCCGTCGAGCGGCGCGGCCGAGACCTCGTAGCTCGACCGATAGCTGTCCCAGCTCCGGCAATGCTCGCAGTAGCCGCGCCACTCCTCGGCCTCGGCCCCGCACACCTGACACCGGAAGACCCCGAGGGCGCACGCCGCGAGCGCGTGCCGGAAGGCGCGCACGGCGTCCTCCTGCGCGCCGCGGCGCACGTGCATCTCGGCGAGAAGGCCGTGGTATCCCGCGAGCGTGTTCCATGGCGGGCCGATGCGGGTGAGCTCGGTCGCGGCCTCGTCGAGCTGTCCGGTGCGGATCAGCTGACGAGCGCGAAAGAGGCGGGCGGTGCCGTCCTCCGGGCGCCGTCGGAGGAGCCGACGCGTGAAGACCTCGAGCCGCCGCGCGCGCGGCGGGAAAG
>JADMIO010871584.1_pt1 | contig 10638 bp, 9 predicted proteins | sample 8958161 | NCBI WGS metagenome assembly JADMIO01 (sample SAMN16585339, study PRJNA669376) | soil metagenome | isolation source: Crop rotation soil | place: USA: Cullars Rotation, Alabama | collected 2011
AGGTGAGCCAGTGTGATTACATTTGCGGCCTAACTGTGGCCAGTCCAGTTACGCTGGAGTCACTAGTATTTAGGTGACACTATAGAAGCGGCCGCGACAACTTGTCCACGTGGAATTCTAAGCTTAGGATCCCAATGTGCTGGAAAGAAGTAATGCTGCAATCTTAGAAGCACAATTATTAATGCTGGCTTCGCACAATATCCTGAACCCGCAAAACGGAACACCAATTACCATTCCATCACAAGACATGGTTTTAGGTTTATACTATCTTACAAAAGGTAAAAAAACCATCGGTGATGAAATCGTACGTGGACAAGGAAAAGTATTCTATTCAGCAGAAGAAGCAATCATTGCATTAAACGAAAATAAAGTTGATTTACATGCGAATGTAAAATGCAGAGTGCGTGTGAAAGAAGGTGACGAATTCAAAATGAAAATAATCGATACAACAGTGGGTCGTTTATTATTCAATGAAGTGGTTCCTGTAGAATGCGGTTACGTAAATGAGCTTTTATCTAAAAAGAATATCAAAACGGTAATTGGGGAAGTATTGGTAAGTACTAATATTCCAACGACTGTAAAATTCCTGGATGATATAAAAGAAATTGGTTTCCGTCAGGCATTTAAAGGTGGATTGTCATTTAATATTGATGACTTGATCATTCCTGATGTAAAACAAAAATTACTGACAGGTGCTACGGAAGAAGTGGATGAAGTTTGGTCTAACTTTAATATGGGTTTAATTACCAATAACGAACGTTATAACCAAATCATCGATATCTGGACACGTGTGGATACAAGAATCACTGAAACGTTGATGAAAGAAATTTCAACACACAAACAAGGGTTCAACTCGGTGTACATGATGTTGGATTCAGGAGCGCGTGGTTCTAAACAACAAATTAAACAATTAGGTGGTATTCGTGGATTGATGGCTAAACCCCGTAAATCCGGTTCAACAGGTGGTGAGATTATCGAGAATCCGATTCTTTCTAACTTTAAAGATGGTTTGAACGTATTAGAATACTTTATTTCTACGCACGGTGCGCGTAAAGGTTTGGCGGATACAGCGTTAAAAACTGCAGATGCGGGTTACTTAACCCGTCGTTTGGTAGACGTTGCACAGGATGTAGTAATTAATGGTGTTGACTGCGGAACATTACGTGGTTTGAATACTTCAGCATTGAAAGAAAATGAAGAAGTAATCGAATCATTATTTGACAGGATAGTTGGACGTACTGCATTGTTAGATGTAGTGAATCCATTGACCGGCGAAGTAATCGTGAAAGAAGGGGAAATGATTTTAGAAGCGGCAGCTACTATCATCGAAGAATCACCTATCGAAAGCGTGGAAATCCGTTCAGTATTAACCTGCGAAATGCGTCGTGGTGTTTGTGCAAAATGTTATGGCAGAAGTTTAACCAATAACAGACCGGCACAATACGGAGATGCAGTGGGTATCGTGGCAGCACAATCTATCGGTGAGCCGGGAACACAGTTAACCTTACGTACATTCCATACGGGTGGTACGGCAGCGTCTGTGGCTTCTGAATCTCAGATGATTGCTAAATTCGACGGTAAGTTAGAATTCGATAGTATTAAAACGGTAAAACAAGATAGCGAAGATGGCGAGATGAAATCTGTAGTGATTGGAAGAACCGGTGAGATCAACATCATCGATGAAACAACGGACAGAGTATTAATCACCAACAATATTCCTTACGGAGCTTCTTTATCTGTTAAGAACGGACAAAAGGTGAAGAAAGGGGATGTTATCTGTTCTTGGGATCCATTTAACAACGTAATCATTTCAGAGTTTAAAGGCTCTATTAAATATGAACACGTAATTGAAGGTATCACATATCGTGAAGAATTGGAAGAGCAGACAGGTCACCGTGAAAAAGTAACAATTGAATCTCGTGATAAGAAAAAATCTCCTTCATTATTGATCGTTGACGAAAAAGGAAAAGAATTATATTCTTATTCGGTTCCGGTAGGTGCGCATATTTCTGTGGAAGATAAAGAAGCGGTATTGCCTGGTTCTATCATCGTGAAAATCCCACGTATCTTAAGTAAGGTACGAGATATCACGGGTGGTTTGCCACGTGTACAGGAATTATTCGAAGCAAGAAATCCATCAAACCCGGCGAAGGTTTCCGAGATTGACGGACAAGCAACATTCGGTAAAATCAAACGTGGTAACCGTGAGGTGACCATCACATCGAAAGATGGCGTTCAAAGAAAATACCTGGTTCCTTTAACTAAACATATATTAGTACAAGACGGTGACTTCGTGAAAGCGGGTATGCCATTATCAGATGGTGCAATTACACCAAGTGATATCTTGAAAATCAAAGGACCTGCCGCATTACAGGCGTATTTAGTAAACGAAATTCAGGAAGTTTACCGTTTACAAGGTGTACGTATCAACGACAAACACATCGAAGTAATCGTGAAACAAATGATGAGTGACGTATTGGTGAGTGATGCAGGAGATACTAAATTCTTAGAAAACGAAAGAGCGGATAAATTCGAATTCATCGAACAAAACGATTATATCTACGATAAAAAAGTAATTACGGAAGCAGGAGATTCCGAACAGTTGGTAGTTGGACAAATCGTAACGATGCGTCAGATTCGTGAAGAGAATTCTTTCTTGAAACGTAACGATAGAAAACCGGTTGAATTCCGTGATGCCATTCCGGCAACAGCAAGTCCGTTGTTACAAGGTATCACAAGAGCTTCCTTAGGAACTGCAAGCTGGATTTCAGCTGCATCCTTCCAGGAAACTACTAAAGTATTAAACCAGGCTGCTATTAACGGTAGAATCGACTTAATGCGTGGTTTGAAAGAAAACGTAATCGTCGGTCACAGAATTCCGGCAGGTACAGGTGTTCGTGAATTCGAAAACGTGATGGTAGGTTCTAAAAAAGAATACGAACGCATGATGGCTAAGAAAGCAATGATAGAAGAAGATGAAGAATAATATATTCTTCTGGTAAATAAAAAGTCCCGTCTCGTTTTAAGCGAGACGGGATTTTTTTATATCGGTTTGCATATTCTTGTTTATATTTACAAACAGAAGTATCAGACAAAATTAAAATTTATACCATGGAAAATAATAATAATCAAAACCAGATAAATATAGAATTGCCGGAAGATATCGCAGATGGCGAATATGCGAACCTGGCAATCATCACACACTCTAATCAGGAGTTTGTAGTGGATTTTGTAAGACTGGCACCCGGAGTTCCGAAAGCAAAAGTGAAATCAAGAATCATATTGACACCTCAGCATGCAAAACGTTTAATGATGGCATTAAGCGAAAATGTACGCAAATTTGAACAGGCGCACGGTGAAATAAAAGAATTTGACCAGATTGCCTACCCTTTAAATTTTGGTACACCCACTACACAAGCTTAAGACTGCATGAAAAGTATTGAGGAAGAAATAAAGCAGAAGAAATTCCCTAACATCTATATAAAAACAGATGTAAATTTGTTGTTTACGTCCGGTTGGCTGCAAGCTGAACAGGGAAGGTTTTTTAAACAATACGGACTTTCCATTCAGCAATATAATGTACTGCGTATTCTCCGCGGACAACATCCTAAACCTGTCATGCTAAGCCAGATAACATCTCGGATGATTGATAAAATGTCAAATGCAACCCGTTTGGTAGAGAAACTGAAACAAAAAGAATTGGTAACGCGTGAGTTAAATGAAAAAAGCCGCCGCCAGGTGGATATCAATATCACAGAAAAAGGGCTGAAATTATTGTCGCAAATCGATGAAGTAATAAATAAACAGGTACCTCCAGGACACTTTGCCAATATCAGTATAGAAGAATTAGAGCAATTAAATTTAATTTTAGATAAAATAAGGAACTAAATTTTTTAATTTATTGTTTGTATATACAATAGTTGATATTGCAACTAAAATTTAAAACAAATAAAGGATAAAACAATGAACACAGTAATTCACAAAGCAGACGACAGAGGCAATGCAAATCACGGATGGTTAAATGCACACCATTCCTTCAGCTTTGCCGGTTTTTATGACCCTCAAAAGGAGCAATTCGGCACCCTGCGCGTATTAAACGATGATATCGTTGAAGCAGGCCGCGGCTTCGGAATGCACCCGCACAACAACATGGAAATCGTTACGATTCCGTTGAAAGGTGCCTTAAAACACAAGGATTCTTCCGGTGGGGAAGGTGTCATCAAAACAGGAGATGTGCAGATTATGAGCGCCGGAAAAGGGATCATGCATTCTGAACATGCAACCGAAGATGAAGACGTCAACTTATTTCAAATCTGGGTATTTCCTAAAAAGGTAAATATCGAACCAAGGTACGACCAGCGCTTTTTTGATGAAAGCGGCAGGGAAAATAAATGGCAGATTGTGGTGAGTCCGGAGGAAGTACATAATGCTCTTTGGATAAACCAGGATGCGTATTTTTCGTTGGGAAATTTTGATGCAGCCACCTCTTACCACTTAAATAAAGAAGACAATGGGGTGTATCTGATGGTGATAGAAGGAGAAATAGAAATCGAAGGAAACGTGTTGTCAAATCGAGATGCTATTGGTATTACAGATACAAAAGACTTTCAGATAAATGTTTTGAAACCTGCAAAATTATTAGCAATAGAAATACCGATGAAATAAATTGAGTAGATGACAGCCTCGCAGGATTGCTAAACATATAGTTTGGTAAACCTGCGGGCTTGATTTTAAAATAAACCCGCCAAATCTCAATTCAAAATATTATTTTTAAAATACCTATGGAAATTAAACACGAACATTTTAGCAGCAAAGGAGATTTCTTTGTACAGGATGCACAGGACAGAAAAATTGCGGTGATGACTTACATCATGACCGATGAACATACTATGCTGATAGAACACACCGTCGTAGGGGAAGAATTAAGTGGTCAGGGTATCGGAAGGAAACTGGTAGATGCCGGGGTTCAATATGCACGCGGGAAAGGATATAAAATTATTCCGCAATGCCCATACGCAAACTCAGTGTTCAAAAAAACGCCGGAGTATGCGGATGTTTGGGCCAAATAAAATTCGCTAATTCAATAACTCTATAATTAATATGGACGAAATTATAAAAGAATACAGAAAGGATGATGTCACCGTAGTGTGGCAGCCAAAAAAATGTATTCATTCCGCAAAGTGCTGGCGTGGCTTACCTAAAGCGTTTAATCCGAATGAGAAACCATGGATAAATCTGGATAATGTAACATCGGAAGAAATCATGGAACAAGTGTTGAAATGTCCGAGCGGTGCATTGAGTATAAAAGACGCCATGCCTGCCGTCAGGCAGGAACAAGATAAAACAGAAAGTATGTCAGAAGAATCAAATGCTGAAATCGTGGTGATTAAAAACGGACCTTTAAAAGTAAAAGGCAGCTTAGCTATAAAACATAAAGACGGAAAAGAAGAAACACAGAAAGAAGTTTATCTTTGCCGTTGCGGGCAATCAGAAAATAAACCTTTCTGTGACGGCTCCCATAAAAAATGCGGATTTAAAGACGAGTAATGATAGTATACACCCTTACTGCCAATGTAGATACAGACCTTGCTGAAGAATGGCTGCAATGGATGAAAGAAGAAGTCATTCAGTTTATACAGGAAACTCAATTATCGGTAAAATATAAAATTTTTAAGGTGTTGAATGATAATGAAGGCGTGACTTACACCTTCCAGTTTTATTTTAAGGATGCAGCGGTTTATAAGTTGTTTTTAAACGAACATCATAAAAACTTCGCACAGTTATTAAATAAATATTCACATCCGAAAGTGGCTTATTTTAATACCTTATTACAGCAATTGTAACAATAAATATCAGATTTCACGATCTTTTTCGAAAATTATAATTTTTAAAAAATTTAATTTGCACAATTTATTCAACCATTGTGTTGATAAATATTTGTAAACATTATAGTAAAATAAAAAAAATAAAGACCATATAATCAATTTGTTATAAAAAATATCCTACAACTATACTAAACTTAGGTATTGTCAAAGTGTTTTAATTATGTAATTTTGTAGTCCACAAATTTGAAAATACCTGAAAAAATGAAAACAACGGACATCATAGAGCAAAAAACGACTTATACTCAGGAAGAAGCCATTGCCGCTTCTTTAAAATACTTTAAAGGTGATGACTTAGCTGCCAGGGTATGGTTGAATAAGTACGCCTTAAAAGACTCTCATAACAATATCTATGAAAAGACACCGGATGACATGCACCGCAGGATTGCGCGTGAAATTGCCCGGATAGAAGTAAATTATCCAAATCCATTATCCGAAGAAATCATCTTCGACCTGATTAAGAATTTTAAATACATCATCCCGCAGGGAAGCCCGATGACCGGAATTGGAAATCCTTACCAGATTGCATCACTGTCAAACTGTTTTGTAATTGGCAACGATGGAGCATCTGATTCCTATGGCGGCATTATGAAAATCGATGAAGAACAGGTACAGTTGATGAAACGTCGCGGTGGTGTCGGTCATGATTTATCGCATATCCGTCCAAAAGGTTCTCCAGTAAAAAATTCAGCCTTGACATCAACAGGCTTGGTGTTGTTTATGGAACGTTATTCCAACTCCACCCGCGAGGTGGCACAAGACGGCCGCAGAGGGGCCCTGATGTTATCTGTTTCCATAGCACATCCGGACGCTGTAGATTTTATTGATGCAAAGCTGGAGCAGGGAAAAGTGACGGGTGCAAATATTTCTGTACGTATAGATGATAAATTTATGCAGGCAGTGGAACAACATACACCATATACACAACAATTTCCGGTAGACAGCGAAACGCCTTTTGTAAAAAAAGAAATGGATGCGCTAACTATCTGGAAAAAAATTGTGCATAATGCATGGAAGTCAGCAGAGCCTGGCATTTTATTCTGGGACACGATTACCCGCGAATCATTGCCGGATTGTTATGCAGAATCCGGGTTCAAAACTGTTTCTACCAATCCCTGCGGTGAAATTCCTTTGTGCCCTTATGATTCCTGCCGTTTACTGGCCATTAATTTATATTCTTACGTAGAGAATCCGTTTACAAAACATGCTTCGTTTAACTGGAATTTATTTAAGGAACATGTGGGATACGCACAACGTATCATGGATGATATCATTGATCTGGAGTTAGAAAAAATTGACACTATTTTAGAAAAGCTGAATAATGATCCGGAAACGGAAGAAGTTAAACACACGGAAATTAATTTATGGAATAAGATCCGTAACATGGCTGTATTGGGTCGCCGTACCGGCGTTGGCATCACTGCGGAAGGAGATATGCTGGCTGGTTTGGGTTTCCGCTATGGCAGCGACGAAGGAATTGCATTTGCCGTAGATATCCATAAAACAGTGGCTTTAGAGGCATACCGTGCATCAGTACATCTGGCAAAAGACAGAGGTGCATTTGAAATATTCGATGCAGAGAAAGAAAAAAATAATCCCTTCATGCTGCGGTTGAAAGAAGCAGATTCACAATTGTATTATGAAATGCTGGAGTATGGCAGAAGAAATATTGCATTGCTGACCATTGCCCCAACAGGAACGACCAGTTTAATGTCGCAGACAAGTTCCGGTATTGAACCTGTTTTTTTACCGGTGTATAAAAGACGCCGTAAGGTAAATCCGAATGATAAGAATGTACGTATAGATTTTGTGGATGAAGTAGGAGATTCCTGGGAAGAATATGTCGTGTTCCATCATCGTTTTAAAGAATGGATGGAAGTGAATGGCTATAACACCAACCGGAATTTTACGCAGGAAGAACTGGAAGAACTGGTCAAAAAATCACCTTATTATAAAGCCACTTCCAATGACGTAGATTACCTGAAAAAAGTACAGATGCAGGGCGCTATCCAGAAATGGGTGGACCATTCCATCAGTGTTACGATTAATATGCCGAATGATGTAACGGAAGAAATTGTGGGACAATGTTATATGGAAGCGTGGAAAGCGGGTTGTAAAGGAGTTACCGTATATCGCGATGGTTCGCGTTCCGGAGTGTTAATCAGTAATGATTCGACCAAAAAAGAAGAAACAGCAGAGACTACACATTTCCCGATAACACGACCGGTTTCGTTGAAAGCAGATGTAGTGCGTTTCCAGAATAATAAAGACAAATGGATTGCATTTATCGGGTTATTGGATAATAAGCCCTATGAAATTTTCACAGGCTTAAATGACGACGAAGACGGCATCTTATTGCCACGTTGGGTGAATGATGGTACCATCATAAAAAATAAAGAAACAGACGGCACCTCACGCTACGATTTTCAGTATAAAAACCAGCGTGGATACAAGACAACGATTGAAGGCTTATCCCATAAATTTAATCCTGAATACTGGAATTATGCAAAACTGATTTCAGGTACCTTAAGACATGGTATGCCGATTGAAAATGTAGTGGAACTAATCAGCAGCTTACAATTGGATGAGGCTATAAATACCTGGAAAAACGGGGTAGTGCGGGCATTGAAGCGATATGTACCGGATGGTACGATGGCGCAGAAATCAAAATGCCCGAACTGCGGTTCTACCAATCAGCAGTATTTGGAAGGCTGCCTGACTTGTAAAGATTGCGGGGCTTCGCGGTGCGGATAATAATTTTGCGATCCTTTATTTTTAGACTAACCTAAAAATATTATTAAACGGCATTTATAATATCTTTTACATTTGTAAAAATGAAAAGCATATTATTTGTAGCTTGTTTTAACTGCATGGTTCTTGCCTATGCCGGGGAAAATGAAGTTGATTCAATAGAATCTGTTGAATCTATAGCTACAGACCGGCCTGATCAGACAGAGACACCTGATGTCTTGCCGTTTAAATATTTCCAGATGGAAATGGGTGTTAATGTAGAAAGTCAGGAAAAACAATTAACCTTCGTCCATCCAACTATTTTATGGAAAGTGGGCATTTTCAAATCCACAGAACTTCGTCTGATTACGGATGTTTCTTCAACTAAAGATTCCAGCGGAAAATATAAAGTTGGATTGGCGCCTGTGGAAATTGGGTTTAAAACTGCGATTTGTGAAGAACGAAAAGCGCGGCCTAAGATTTCTTTTATTGCGCATATGGCCGTTCCTTACCTTTCTACCAAGAATCAGCGGACAAAATATTTTGCCCCTAATTTCCGGTTTACCTTAGAACATACGCTGAAGAAAAATATTTCCCTGGGTTATAATCTTGGGATGGAATGGGATGGAATTTCTCCCTACCCTGCATTTATTTATACGTTGGTGAATGGCTTTTCTTTAACAGACAGATGGTATTTGTATTATGAGTTTTTCGGCGATATTCCTTTGAAAGAAAGGTCCACCCATACGTTCGATGCCGGAATTGCTTATCTGATTAAGAATAATATGCAGATAGATGTTTCCGGTGGGTTTCAGTTATATCCTTTTGTTAAAGGATGGTATGCATCCATCGGTTATTCGTTTCGTGTGCCCAGATAATAATCTTATTTAAGCGCATCTACAAACGCGTACACCAGGTTTTCCATTTTTGAAAGGTCTTTTATAGTGTTGCTGAAAAACCTGAAATGGTCGGCATAACCAACAGAGTACGTAGAATAAAAATATTTCCCTTCGCCTTTACATTTTATTTTTACTTCACTGCCATCGTTTCCAATGGTGGTGTTTTTTGTAAGATCATTAATGCTGATGTAGGAAGAATATTTTTTCCCTGAATAATTGAAATTGAAATAAACCTTATTGTCTTTCACTTCAACGTCGTTATAAGTTTCAGGATTAAAAGTTTTTAGGTACGTATTCAGATTCTTAAGTGCATTGCTGTATTTGCCTGAATTTTCTATAGTTTTATCAAGAAAGGCATTTAAGGCAATATCCAGAAGCTCGTTATCACCTGTAGTTGTAGTTGTAGTTGAATTCTGTTTTTGACGCTCCCTGTCCTTTTGCTTTCTTGCATCTTCCGCAGCTGTGGAAGAGCCGGAATTGTAGCTGACAGTTTTTGTTTTGAAAGTTTGTATCACATCATCCAGCAGGTCTGCCAGTTTTGTGGTATTAAAATCAGTGGTAGACGAAAATGGTAAATCACTGTGGTAAGAATCCGTGTAAGTAGAAAACACACAATCAGAAGAGTTTTTGCATTTCAAAACAACTTTCCGGTTCACTTCTGCAATAGAGGCTTCAGAAAGGTCATAAATATTTACATTACAATATTTTCCGGATTTATAACGGTCATATAAATACTCACCTTTTATTTCAAGATAGCCATAATAACCATTGTCAAAAGTTTTCAGAAAGTCGTTTACTTTTTTTAATGCATCCGTATAACTTGAAGTAGAAGTTTTGGGAGCATCTTTTTTATTATAGGAACTGGTAAAATTGTCTAACAATCCAATCAGTTCTTTGGTATCAAAATCATTGCTTTGAGAAAACGATATTTGCCCGTGATAAGAATCTGTATAAGTGGAAAATACACACTGGTCACCACTGATGCATTTTATTTCGACTTTACGTTTAGCTTCTGCAACACTTGCTTTGCCTAAATCAGATATGCTTACTTTCCAGTATTTCCCTGAAGGAAAACGGTCATATAAAGTACCATTTATTATTTCAAGATAACCATAATAACCATTGTC